>OBLI01002265.1_pt1 | contig 16675 bp, 15 predicted proteins | sample 1519701 | NCBI WGS metagenome assembly OBLI01 (sample SAMEA3663005, study PRJEB22513) | pig gut metagenome | biome: pig gut; feature: pig-associated habitat; material: faeces | place: France | collected 2012 | reverse complement strand
CCATGACTTTGCAAAAACTCATTTGTCTGACTAAAATGTTTGCATCCAAAGAATCCGCGATATGCAGAAAGCGGGCTCGGATGCGGTGCCGTCAGTACCAGATGCTTCGGATTGGTGAGCATCGGAATCTTCGTCTGCGCCGGTCTGCCCCAAAGGAGATAGACAATCGGTCGATCCTGTTCATTGACCGCCTGAATGACAGCATCCGTAAACATTTCCCAGCCTTTTCCCTGATGGGAATTTGCCTGATGGTGAGCACTGTGTTGAGAAGCAAAACGCCCTGATCTGCCCATTTCTTCAGATAGCCATTATTGGGTATGTAACAGCCCAGATCATCCTGCAGCTCTTTATAAATATTTACAAGGGATGGTGGAATCTCCTGCGACGGTTCTACGGAAAAACACATACCCTGTGCCTGATGCTCTTCGTGGTACGGATCCTGTCCTAAAATGAGCACCTTTACATCTTTTAATGGAGTAAAATGAAACGCATTAAAGATATCCTCAGAAGGCGGATAGACCACATGTGTGTGATATTCCTCCTTCACAAACTCATATAACTTTGCATAATACGGCTTTTTGAATTCCGGTGCTAATACCGGCAGCCAGTCATTATCAATCATTGCCATCTTCTGTTATCTCCTATGTCGTACTCCGGCTATTCTTTAACGAACGATGTGTATGCAAGAATACTGCGGCATTCTATTTTCAGAATGTGCGAAAAGCCTTATCTTCGGACAGATACCCCTCTGTCTGCCAGATAGTTTTTCAGATCCATGATCTCCATCTCTTTATAATGGAATAAAGATGCTGCCAGCGCCACATCTGCCTTTCCTTCTGTCAGCGCATCATAAAAATGATCCATCGTTCCCGCTCCGCCGGAAGCGATGACCGGAATCGAAACATTTTCCGCGATCTGTCTGGTCAGCTCGATATCATAACCTGCTTTCGTACCGTCGCAGTCCATGCTGGTGAGCAGGATCTCACCGGCACCAAGCCGATCTGCTTTCATCGCCCACTCGACCGCATCGATCCCCACATCCACACGACCGCCGTTTTTATAGATATTCCAGCCACTGCCATCTTCCCGCCTTCTGGCATCAATCGCCACAACGACACACTGACTGCCGAATTTGTCTGCCGCCTCACTGATCAGTTCCGGACGGTTGATCGCTGACGAATTGATAGAGATCTTGTCCGCACCCTCGCGAAGCAGTGCGCGAAAATCATCTACTGTACGGATACCGCCGCCAACTGTAAAGGGAATAAATACTTTTTCAGCAACCTTTCGCACCATATCGACGACGGTCTCACGTCCATCTGATGATGCGGTAATATCCAAAAATACAACCTCATCGGCTCCTGCCTTATCATAAGCCGCTGCGATTTCTACAGGATCTCCCGCATCCCGCAGATTTACAAAATTAACGCCTTTTACAACTCGCCCGTTATTTACATCCAGACATGGGATAATTCGTTTTGTAAACATCTTACTTGTCCTCCCCTAAATGCGCAAAATTGTCTAAAATCTTCAGTCCAATGCTGCTGCTTTTTTCCGGGTGAAACTGACAGGCAAAGATGTTGTCCTGTTCCACGGAAGCATGCACCAGATCTCCGTAGGTTGTCGTCGCCTTGACGATGTGCTCATCCCCTGCCTTTAAATAATAGGAGTGTACAAAATAGACATAGGAACCATTCGGGATCCCTCGAAACAGGCGTCCATCATTCATCAGCTCCAGGGAATTCCATCCAATGTGTGGAATCTTCAGTCCGTGTTCATCCGAGAAACGTACGACACTGCCCTTCAAAAGTCCCAGTCCTTCTACACCTTCGCTCTCCTCGCTGCCCTCAAAAAAGAGCTGTAAGCCGAGACAGATACCAAGGAGCGGCGTGTGCTTTTCTGCCACTTCATGAACCACCTTGTCCAATTCATATTTTTTCAGCTGGCTCATGGCATCGCCGAAGGCTCCCACTCCGGGAAGAATCACCTTGTCTGCTCCAAGGATCTCCTGACGATCTCTGGTGATCACACTCTCCTGTCCCAGCAGGGCCAGTGCTTTTTCCACGCTTTTTAAATTTCCTGCATCGTAATCAATAATTGCTATCATATTTTTTCATCTCCGGTAATTGACTTAGTTGTAAAAAAAAGAACCTCAAATGCATATGCGCTAATCATATCACACCCAAGGTTCTTTGTCGATATTTTATCTGATCTGTTCCATCTGATACATCTTATTGGCCACTTTCATAGAGTTCCTTTGGAAGATATTTCATAATCATCTCATGCAGCAAGGTTTCCTGAACCGGCTTTGTGAGATAATCGGTGAATCCCGCTTCCATATACTCTTCTTTTGCACCTACGATCGCATTGGCCGTCAGCATGATCACCGGGGTATTCCGGTTCGGATTCTCCTCCAGCAATTTCATATTCTGTAGGGTCTCGATTCCATCCATCTCCGGCATCAAATGATCGAGAAAAATGATATCGTATCGATTTTTTTGCACAAGCTCCAGACAGTTTGCACCATTCTTTGCTGTATCGATCTGTATTTTCGTCGCCTTTAAGAGTCCTTTTACGACAATTAAGTTCATCGGTACATCATCGACCACCAGGATCTTTGCATCCGGTGCACACAGAGAAATTGCTTGCTCCTCACTTTGATGGATATACTGACGATATCGCTTATCAAAATCTCCCATCGGTGTCTTGTCAATGATCTTTTGCGGAATTTTTGCTGTGAAGCAGGATCCCTCTTCATAAATACTTTTTACGGTAATCTCACCCTGCATGAGATCTACCAGATTTTTGGTGAGACTGAGTCCCAATCCCGTTCCCTCAATATTTCGATTCCGTTTTTCTTCGATTCTGGTAAAAGACGCAAATAGTTTTTCTAAATCCTCTTCTTTGATTCCGATTCCGGTATCACTGACCGTGATGATCAGCCAGATCTCACCCTCGGATTTTTCTTCATAATCCACACCAAAAGTAATCGATCCCTCATGTGTATATTTCGCCGAATTGGACAGAAAATTATTCATAACCTGCCGAATGCGCACTTCATCTCCATACAATTTGGCTGGAATGTTTTCATTGATTTTCATATGAAGCGTGATCGGTTTTTCCTCTATTTTTACCTTCGTCAGATTGTAACAATCATTCAAAATAGAAAACAGTTCATACCGGGTCGGAATAATCTCCAGCTTGCCCGATTCGATTTTGGAAATATCCAAAATATCGTTTATGATCGAAAGCAACGATTGTCCGGCACTCTGAATATTTTTTGCGTATTCTCTTAATCCCTCATCCTGGCACTCCTTCAACAGCATACTGTCCATACCCAAAATTCCGTTGATCGGTGTGCGGATCTCATGAGACATATTTGCAAGGAACTGGCTCTTTGCCTCGTTTGCCTGAAGCAACTCACAGAGCATATTTTTTTCTTTGGTCAGATCATATACAAAGCAGACGATACAGTAGGGTTCCTTTTGAAAATCCCTCGCAACAGTAAAATTCAAAGAACAACTAACCCCGCCTTTTTGTGTCACCAGCTCAGCAACTCCCTGATTCTCACGCAAAACGGATGCCAGCAGCTGATCTGCCTCCTCTTGTGTACATTGGAACAACTCCGTCAGATCCTGATGCTGCACATCCTCAATTTCCAAAAGCCGATGTCCATAGCAGTTCGCCAAAACAAGCTGAAAACACTCGTCAAAAATGAGGATTGCTGTATTGGCTGACTCATAAATATACTGGCTCAGATTACTTACCGTAATGCTAAACGCATTAAACTTCGTCGCCCAGAACCAGGTAATCATATAGGTTAAAAACATCCCGTATGCAGAACTCGGAAAAGACGGCTTTCCGAGAAGCGGCAGGATGGTATCCGGAATAATGGAAACCAGAATTGCCAGATTCGATAAAATCGTCGCCCGTACATATGAGGCCTCACGTTTTGTCTTTTTCTTGCATACCCAGATCACCGCCATGCCGAGCATTGTGACAGTCACAAAAGCCAAAAATCCACTATGGATTTTTCTGGCCATACTGTTGGTTGCGTAATAACACATTCTGCCATCTATGCGCACAAAGTCATGGTGATCCGGAATGAAGAAAAACAGGTCTATGACACCCACCAATCCGAAGGCAGTTACATAGACACGGTACAGCCATTTTGGCAAATGGATCATGTAAGCAATCATGAGGGCTTCTGTCATCATAAAACCGACCACGCCAACGATACCCACTGTGCGAAACAGTTCTGCCTGCTTTGCTGTCTCGGCAAATCCCATGATACCGTATCCGCCACTCCACAAAGCACCAAAAACACCCATAATCAGCATAAAATAGCGCAGCCTGCCGGCATTTTTTTCTCTCAGAAAATAACTGATTCCGCAAAGGACTATGATCGTACTAAATATCAGTGCAAGACAATTTATGAATATTCCCATTGATGTTTCTCCTCATTTGATTCTTTTTATGCATTCTCCGTTTTACTTCTTATATTCCTCACAAGCTACTTTAAACCAAGCTCTTTTAAGATTGCATCCAGTTCCAATGAATACTCATCCCGATCGTCAATCGCATATAGCTCAGCTGCCTGTTCTTTTGTCACATTGAATTGATCCTGTAACTGTTTCACGATCTCTTCCACCAGCATTCCCATCTGCGTCTCCACATTCCACTCCTGTGCATCCGCAGACGCAAGTTCGGCACGTCCGAGTCCTCGAACGAGGCAATCAAGTGCCAAATCGTATTTGCGCACTTCCATCAATGCATAATAAGCATCCAGTTCTGTCTGTACACCGGCCAGCACAAATGCCTTCTGATACAGTTCCTGATCCGCTTCTTTCACCTTTGTGCCAACCAGCTCAGAGTAGCTTCCGACATAGTCTCCTTTATCGTACCGTTCCTGAGCAACACTGATCACGGTGCTGTATCCAACGAGATTCGAACCAATATAAATCAAAAGAAACAGTGAAAGCGCCATAACCCAGATCAGGATCACCGGTTTCCTCGGAAGCTTCTTTTCTTTCGGTGCAGGCTCCTTTGGTTTTTTCGGCTTTTTCTCTTTCTTTGGTTTCTTCTCTTTCTTTGGCTTTTTCTCTTTTTCTTTTTTCTTCTTTTCCTTTTTCCCTTTTTTATCCTTTGTATCGGATTTTCCCTCTGAAGCGCCTTTTCCGGAAGATGGCTCATCACCGAAATCGCCGTTCATTGCGGCAAGAATTGCCGCATTTTCCTCGGAAAGACCATCCATATCCTCAAATCCGATATCAAAATCCGAAGAGATATCTGCCGCAGATCCGATGTCGCTTTCTACGACTTCTTCTTCCTCATTCTCATCCTCCTCATCGTCTTCATCCTCTCCAAACAGGAGATTCATAAGCTTTGACCAAAAACCGTTTTTCTTTTCTTTCTCCGGTTTCTCGCCTTTTGAAGCCGCCGCAAGCAAGGCCGCCTGCGATAAGTTTTCGGGATCGGCTGAGATATCTTCGAGCTGAATGTCATTCTCGTCCGCCTCAAGCATCTTGCCGATATCGGCAAGTGTCTCATCTTCGTCAGACAAGCCGTTCAAAAGCTCCATGATGCCTTCGTCCGTCAGCTCCTCGTTTTCCGGCAAAAGACTCTCCTCTTCTCCTGCATCGGACATCACCTTGTGGTGATCCTCCTCAGCAAAAAGACTTTCCAGATCCTCCATCCCGGCCGGCAGATCTTCCTGTGCAAACGCATCCGCCTGTTTCTCTTCAACCGGTTCATCATCCATTGCCAGCGTATCTTCACCAAACAGATCCAAAGACAGATTTACATCATCCTCTGTCTGCGAAGGCGGTTCCGGTTGGACTTGATCCATTTCCTCATCAGGAAGCTCCATATCCGAATCAAAGGTAAAATTTTCCAGATCGCCAAGACTGACATCCTCATCCATTGGGATGCTTCCAAGCTCTGTCTCCTCATCCGCCTGGGATACGATCTCATTCACCTGCTCCAAATATGCCTCAGTCGTTTCTTCCTCTTCCTGTTGCTGTTCACGCACATATGCCTGCGCTTCTCCGTCCAGCTCTGCCTCAAAATCTGCCAGGAAAGCATCTACATCGTCTTCGTCAAAATCCTCCTGCAGTTCATCCTCAAAATCCCGCAGGAACTGGTTTTCGCGAACCGCTTCTATCGCCTTCATCGTTTTTGGCGGAAGATTTTTCTTTGCCCGAGCTGATTCTGCCGATTCTTTTTTCTGTTCAAAATCATCATCAAATTCACTCAGCTTTTTGGTAACAGAATTCAACAGACTGTCCAAATAATCCTCGTTATTGCTCATCAATCTTCCTCCTTTCGACTGTTATAATTGCTATTCAACGAAAAGTGAGAGTGTACAAGGAATCCTCCCTCTACGCTCTCACTTGATTCTCATAACTTGCGATTTGACTAAGATTTTTTATTACGGATCAATTTATCAATTGCTGTAACAAGATTTCCAATCTCAGGTTTCGTCAACTGCATATCAGCACCAAGAGCCTCTCCCTTACGTCTCATCTCATCATTTACCAATGAAGAGAAGATAACCAGAGGAATTGACTTCAACTCTTCGTCTTCTTTTACTAATTTTGTCAGGCGATGTCCATCCATGATCGGCATCTCGATATCAGTGATGATGCAATGCACCTTATCATGAACAGTACCTTCTTTCTTGAAGGCTTCCAGCTTATCCCATGCTTCCTTACCGTTTGCATTGACGATCAGATTCGTATAACCGGATTTCTTCAGGCAGTCCGTGATGAGTTTGCTAAGCAATGGTGAATCCTCTGCGATCAGGATCGGAGAATCACATCTCTGACGATCGCCTAACTCTTCAATATCAGATACCTTCAGTCCGGTTTCCGGGCTGATATCGGTCACGATCTTCTCGAAATCAAGAATGACCACCAGCTTATCTTCCAGCTTGATGATACCGGTTGATACACCGTTTGCTCCGACATTGATCGTAGAATCCGGCTCAATAATGTCTGCCCATGACACTCTATGGATTCCGATCACCTCATCCACATGGAACGCAATGTCAAGCTTATTAAAGTTTGTGATAATGAACAATCCCTTGGTATCATCGTCTGATGGGAGTGCAAGACACTTTTTCAAATCAACCACTGTGATCATCGAATCACGCGGCATAAAGATACCTTCCACGCTAGGAGCCGCATTAGGAATAGGTGTAACTGGCTGATATGCCAAAATCTCACGAACTTTAGCAACATTGATACCATAATGGTTGTTATTCAGCTTAAATTCCAGTACTTCCAGCTCATTTGTACCATTCTCTAATAAAATATTTGTATCCATAAAAATATCTCCTCCCGAAGCAAATCATATAAATTAGTCATATTATAACATATACTTTCTTAAAATTGTACAATTTTTTTTACAATTTTCACAAAAATTCTACAATTGATTTTTTCCCACCAATATTAATGCTCATCGTCAGCTGATTGACAGCAGTCAGTTCGGTATCTCCAATTGAAAAAACGATCACTGCATCCACTGCTTTTCCCGGTTTGATCGTCTTTTCCAGCGTACTCAGATCATTGTCCAATAGTGTGAGATCGGCTGTCACCTGTTGTTTTTCATTGATGGTCGCACGAAAGATCGGCATCTCCTTCAGCAGATTCACCTTCACCTTCTTATCCCCCTTATTCTTAAGAGTGACATGAACGATCATCAACTGCCCCCCCGCTGACGGCACGACCGTCTCATAATGGTCTGTCAGCTCTGTTCCCGTATAGACCGCAGTCACCGATTTTGCTTTTAAACCAAGGGCCTGCGTCAGTGATACGGTCTCCTGCTCAGATGACGGATTCGTCTCTGCGGACGTCGTCCCTTCCGACTGCGTCTTAGAATCTTCTTTCGTATCTTCCGGATCCGTTTCCGTCTCTTGTGTCTCTTCTTCCTCTTCTTTCTCTTCCTTTGGATATACATAGGTATTCCCTTCCGGCTGCTTGGTATTATACTTTGCCACAATATGTGCAGCGTAATTGACTATGATGTCCTGCTCATTTTTTTCCAATTCAAAGGGCTCTTCTCCGCAACCGACGAGCAGAGTCAGACACATCACCACACTTACGAGCACCAACAGCCGTCTGCCATGTGACTTCACTTTTTTTCTGAACATGTTTTCACCCAAATTTTCTCAAACATATCTATCTGAATAATTTTACTTTATCATTCTTTTGGCTCTGACGCAACCGAATTTTTATCCAGTTCAAACCAAAATTCCACGCCGTTTTCCCGGTTGCACACACCGCATTCCCGATGGTGGGAATCCATGATCGCTTTGACAATTGACAGACCGATTCCGCTTCCCCCATAAGCCCTCGTATGTGCTTTGTCCACTTTAAAAAACTTTTCCCATACTTTCGTCAGATCCTCATCCGGGATTTGCTTTCCGGTATTGAACACGCTTACCCGGACGCAATCCGACTTCTGTGTATAAAAGATGCGTATTTTTTTCTCAAAGTCACAGTGATGAATGGCATTGCTGATATAATTGGTGACCACTTCCTCAATCTGAAACTCATCGCCCCATACATAGACGTCTGCCGTGTCGTCAAACTCCAGTGTGATCTGTGACTGCTTCATCAGGATCGAGGCACTGTTACACACGCCTCGTATCAGCTCCGTGATATTAAAATGTGTCATCTCAATCGTGCCATTGCCAAATTCCAGATTATTCAAGGTCAGCAGTTTTTGTACCATCTGATTCATTTTGCCCGCCTCATCCGTGATCACATCACAATAAAATGCCCGGCTTTCTTCATCATCGTTGATACATTCCTGTAAACCTTCCGCATACCCCTGGATCAATGCAAGCGGCGTTTTTAACTCATGTGAGACATTGGATAAAAATTCCTTTCGCATCTCATCAATCTGCTCTTTTCGCTCGATATCCTTTTTCAATTCATTATTGGCAGTCTTCAGTTCAGAAATCGTCGACTCAAGCTTTTCCGACAACTGGTTCATATGTTGACCCAGAATATCCAGCTCCGTCATGGAATCCGGATCGGCTTCATATTTCGCAGTAAAATCCAGTTCCGTCATTTTCTTTGATATTTGCGTCATCTGTACAATCGGTCTGGCGATTTTTTCCGACACATAGACAATGATCAGGGCAGAAAATAACACCGTAAACATTCCGATATACAGCAAAAATCGATTGGCAATGTCTACACTTTCCCTCATGCCCTCGAAGGTCGTGCGCATCATCAACAGATTTCCATCATCCAATGTCCCCCACAAAACCAAATACTTTGATGAAATACGATCATCAACAATCTGCTGGATTGAATAATTGTCTGTGGTCTTGACCATTTTCCGGTCATCATCCGATTGTCCGCCAAATAAAACATTCATAAATTGGTTGACCAGATTTTCTTTATTTCCCGAAGAAGAATATACCACACTTCCATCCCCGGAGATGATCAGCATCTCTATGTTTTCTCTGGCACACATCTGATCCATCCGCACGGCAAACGTCGTATCCGAAACCTTGTCATCTACGATGGATGTATTCACACGTCCATATCCCCTCATCAGGGACGCAGTTTTTCTTGCACTGTAGTAGGCATCCAGAAATGTGGAATTGATAAATACGCACAACAAAATATTTCCTGTAACCAGTCCGATAATGGTCAGGCACAGCTGTCTGGAAATGGAGTTTTTGATATAGCCCTTTACTGTCATGAAATACCTCTGTTACTAAGATAAAAACGGAAATCCTTCCGGATTTCCGTTTTGCACCCTGTCAATTATAAATTGGTGAATCGGTCTGCTTCTTTCTTGAGTCGCTGACTGATTGCCTGATTGGTGTTCATCTCCTGGTTTACAACTTCGATGTTGGTTACAAGAGTGGATGTATTGGCGGTGGCATTGGTTACACCGGTCGCACTCTCTTCAATTGCAGTGGAAATTCCGTCTACTGCCTCTGAAATTTCCTTCATGATGCGAAGCAGATCCGCTGTACGAGTTTCAAAGACATTCATCGTATCATTGACATAACTTGCATCATCACGATACTGCTTTCCGGTCTCCACAAATTTATCATAATCCGGAAGGATCGTTTCATTAATATAATCCACAATTGCGTTGGAATTGGCTACCAGCGCGTCCACGGCACGGACAACCATCTGGTTGATCGCCTGAATGTTTCCTGCGGTCTGTCTGGTGGAGTCTGCCAGTGTTCGGATCTCGTCGGCAACAACTGCGAATCCTTTTCCTGCTTCTCCGGCTCTTGCTGCCTCAATACTTGCATTTAATGCCAGCAGGTTTGTCTGACTCGATACGTTCAGGATCTCATCCGTCAGATCATTAACCTTCGGATCGTCTTATTCCGCATGGTGGGATCCTCGATTGCCTGCTGCAAAGACTCGATAATACCGCCAATGATCTCGCCGGTACTTTCTTTGTTCTTCAGTGCAGCCTGCTCCAATTCTCTTGCACGATTCTCCATCTCAGCAGCATATCCGTTCATATTAGCGGAATCCTGTGCAATGCCGCTGACCTGATCTCCAACAGAAGAAATATCTCCGTTTACACTCAATGTCGTCGATGTGATCTCTTCCATTGTCGCAGACAGCTCTTCCAGTAAGGAAGAAATATCGGATGCGTGTTCACTTGCGGTCACAACGCTTCCTGATACCGTACTGACAACGGAGCCCAGATTGTCCGCATTGGAAACGATCTGTGACATAATATTCTGCAGGGTCTCCAAAAAGACATTGATACCTTTTGCAAGACTTCCGATCTCATCCCCTGAACTCACTTCCACTCTGGCTGTCAGATCTCCCTGACCCGCCTGGATCTTTCCAACGATATCATCCAGACGAACCGTGGTCTTTTTGATTGGTTTGATCACACTCTTATTCACAAGCAGATAAGCAAAGATTGCCAATGCAATACCGGCAACCAATGCTGCCATGGCAATCACGATCGCCAACTGATAAATCTGATACTGTTCATCTACATCTGCTGAGATTTCCTGCTGAGTGATCTCCTTCATCTGGCGAAGATCCTCCTGCATCGCATCCGCACTTAACTGCATCAGATTCGGCACATAAGACTGTGCCAGCTGTTTCATCATATTGGTACTCAGATTCAGTGCCGTATCATATGTATATCCGTATTCCTCATACTCACTTCTGAATTTATCTACCAGATCAAGCTGTTCCTGCGTCTTGCAATCCTTGGCATACTCATCGAGATAAGTCGTAACCTCTTCACGAAGCGCAACGGATTCTTCCGCAAGAATTTTCATCGTCTCACTGTCTTCCGCCAAGGTATGTGCGTAGATGATTCGCTGCAGGTCATTGAAATCCGCGATACAGGTCTGTAGGTTTTCAACGGTACGCATGCCCTTGGAAGTGATCTCGGCACTGCTGGTCTCAATCTTGCCCATATTGATAATACTGGTAACACCGGTCACGATGATACACAATGTCAATAACACGATTGGAATCAGAACCTTCACCGCTACACTCAACGACTTGGTCTGTTTTTTCTTTGCGTTTGCTTTTTTGGCTTTCGTCACCGGCTTCTTCTTAGCAGGATTTGCTTTTCCGGTCTTCTTTATCGGTTTTGCTTTTTTTGCAACGGACGGTTTGACCTTCTCCTTCTTTGACCGCTTTTCCGCCTTTGGCTTTTGTTGTAATTTATTCATAGTCTGCCCCCTAATCTTTGAACATCAACCCATCAAAAATTTGTCTCCGACAAATGGGCTGACGCTACATATCAAGTTTTCACCGAAAACCTGACACAAGAAATGCATTTCCTATAGTATAACATACCTGTTTGTAAAAACCTAGCAAAAAAAATTAAAAAATGATATTTATTTTGTAAATTATCATTTATAATATTTGTAACAAAAAAATTTTTTGCTTACTATCGATTTTCAGGAAGGTGTATCCTATGCCAAATGATTCATACCATGTAATTGATGGTTATTATTTTGAAGATAATGATTTATATAGAGAAGCATTAAAAGAGTCAAACGGCGTGCGTTATGTCAAGACCCGCACAGATATGAACAATCCGATGCAGGTGCTTCGCATTTATTCGAAGATGATCGAGCAGAGCATGTTCCAGACGCAGATCGGATATAATTATCTGCGGGAATTACAGGTGTATCTGCACGAACACCCGGCGATCCCAAACGAAAGTATCCCTTCGATCCCTGTGACTGCCCAGGTCGTACGCCAGACCGTGCCCGAAAAAAAACAGGACGAACCGAAAGCTCACATGCATACCAGACTTTGGTTTTCTGTGATCTTAAACATCGGCTTAGCGGTCGCCATCATCATCATGTTTGCGATTGCTGCCAGCAGCTCCAACCCTACGATCCTGAATTACGAAAATCAGATCATTAACAAATATTCCGACTGGGAAAAGGAACTGGATGAACGGGAGCGGGAACTGGATCGCAAGGCCCAGACCAGCTCCGACATCACAACTGTCATCGTTCCAAAATTTGATTAATGCTGTTCACACTTTTGACATAAGCTTTGATTAATATGATACAAGATTGAAAAGGTCATACGTTTCATGCTTTCATGAACATGAAAAAGCTGACATGGTAAAACAAAAAAACACAAGCGAGGTAAATATGGATCGAATTAAAATTCTTGTTGTAGACGACGAAAGCCGTATGCGTAAATTAGTTCACGATTTTCTCTCCAAGCACGATTTCGATGTAATTGAAGCCGCCGACGGAGAAGAAGCTCTTGATTGTTTTTATCGCGACAAAGAAATCGCGCTCATCATTTTGGATGTAATGATGCCAAAGCTCAACGGATTTGAGGTCTTAAAAGAGATCCGTTCCACTTCTGACATCCCGGTGATCATGCTGACCGCCAAGGATGCCGAATCCGATGAGCTGACCGGCTTCAATTCGGGCGCAGACGAATATATTTCCAAACCGTTCAGTCCCAAAATACTGGTCGCGCGTGTCGAAGCAATTTTGCGAAGAACCAACCCTGCCGCCGAGGAAGAAAAAATCGAAGCGGGCGGCATTATCATCGACCGTTCGGCACACACCGTTACCATTGATGACAATCTGATCGACCTCAGCTTCAAGGAATTTGAATTGCTAACTTATTTTATTGAAAACGAGGGAATCGCGCTCTCCCGGGAAAAGATTTTAAACCATGTATGGAATTATGATTATTTCGGTGACGCAAGGACCATTGACACCCACGTCAAAAAACTGAGAAGCAAAATGGGGACAAAAGGAAATTATATCAAGACCATCTGGGGGATGGGATACAAATTTTCAACAGCAAACGACAACAGCTCTTCGTGAGATCACGAAGAGCTGTTGGTCTATATCCTATCATATTATATTATACATTCAGGTATACGCGAACCAGATCGCAGATCTGTTGCGGCTGGATCGGTTTTGATAAATAATCATTAAATCCGAAGGATAAATATCTTCTTCTCGCCCCGACTGTATTATCTGCGGTCAACAGTACGACCGGCATCGGCATACGTCCCTGTTGTTTCTCCCAGTCACGTATCTTTTCCAAAGTACACGTTCCATCCATGCCCGGCATCATCTGATCCATAAAGATCATATCGATATCACGTTTTCCCATAATACGAAGCGCATCTTCGCCACTCTTGGCAAGAACCGTTTTCAAGTTTAACTTTCGAAGCCACGAATCCATCTCGCGCAGATAAATGATATTGTCATCCACAACCATAACCGTCAGTTTTCTTTTCAGCGGTTCCGTCTCTTCCGGCTCCGCATCACTGATCTTTTCCTGTTCCTCAATAAACACTGTGTCTTCCCGTACAAACTCATCATTGTTCATAATTTTCTGCGGAAAATGAATCACGATCTTGGACTGTTCCATCTCAATACTGCAATCCACGGTTGCATCCAAAAGCTGCAGTAACTGCTTACACAGAGAAAACGGAATATAACTCAGTTCATGCTCGATCTGCTTGTTTCCCTTCACAAGCATCAGATTCAAACGATTCCATTCGCTGGTAGTAATTCCATGGTCCTCTAAAATAAAGGTCATGTTGATCAATGCGTCCGAATATCGAATCTCATGGGACAGCCCCAGATCGATCCCCCATATTCTGGCATTGATACCGGCATAACGGAGCAGTTGCTCAACAAGCAGTTCGATTGCTTCGTGATCGCCGTTCCATTCGCTCGGAAATCCTTTACCAACATGCAAAGACACTTCCCTGCAATATGCTTTTCTTCGATCCAGCAATAATTGTTTCAGTTCTTTGATCAGTTCAGAAGCACGGTAATTCAATTTGTGGAGCGAATCCTTGTCGCGGGCATCCGAGGTGTAATCCTTCATCACACCAACCATATCCTCCAGTTTTTGTCCCGCTTCCATGATCTCATAAGTCATTTCACCGATATCATCCGGTGTATTTTCATCTTGCAGAATCGCATGAGATCTGCCCTCCACAATCTGGATCGGAGAGCCAAGCCCGTCTGTCATATGCTGCAAGAACAATTCGTTGGTACGCTTAGTCAGACGCACCTGATCTTTCAGATCCTGCAGTTCTTTCATACAATAAAATTCATCGGTACTGTCATACAGCCAGACCACATATCCGACCAAATCTCCATATTCCTTGAGATCAGACATCACAACACTGCAGATTTTGCCATTGTGTTCCAGCATCCCATGGTTATGTAAGAAAATCAGTTCGATCATAACCTCACACTCGCCCGGTTGTTTTAATTCCGGACAAAGCATCGCCGCAATCGCATTATAATCACGCAGCTTACGGTTGGCATCCAAAATAATATATCCTTCGCCAACTTCTTCCAGAATCTGCTCTCGCGCGATCTCGCCGTCATCCAGAACATGATACTTCTTATTTTCCTGTATCACAATGTAGACAAAGAGCAGCTCCAGTGTCGGTTTTGGATCCCAGCCCCCTGTCAGATCACAATAATACAGCACATACAGACAAAGAGGCACAACAGACCATACGGCCACATACTTTGTCACATCGTCCGTCTTCTTTTTGAAGTTTCCTGCCATGCCTATCACAAGACTTCCTATCGTAAGACAACAGTTATAGCTAAAGAAAATGATCCCAACAACTCCCGGATAACACATCAGACGAACTGCCAGTTTTCTGTCGGCAAGTGCAAATGACCGGAAGATGATTCCAATCTCATCATCTACCATGACCAAAAGCAAAAAAACTACCACCAGAGACCAGATCGCGCGTCCGATCCAAGCCGGAAGCTTTAACTGCGCCATCTGTGTGATCAAAAAAAGAACTGCTGTAGAAAAGATCATTGTCGCAAGACACTGCATACGCACATAGCTTCCGCAAGAACTTGCAGACTCCGACGCCAACACTTCAATATATGCAAAGATGTCTACCGCAGCCGCTGCACCCGCAACAAAAAGCAGTCTGGTCCGCGAGGTAAGCTTCTGTTTGTACACATATCTCAGTGCCAGTCCGCAGCACAAAAAAATAAGAAACTGTACCACTCTCACTATCTGATATACAGTTGGCATCGCTTTTTCCCCCTTATCCACTCCATATACTATGTATATTTTACAATTTTTTCAATGTATTGTAAATGTATTTCTTGCAATATTTACAAAAGCATTCTTTTCCCTCACATCCAAATGGGCAGATACAGAAAATCTGCATCTGCCCATTTGTTGAAAGAATTCATAGGAAGGCGATCTTAATATTCAGGAATATCTGATGACTGATACATATAATCATCCGCAGTCACCGTATAATAAATGATATTTCCCTCTTTCGGATAAACCATTCCAAGTGCAGTTGCTTTTTCCTGCACTTCTCTCAGATTCATGGAATCGTCAATCCGTTTCGCTGCATCTGCATTATCCATTTGCAGCTTCACTATCTGTTTTTGCAGCCTGGCAAGTGAAACCACCTGCTGCTGCACCTGAAAATTCAATTTTAAGAAGATTGTACATACCATAACCGTCAGCGTCATCACGCACACCCACCAAAGCATATGCCTTCTGTCTTCTCTGATGGCGCGTCTGGCCTGAATGGAATAATATTTTTGCAAATATTGTTCCTGTTTTCTTTCATAATATGCGTCAATCTCATCCTCGGTCATAAATGCAAGCTCTTGATTCGACAATGTTCTTCCCCTGTTTTACATCATCTGCGAAAACAGTTTCCTGGACTGTTCCAGAAAGTCTGTTACCGCACCTGTTTCTCCTGTTACAGCTACGCGCAGAAGCTGCAAGTCCTCGTGATACTCATAGGTGATTTCTGAAATCAGTTCTTCATTGTCCGCCAAAGCCTTCATCTCACAATAAAGCGACATTCCCTTCTTCTCATCCACGCGCGGAACATCCATCAATGTCAGACAACTGTTTTGTTCCCTGTCCTGATTTCCTAAAAAACCTCTGACAAGCTGTGATGGTGTATTCCCACCGGGGGTCTGCTTTGAAAAAAGCTTTCTGATCTCTTCCTCTGTAAATCTCCACTGAACACCGATTTTTTGCCCGGTCAGTGTCCCATCCTTCAAGTAGTTACGGATGGTCCGGCTTGTGAGACCAGTCACTTGAGCGACATCCGCTACTGTATAGTATTTTTCTTCCAGCATACCGAATGCCTCCTTACAGACCATTATATTTCACAACTTTTCATTTGTAAACATTTT
>OBLI01002263.1_pt1 | contig 16701 bp, 9 predicted proteins | sample 1519701 | NCBI WGS metagenome assembly OBLI01 (sample SAMEA3663005, study PRJEB22513) | pig gut metagenome | biome: pig gut; feature: pig-associated habitat; material: faeces | place: France | collected 2012 | reverse complement strand
GTAATAATTGGTTTTCCGTGAAGGGCGCACGAAGTGATTCGAGCGCCCTTCGTTTTTGGTTTAATCTATATGAAATGATTACTCTTCTTTCAACCATTTTGTGAATGCGTCTGTGCGTGAAAGACTCACATAAACATTAAAATCAGGACGTGGCTCTAAGATAACTGAGTATCTGATTCCACACATCTTATACCAGTCTTTGATGCTATTTCTGGATAGGATGCAACTTCTTGATACTCTGAAAAAGTTTTTTTTGTCTAGAGAATCATAAATTGCATTCATTGATTTCTCTGTGATATATGATCTCCCGTCTATAGTGACAAGCGTGTTTAATTTATTCTCTGAGTATATATAGGCTATATTTGAATACTTGATAGGATATATTTGATTGTTGGAATGTATGATGAAACGCCGCTTGTAGATTTCGTTGTTGTCTTTATTAGTTTGTGCTAATGCTGAGACAATCGTCTCTATATCGCTGCCGTTATAATTTTTTAGACTTTTACTGATAGCTCTTTTTAGAGCATCCTCTTTTACAGGTTTTAAAAGGTAATCAACGGAGTTAATTTCGAATGCTTTTATTGCGTACTTATCATATACGGTTGTTATGATAATACTTGCATGTATATCCACTTTGTCCAGAATATCGAAACTGTTTCCATCAGACAACTCGACATCCATTAATACGATATCCACTTCGTTTTTGGGATTGGAAAACCAATTTACGCATTCACTTACGTACCCGGAAGTCCCGACAATTTCCACATTTGGGAAAGTTTTTATCAGAAGACTCTTCAGCTGTTGCACTGCAATAGCTTCATTTTCTATGATGAATACTTTCATGAGAATTAGGGGATTATAATATCGGGATTTTTACAGTAAATGATTCTTTGGTAATAAGTATTTGGATGTCTCGATCACTATGCATCTTATATTGTTCTTTTATATAATGTAGACCCAATCCAGTCGATTTTGATTTACTGAAACGCGGTATTAGATTATTAGAAACAGTGATGTCTATAGTGTCAGAATGAATATCAATATGCAGAGGTCGGTTTTCCATCAGCGCGTTATGCTTCACGGCATTTTCTACGAGCAGTTGGATAGTGCAAGGAACTACAAGCCTTTGCAAATCAGATTTTTTAATATCAGTTTTTACTATCAGACTGCTTCCAAATCTAATATTCAATAAATCAATATAATTCGTAACATTTAATATCTCTTTTTCGAGAGTAATAAGAGGAGTGTCCTCCGTCATCATGCGATATTGGAGAATATCAGACAACTTATGAAGATATAAATCAGATTCCTCTTTCCTATCTGTCATGATTAGGCCATCTAAGACATTTAAAGAATTAATAAGAAAATGAGGATTTAATTGATTTCGTAAACTAATATATTGATATTCAGCCTTTCTGGCTCTTTGCGTAGAATCGATAGAGGAAATGATAAGGTAAAACAATATGATGGCAGAATACAGAAGCAATAGTCCGATGGTAAAATACCTTAGGTAGTCCATAAGGTCTGGAAAAGCTGCGTCGTGTTCCATCGAGTAGGAAAACTGGCATGCCAGTGCTGATAATGCGGCCAACGCTGTCACTGCGATACCCGTGATTAGTATCATTGTGATTCTATTTTGATAATTCTTGTGACAAATAAACCTTACCAGACTTATGGAAGCGATTAGCATAATTGCTGCGAGTAGGCTATTATCGAAATAACGCTTTATATAACCATAGGCAATATGATTACGAAAAAGATCGTGGTTAGACAATAAGTTAAATGATAACCTTATAATGTATATGAACAACATGACAAAGATAAGTGATAAAAAGTACCTCCCTGCCCTTTGATCATTAGTTGTCCTGCGAAAATGAGAGTGTGTGATATTTAGGAATATAACAATACTCCAACCTATGATTTCAGTAGTTAAACCGCTTGATATCATTTGGGTAGCTACAGGATTAAGGTGGAATAGATGTGCGATATCCCTCATCATAGACATTCCGATAAAATATCCTATGAGGTTGGAAACTATCATAAGGATTGTGGAAATGCTGAACCGGATATTGTCGGCCATGCAAATCAATGTTACCATAAGTAGCGTCAGCGGAGTAAGCAGACGACTATCAATAATTCCTGAGCGCAGGCTCATATATGTCATGACAATATGAAGTGCTGCGAAAGCGTGGATGATGATAGAATGTTTTAACTGTTTAATAATCATGAGGGCAAAACTAAACAAATTCTGCTGAAACGCAAAGTCCTAAATTCATTCATCCTTAGAAATCTCCCGTTCATCCGTGTAAAAATATTATCAAGTGTTATTTTGACGGAGGACTGCCTTAAATTTGCCGCACAACTAATAACTAAATAACTAAAAAGTTATTCTATGCATAAAATTACAGCTATTCTTATTGGCATTGCTCTTAATTTGGTAATGTCATTCTTATCATCTGCACAAGGGGTCTACGAGATTAAAGGCCTTGTGTTCGATGAAACCGGACCAATGGTCGGTGCTACCGTAATGGAACATGGGACAACAAATGGAACATCTACAGGTGGCGATGGTGATTATGTGTTAAAAGTCAGCAGCGCGGATGCGGTAGTGGAAATCAGTGCGATAGGTTATCGGACGATGTCTTATAAAGCATCTCAAATACCTCCTACCGTTACTTTGCAAATTAATACTGAAATGCTGGCTGAAACGGTTGTTGTGGGCTATGGCTCGCTAAGCAAAAAGGAAATATCTTCCTCTGTTGTCAGTGTCAATGCTGATAATTTCAATAAAGCCGCAGCTGGAGATCCTATGCAACTTCTTGTAGGAAAAGTTGCAGGATTGAATATTGATGTGTCTGCAGATGGCTCGAGTTCTTCTTTTCAGATTCGAGGAGCTACGTCTCTCAATGGTGGAAACACCCCGTTGGTAGTTATCGATGGCGTTGTAGGAGCATCCTTGAATGATGTGTCGACACAAGATATTGAGTCGATTTCAGTATTGAAAGATGGTGCTTCCGCAGCTATTTATGGAACTCGCGGTGCAAATGGTGTTATTTTGATTACCACGAAAAAAGGTGCAGGAGCGTCTGGAAAAGTGAGAGTTACATATGACAGTTATTTCTCTGTTCAGGCGCTTCATAAAATGCCCGAAGTATATGGCCTGGAAGATTGGCTTGTTATGAATCAGGAAACAGGAAGAAATAAGACTGATTATGGTGCAAGAGAAGATAAAGCTTATTGGAAAGCGCTTAAGAATGGCAAGCCTGCATATGATTTAAACCAGCATATAACATTTGCCGGATCTACATCTAAAAGCAATTATAGCCTTTCACTTAACTATACTAAGAGAAATAGACTGTATAAAAGTAAAGAAACTGAGATATACCGACTCCGCTTTGCTATGAATCAGAAATTTCTTGGTGATATATTGGAATTGAGTACGAATGCTAATGTTCGTGCAAGACTTAATCATGGAAATGATGCTAATCTGACAGGAGCATGGTTTATGAATCCTACTCGTCCTGTATATGATGAAAATACCCCTACAGGATATTTCTGGCCAACACATGCTACTGGAGCTACCAACTCTGTGGAGAATAATCAGTTGCCTACCAATAAGGACCATTATATTGCTCTGAATTTGCAGGAAGACTTAAAAGCATATATCTTCAAGAATTCGAACCATCTGGTCACCACAAACGCAACAGTATCTGTTGGTTATGATAATAATTACAGTTACAGTTATACGCCTTCCTCAATGCAGGTGTGTCAGATGTGGAACGAGTACAAAGGTTCTGCATCCATTTCGGCCGGTCATAGTCTGAATCTTAACTTTGAGTGGATGGCGAACTATAATCTCAGTATCGGCAAACATAATCTTAAGGCAGTTGCCGGATATTCATATACGCAGTATGATGGTCAGAGTCATAATATGAATAACAAAGATTTTCAGTATGATCAGTTCTTGTGGTATAATATCGGTTCCGGTACATATTTGAACAAGGGCCTTGCGTCTATGGGTTCAAGTAAGGTGTTCAATAAACTGGCAGGTGTATTCGGTCGAGTAACGTATTCTTGGAATGATTTGATAACTGCAACAGCATCATTGAGATATGAAGGCAGTTCCAAGTTTGGACAGAATAAGAAGTACGGTTATTTCCCTGCGGTTTCAGCAGCTTGGAACATCTCCAATATGAGATTTATGAAAAATACACGTACTTGGCTTGATGAGCTTCGTATACGTGCTTCATATGGTGTGACAGGAAGAAACGCCGGAGATGATTATGCTTCACTCGCAACATATAGTTCTAAAGGGACAAACTACTTTATGGATGGCGAATGGGTTGGAGGATACGGCATTACCAGAAATGCCAATCCTAACCTTGGATGGGAAACAGCTGTTGTATATGACTACGGTGTGGATTTTGAACTTCTTGGAAGAAGGCTTACTGGATCTATTGAATACTTCGACAGACGTTCTGAAGACCTTCTTTATACTTATGCGGCTCCACAGCCTCCGTATGTATATTCTACTATCCAGCTTAACTTGGGCTCTACACAAAACAGAGGCGTTGAGGTCGCATTGAACTGGAGTGACAGCATAAATAAGAACTGGAGTTACTCTGTCGGTGGAACATATTCATATAGTGATGCATTCCTCAAGAGTATTGGAAATGATGTTTATGCCGCTTCGTATATCGATTTGGGAGGCATAGAAACTCGTGGAAGTAGTGAATATAGATTCCGTTTGGAAGAAGGATCTAGAATAGGATCCCTAAGAGGTTATAAATATGCGGGGTACAATGAAGAGGGACAGCTCCTTCATCATAAGGCTGATGGCGGTACAGGATCTAAGACAAGTTGCGTTGATGATGATAAAGTTATAATAGGAAATACTTTGCCAAAACATAGTTTCTCATTGTATTTTACACTTAAATACAAGCAGTGGAATCTTACAGTTAACGGAAGAGGTCTTGCAGGAATGGATATCTGGAACTCGCAACTTCAGACATATGGACTTCCTGGATGTACTCAGGATAACTTGCTTAAAACCGCATATTCCAAATATCCGCATCTTACGGCAGACAATGATTATTTGAACTCTTTTTACCTTGAAAAAGGAGATTGGTTCAAATTGGAAAAAGTCTCCATAGGTCGTGATTTCAAGTTTAAACAAAACAAACTTGGCTTCGATGCTGTGAATATTTATGTGGCTGCTACAAACTTGTTTACATTGACAGGATTTTCAGGAGTGGATCCGTCTACAGTTTCATCTGTCGGTCTTACTCCAGGTATTGCAAGTTCTTCGAACCTTTATACTTCTACTATTACATTGGGCGTATCAGCCAGATTCTAAATATGAATACTATGAATAAGAATATACTCGTGAAGGGACTCTCCATGTTGGCGGCAGGTTTGATTCTGTCAGGATGTTTCGATATGGAAGAGCGTCCATATACATTGCTTTCTGCTTCGACATATCTCAAGAATGAGACGGCTGTCAAACAAGTAATGTCTAATATTTATGCCCAGGAACAGGGGGACTTGTCAGAACACTATTGGTATGCTCAAGAGTTGTCTGCAGATCAGATTTCATGGCGATCCTGGAATGGCGGAAGCTGGGGATGGGATGGTGCAGATAAGTTCGTTCTCTCTACTCATACGTGGACTCCTATGTCCAACTATGTTAATCAGATATGGAATAAAGGCTGGTCTGCAATCGGCTTGTGCAATAACTTTATAGCTGATCTGGAGACTGTTGGACATACAGGACTTGGAATCACCAAGGAAAAATTTGACCAATACATGGCAGAAGTCAGGACATTCAGGGTTTACTGTTATTATAATGTCTTTGAAGTTTTTGGCGGGACTATTCCTCTGACGACTAGTACGGACACATCAATATTGCCGGAATCAGCGATGAAAGGCTCTACTTTTGAGGAAGGATGTCGCAAAATCTGCACATGGATGATAAATGAACTTGATGAGACCTATGCAAGTCTTCCTGTCAATGGTTCTGTGAACCGATGCAATCAAGCTATGAACCGCATGATAAAAATGCGTATTCTGTTGAATTCTGAAATTTTCACTGGAGAGAAGCGGTTCGATGAATGTAAACTATTGGCTAAGGACATTCTTGACGGAAAGTTCGGAACTTACAGCATAGCTCCTAAATATCAGTCCATTTACTCTGCGGATAATGACACCCAATGTCCTGAAATAATATTTGCGTTTTGTTCAGATAGGGTATATAATACCAAGTCCACGAATATGCGCAACGGCCCATTTATGAACTACGTGTATGCGAATTATTTCAACACGGAATCAGTTCATTCCGGCTGGAATTGCTGTGCGGTGACTCCTTCGTTTGACAATAGTAGCGATTTTTATTCACAGTGCGTGAAGAACGTCGTTGTCGGATATGATACTACATGGCGTGCTGATGGAACTATCAAGAAGATAACTGAAAGATATGAATCTACTGTTATCGCGGAAAGATATGACAAGGAAAAAGCCAAATGTTTCTTGGATGCGCCATACGGAGATAAACTCGGAGCTGTTCGCGAGCGCTTTGATCCTCGAGATATCCGTCTTGTAGCACCATACAACAATTCTGATGTTAGTGGTGATCTTACAGACTGGGGAGGATTGTTCATGGATGGCGTTATCAGGGATAACTATGGTAAGGGAGAACCTCAAAAGGGCGATGCGGATCGTGCAGGTATGCTTAATGTCTATGTCGACCAGATAGGCAATTTTAGGGGTAAAGGAAATCACCCTCTTCAGGTTGTGGAAAATCCTCGTTGGGGTGAAAGCAACAGTGGACTTCGTTCAGTAAAGTACCCGTATTATCCGATATCTACAGGAAAAACCATGGCAGATGCAGATGTGGTGGAATTCCGTCTTGCCGAGGTGGTTTACACTTATGCTGAATGTCTTCTCCGGGAGGGTAATTCATCTGAGGCGAAAGACCTCGTAAATAGTGTGCGTAAACGTTATTTCTCTGCAAATGATTGGGAAAACGGTTCGGTCGTAAATGGAAGGACACTGGTAGGTGCCAAAGATCAGGCTCCTCGTGGTTTCTCTGATGCTTTCGATATGGATCGTATGTTAAGTGAATGGGGACTTGAGTTTTATGATGAAGGTCATAGGAGACGTACGGATTTGCGCCGTTTCGATAAGTTTACTCAGGGCCAATGGTGGTTTTTCGGTCGTACAACGGAGGTTGGATATGACCTTCCTGCAAAGCGAGACAGAAAGTATGAATGGTATCCTGTACCGGAGAGAGCGCTTACTGCTAATGCCGGACTTGTCCAAAATCCTAATTATCAATAAAATGAGAAAAACAGTACTTGTTTGGTTTACTATACTTGTAGCTTGTATCAGATTGGGGGCTTTTTCCATCGACAGGATGGAACCCCCGTTCTGGTATACAGGTATGAAAAACACGGAATTACAGGTGATGTTCCATGGAGAAGACTTGGCCTCCTCTAAATTTAGTATGAAGTCGTATCCTGGAGTTAGTGTGAAAGAAATATGCCAACTGGATAATCCCAATTATCTGGTTGTTTATTTGAATATTTCAGAAAGTGCTGAGCCGGGGGAGCTCAGTTTTGAATTTCGGAAAGATCGTAAGGTCCTCTCCAGGAAACTTGAACTTAGAAGCCGAAATGCGAAACCCGGGGCGATGGGATTCTCTTCAGCGGATGTACTTTACCTGATAATGCCTGATAGATTTTCTAATGGTAATCCTGATAACGATGTGCTTGATGGATATGCCGTAGATCGTAATGGTGGAGGACGGCATGGCGGTGATATTCAGGGGATTATCGATCATCTGGATTATATCGACAGCCTAGGAGTGACTGCCGTGTGGCTAAATCCTGTGCAGTTTAACAAAGGAGGTCAGTCACATGGTTATGCGATTTCCGACTACTATATGGTAGATCCGAGATTGGGCTCGAATGAAGAATACTGCTCTATGATCGATATTGCCCATAGTAAAGGCATAAAGGTGGTTATGGATATGATATTCAATCATTCTGGAATTAATCACTGGTGGATAGAAGATATTCCTTCATCAGATTGGTTTAATCAGAATTGGTATGCAGAACAAGCTTCGGAAAGAATGCGTAATCCGAGAAATAACCAGCAGTCTGGGTGGGGACGTCGAAATCAAATTAATCTTCCATCTTCGATAGAAGAATTTGAATCATTGCCGCAAGAAGAGAAGGATAAGATAATTGCACATAGTGTCAAGGCCCCTGGCACCCTTGTAAATACGACTCATTATAAATGGGTTCTCATGGATCCGCATGCGCCGGACAGTGAAAAAGATATTCTTGTGGACGGATGGTTCACTGCAGGTATGCCTGATTTGAACCAAAGGAACAGGCATTTGGGCAAATATCTGATACAGAATAGTATTTGGTGGATAGAATATTCCAGAATAGATGGTATTCGTATGGATACATACCCATATGCAGACTATGACTTTATGACAGAATGGTGCCGGGAAATCGAAACCGAATATCCGGATTTCAACATCGTAGGCGAGGGATGGTATCCACGTAATTCAGCTGCAGGATGGTGGCAGAGAAACTCATCTGTCAATGATTCTGACTCTCACCTGAAAACAGTTATGGACTTCGATTTGACATTTACGGCGAAACGTGAATTCTTGAAGGAGAGTAATACTTCAGAGGGCTCAGAAGCAGGCCTCTTTAAGATTTACGAGTGCCTTACTCAAGACTTTTTGATTCCTGATCCGGATAATGTTCTGGTCTTTCTGGATAATCATGATATTGCCAGATTTATGGATGAAGGGGATCCTATCTGGAAATTCAAGCAGGGTGCAGCCTTTTTACTTACAACCAGGGGCATTCCGCAGATATACTATGGAACCGAAATCGCTATGGCCGGTCCGAAGTCCCTGAGAGCTGATTTTCCAGGAGGCTGGAAAGAGGATAAGGTCAATGCCTTTACTCCGGCAGGTCGTTCGGAGTATCAGAACGAATGTTGGAGCTATATGAGTAAACTTCTTAATTGGAGACGTTCTTCCAATGCTGTAAAGGCGGGAAAACTAATTCATTATACCCCAGATAATATCTCTAAATGCTATGTGTATGCACGCACTGATGGTAAAGATACAGTCTTGGTTATTCTAAATGGCAGTGATACTATAAGGGTCCTTGATGAGACTCGCTTTTCGGAGGTTATAGGCAATAATACTAAAGGCCGTGATGTTGTTACGGAAGTCGACATTGATCTGACCAAACCTATAATCATTCCGGCCCGTGCGGCATACGTTCTCGAGTTAGGAAAATAATTGAAAATATATGAAATTGTTTAAAATAGTTATATCTGCATTTTTTCTGACTATGGCTTGGTCGATGGCTGCGGACAATAATCCGATAGCCGATTCTCGGGCGCAAGTGATTTCCGGCAATGCGAGATTTACCATACTTACGGATCGTCTTATCCGTATGGAATGGGCTGAAGACCGAAAGTTTGAGGATCATGCAACTCTCGCCGTAGTAAACAGATGCCTTCCGGTCCCTGAATATAAAGTGTCTCGCCGTGGAGATAATCTGACGATACGGACATCTTCTATAGTTCTGGTTTACAAAGGATCTGACAGGTTTGATGAAAACAATCTTTCAGTTTCATTCAAAATGAAAGGCAAAACCATTGAGTGGAATCTTGGATCAGATGATTCCGGGAATCTTATGGGAACTGCAAGGACACTGGATGGTTGCCAAGGAGCGGACAGGATAAACAACAACGATCCGATGGAAAAGGGAATTATTTCCCGAGATGGCTGGGCAGTAGTGGATGAAAGCGGCAGACATATTTTCGAAAAAGATTCTTCGGATTGGGGGGAATGGGTTTATGAGAGACCTGATAAGAACGCCCAGGATTTATATTTATTTGCCTATGGTCATGATTATAAGTCGGCACTTTGTGATTTTACCAAGATAGCAGGCAAGATTCCTATGCCGCCGAAGTACGTCTTCGGATATTGGTGGAGCCGTTTTAAGGCTTATTCGGATGAGGAATTTTTGGAACTTGCTTCTGAATTCAGGACTAGAAAACTTCCTATCGATATAATGGTCATTGACATGGACTGGCATGAAACGTGGCAAAGGAGCGCAAGGAAATATCGCAAGGATGAGTTTGGACAAGGAATCGGCTGGACTGGATATAGTTGGAACAGAGATCTTTTTGCGGATCCTGAGGGCTTTCTTAATGAATTGCATAGTATGAAGATTAAGACATCCTTAAATCTTCATCCTGCATCCGGTATCAGTCCGCGTGAGGACTCGTATTCTGCTTTTGTAGAAGATTATCTTTCTCGTAATACAGAATATGATGGCCCCGAAGGCTACGTTTATAAGGGAGGAGAATCTCTTTTGGGCGGCAAAACGGCTAAGGCCGGATACCATGCCCCTGTCCCGTTCAGAATGAGCCAGAAAAGTTGGGCCAATGCCTATTTTCAGACAGTTATTCACCCTCTTGAAAAACAAGGCGTTGACTTCTGGTGGCTTGATTGGCAGCAATGGAAACAAAGTAAATATCTTGATGGCCTGAGTAATACATTTTGGCTTAATTATACATTTTTTAATGATAAAGTCAGGATGCACAGAGATCTTCCTGCTTCAGAGGCGCCGCGTCCGATGACTTATCACAGATGGGGAGGTTTAGGCAGTCATAGATATCAGATCGGCTTTTCTGGAGATACCCACATATTGTGGTCAGTATTGGCATATCTGCCATATTTCACAGCTACAGCGTCAAATGTGGGTTATGGGTATTGGGGACATGACCTCGGTGGTCATATGCAAAGAACGAATGATCCGACGGACCCTGAACTCTATACCAGATGGCTTCAATATGGAGTCTTTTCGCCCTTGTTCAAGACGCATTGTACAAGTTCGGAAATCATAGAAAGGCGTTTCTGGATGTTTCCGGACCACTTTGAATATATGAAGCAGGCACTTGAACTCAGGTATTCTCTTACTCCTTACATCTATGATGCGGCCCGTCAGGCCTATGATACAGGTGTCTCTATCTGTCGTCCGATGTATTATTCTTATCCCGAGGATGATGAAGCATATTCATATAAAGAACAATATATGTTTGGCGACAATATCCTCGCAGCAACTATCTGTACGCCAATAGATAAAGAGACAGGTCTTGCAGAGCGTAAAGTATGGCTTCCCGATGGATGGTGGTATGATATGGCCCATAAGAAACTATTGAAAGGTGGGCAAGTTTATACTATCGGTTATTCGATTGGGGAAAACGCATGGTTTGTCCGAGCAGGTTCGATTTTGCCAATGGCGAGACAGGGGATCCAGAACCTCCAAGACAAAAGCAATGAATTGCGCCTATTTGTCGCTCCTGGATATGGGAAGAGTAGTTACACTCATTATGAGGATGATGAAGAGAGCCAAGCCTATGATAGTGAATACGCTACTACAAAAATTGCTAAAACTTCCACATCGAAATCTTGCTCGGTGACAATCTTTGCGCGTGAGGGCAAGTACAAAGGCATTGACCCGAACCGGAACTGGACCTTATTGTTCGGAGGCCTGGACAAGAAGCCTTCTTCGGTTGAGGTCTCTGGAATAGAGTCTGAGTTTCTTTATGATGCTGATGCTCAGGAAGCTACGGTCTTGCTCGGGTCAATGCCTGCTGATAGGGAAATTGAAGTAACTGTTGTTTATTAAAAAACCGAATTGCATGAATAAGATAATTACAACACTTGTCGCTTTAGTCGTTTGTCTTGTTTCGACTGCCAAGGTCAAACCCGCTGATGAGTCGCAGATAACCAGGGTGGAACCGCCATGTTGGTGGATAGGGATGAATACCTCCCTTCAAATTATGGTTCAGGGACCAAATATTAGTGAGTGTGAAGTGGAATTGGAAGGTAAGGGACTCAAGATAGATAAAGTGCATAAGGCGGACAATCCGAATTTTATTTTTATTGATGTCGCTGTGGATAAGTCTGCCAAAGCTGGAGTATATGACTTGATTTTTACACGCGGGAAAAAGAAATTCTACTATGCGTATGAATTTGGAACCAAAAGGACAGAATCCAGGGAAAGCTTTTCATCCAAAGACGTGATTTATTTGATTGTTCCTGATAGGTTTTCCAATGGAGACCCTTCAAATGATTCTACGGAAAATACGGAGGAAAGTGCACGTAGGGAATCTCCTATGGGAAGACATGGTGGTGATATTCAAGGTATTATAAATCATCTTGATTATATTGCAGACCTTGGAGCTACTGCTATTTGGTCCACTCCTCTTTTGGAAGATAATGCAAGACGCGGGTCGTATCATGGATATGCTTGCTCGGATTATTATAACATAGATTCTCGTTTTGGGAACAATGCGTTATATCGTGAAATGGTTTCCAAAGCTCACGAGAAGGGGCTAAAGATAATAATGGATGTAGTGACGAATCATTGTGGAACGGAGCATTGGTGGATGAAGGATATGCCATTTACGGATTGGATTCATATGAATGAGCCATATTTTAACTCTAATCATATGTATTCTCTTGCTCTCGATCCGCATGCTTCATCATCAGATAAAAAAATTATGGAAGATGGCTGGTTTTCGAGGGGAATGCCTGATATGAATCTGGATAATCCATATTTGCTTAAATATTTTCAGCAGTGGGCCATATGGTGGATTGAGTATTCCGGATTGGATGGATTCAGAGTAGATACATACTTCTATAATGAGAAGCTTCCTATGGCTGCATGGTGTAAGGCTGTGACAGATGAGTACCCATGGTTCAACATTGTAGGCGAGAATTGGAATTCAAATCCGGATATGGTCGCTTATTGGCAGAAAGGTCATTTGAATCCGGATGGCTTCGAGTCGGAACTTCCTTCGGTTATGGATTTTCCGTTGAGGGATGCAGTGAATGGCGCCCTTCATCTTCCTCTCGCGTCGGAGGTAAATGCGGTTAGTGAGAGGGAAGGCAGACGGAAGCAAGGAGACATGAAGTCTGTTTATAGTACGATAGCAAGAGATTTCCAGTATTCGGACTTGAATAAAGTGTTGCTTTTCTGGTCAAATCATGACACTGCACGTATCGGAGATGTTTTCGGCGGTAGTTATGATAAGATGAAATTGGCCTTTGCTATGCTTGCGACTATGAGGGGAATGCCACAGATGTTCTATGGGGATGAATTGATGTTTACTATAGGGACCTCTCGTCGAGATGATGGTCGGCTTAGAATGGACTTCCCCGGAGGATGGGAGGGTGATTCTATAGATTTGTTTAGTGAAGGGGGCCGCAAGGAAGCTGCGAAATCTGCACAATGGGCTGGCGCGGCAGATTTACATGAATATGTAAAAACCTTATTGACCTGGCGTAAAGGAAAGGATGTGATCCACACCGGTAAGACGATGCATTTTATTCCTGAGGATAATACTTATGCGTACTTCAGGTATAATGATACGGATTTAGTATTCGTTTTCTTGAATAATTCAGACAAAAACGCCAATGTGACTTGGTCTCGGTTCTCTGAAATGACATCAGGCCTCAGAGGAGGTGTTAATGTTCTTACTGGTGGTGAGATAGAAATTTCCGATGCCACTGTTGTGCCGGCAAATACTGCGTTGATTGTGGAATACAAAAGATACTAATTGCTGATCCAAGAGAGGAAGTTTTTAGCTCTGGCTCTGGATACAATTAGTTTGCAGTAAATATTGTTTTCTTCCTTGAGTGGGTGGCTGATGCTTAGATGAAGTTGCCCATTCAAGGACTTTGTTATGCAATTCACGACGTCTTTAGATATTATTAACCCTCTGGAGGCTCGGAAAAATTTGTTCGGGTTTACAGAAGACATAATAAAGTCCAGTGTTTCGCTGAAACAGATTTTTTCTCCGAGTTTACTCACGGCAAAACTATCTTTGTTTTCTGAGAAGAAATATGCTATTGAATATATCGCTAAAAGGATACCGATCATAGCGCTCAAATAGGTACCGGTTGTAGCGGTCAAAAGGATACCATCTGTAGCGCTCAAATGGGTACCGAGTATAGCGCTCGAAAGGGTACCGGCTTCTGAGCCTGTGATTTTTTCATATTAACTTCATAATATTGTCTTTGTAAAGAAGATGATATTATGGCAAATGACAAAATTACAATGCTCAAACTCAAGCGAATGCTACAGTTGCTGGATGCAGGCAAGTCAATGAACGAGATCTGTCGAGACTTGCACATGAGTAAGCGAACTGTGCACAACTACAAACAACGGGTTACATCATCAAGTGTGCCTCTGGCAGAACTCCGGCGACTGGATGACAAGCAGCTCAATCAGTTGCTTCAGCCGCAATCACCGGTCCCCAAACCGGATGAGAGGAAGGAAGCTCTTGACAAGGAACTATCCAACTATCTCAAAGAATGGAACAAACCCTATGTGAGCATCCTGCTCCTGTGGGAGGAGTACCGCAAGGCGTATCCCAACGGATATCAATATACTCAGTTCAAGAAATACTTGAATGAGTATAAGAAGAGCCAAGAGTACTCATATCACAATGTCTACATCCCCGGCGAGGAAATGCAGATTGACTATGCCGGAGACAAGTTGTATATCAGGGACAAATCCAGCGGGATATGGGTTGAAGTCGTCGTTCTCTGCTGTGTCATGCCGTACAGCAGCAAGGCGTTCGCTATGGGCGCCTTCGACTCCACGCAGGAGAATCTGTTCCATTGCCTGTCCAGATGCATGAGCTACTTCGGCCGGGTTCCCAAGGTTGCCAAAAGCGACAACATGGTACAATGGGTAAAACATGGCAGTCAGTACGAGCGTCCGTTCACTGAATCGACGGACGAGTGGGCAAACCACTACGACATTATCCCGGATATCACCAGAGTGAGAAAGCCAAAGGACAAAGCACCGGTGGAAAGTCTTGTGGATCAGGTGTACAAATATGTATACGCCCGTCTGCGCAATACGGTGTTCTATACGCTGGACGAACTCAACCGTGCCATCTTTGCGCTTATGGACGAGTACAACAGCAGGCCGATGCAGGTAAAGGGCGTCAGCCGTGACGTGCTATACTTCCAGGATGAGTATCCTGTCATGCATGAACTGCCGGACAAACCATATACCTTCCGTTACAGGAAGGAAGTCACCCTTGCTGCGGACTATCATGTCCTGGTCGGCAAGGAACAGCACAAATACAGTGCTCCGTATCAGTATGTCTCCAAGCCCGTGACGGTACTTTGGGACATGGACACCGTAGAGATATACAATGGCCTTGAACGGATAGCGATCCACAAGCGCAGCTTTGTGAAGTATGGATATACCACCGAGGAGAGCCATATGCCGCCTAATCATCTTGCCTACAAGCGGAGCAAGGAACTGAATGCCGATGACTATCTCAAGCGTGCCATGATGATAGGCCCTGAAGCCAAGTGGGCAGTTGGCCGCCTTATAGAAAGCACCATCCTGCCGCAGTATGCATACAGGAACTGCCAGTCCTTCTTCCGCTTTGCCGAAAAGCATGGCGCAGGACGTGTCGAGCAGGCATGTACACTCATCCATGCACAGACCGATGTCTTCTCGTTCCAGCTTCTTAAGAATATGGTCGAAAAGAATATGGACAAGGCGGCAATCTCCGGAATCAATGACATAATATCAACCACTCCTTACAACGAAGAGGTCAGAGGTGCCGCTTCATTCTCACAGACAGACTCATAGCCATGAATACACAAGAAACCATAGATCTCCTTTATAATCTTAAACTTAAAGGCATGTCAGAAGCCTACAAGGCCATGACAATCATGCCTGTATCAGAACGCCCGGACATGGATATGGCGATAGCCAAACTTGCCGAAGCGGAAAGACGATACAGAGACAATCAGAAGACACAGATGTATCTTAAGACCAGCAAACTCAGATACAACTCAAACATCGAGGACATAGAGTGCTCGGAGGCCCGCAACCTCAGCAAGACTCAATTATCCGAGCTTGCCGACTGCAGCTTTGTCAGACGGGCTGAAAATGTCCTGATAACAGGCCTGACCGGCTGCGGAAAATCATATCTTGCCTGTGCCATTGGGCGGCAGGCTTGTTATCTGGGCTTACGTACAGAGTATATAAACATGAACAAGTTCATTGAACGTATTGCTCTGGCCAAGATGGAAGGATCCTTCCTGAAGGTCATATCCCATCTAGAGAAGAACGACCTGATCATACTTGACGACTTCGGTCTTCAGCCTCTTGATGCAAACTCAAGGCTTGCGCTTCTTCAGATACTGGAAGAAAGATACGAACGTAAATCAATGATAATAATCTCACAGTTGCCCGTCTCAAAGTGGTACGACTACATCGCAGAACCAACCCTTGCAGATGCAATAATGGACAGACTTGTCAGCAATGCAGTCCATCTCGAACTGAAAGGCGAATCAATGAGACGAAAAAAGAAGAAATAAATATATCTTTGTAAACCAAATCTAACAGGCCTTCAGGGCCGGTATCCTATTGCGCGCTAGCCCGGTACCGTATACTCCGCTACACCTGGTACCCTTTGGGCGCTATATGCAAGGAGTTCTGCATCATAGCCACGATCCAGCAAATCTGATACTACACGTCTTGCGATTTCACGATTGTAGAAAGTGATAGCAGCGGAATGGATGTACCACCCGTATCACTTTGAAATGTACCAGTCATA
>OBLI01002262.1_pt1 | contig 16705 bp, 10 predicted proteins | sample 1519701 | NCBI WGS metagenome assembly OBLI01 (sample SAMEA3663005, study PRJEB22513) | pig gut metagenome | biome: pig gut; feature: pig-associated habitat; material: faeces | place: France | collected 2012 | reverse complement strand
CCATCAACATGAGTTCCCTGCTCGGATATAAGTTGGCAAAGACACCGGGAGCCATTGTCTGCACCCTCGGCGCTTCATTGCCTTCCTTCCTTATTATATTAGCGATTGCTATGTTTTTCCATCAGTTTGAGGACAACAAGGTGATTGCGGCGATGTTTGCAGGTATCCGTCCTGCCGTCGTGGCTCTGATAGCCGTTCCTACCTTTTCATTGGCCAAGAGTGCCCACATCTCGTTCGTCAACTGCTGGGTTCCTATCCTGTCTGCCCTCCTGATAAGGCTGATGGGCGTCAACCCTATCTGGGTAATTATCGTAGCTGCCTTAGGTGGATACGTCTATGGGCAGTTTATCCAACCGACGGAGTAATTAAAAAATCAGAATATGGAAGAGACAAAACCACATATTGCAAGTTCTCAAAATGTTCACATAGACGAAGCTTATGCGTCATGGATCGAAGAACTGAAAGGTAGATACAAGAAAGCGCAGATAAAATCTGCGGTTAAGGTAAATTCAGAACAGTTGTTATTCAATTGGCAACTGGGACGTGACCTTGTCGTTCGTCGTGCAGAAGAGCATTGGGGAGCAGGTGTAGTAGAACAGGTTAGTCTCGACTTAAAAGCCGCATTTCCTAAGGCGAAAGGATTCAGTGCAAGAAACCTTTGGAATATGAAGAAATGGTACATTTTCTACTCGTCCAATAAAACAAATCAAAAACTGCAACAACTTGTTGCAGAATTACAAACTTCTGATAATAAGCAGAAAACAAAACTGCAACAACTTGGTGAAGAAATTCAAGAAGCCGAATTCAACGACGAATTAGGATTGGCATTTCCTCTTGCTTTTTCTTTTGTACCTTGGGGACATCATATTGAAATCACTACCAAATGTAAGGATATTGACGAAGCCCTATTCTATATTCAGCAAACAATAAATGAAGGCTGGAGTCGCAACACACTCGACAACTGTTTACGAGCAGACCTCTATCATACACAAGGAGGAGCCATCTCTAATTTCTCTGATTATCTTACCCCAGAACAAAGCAAATTGGCACAAGAGATAACCAAAGACACCTACGACTTTGGTTTCATCGAACTCCCAAAACAATATGCCGAAGAAGAGTTGGAAGATGAATTAGAGAAAAACATCACTCGTTTCCTATTAGAGTTAGGAACAGGCTTTGCCTTTATCGGACGCCAGAAAGAAATCATCGTTGCAGGCAAGACACGCCGCATAGACATGCTCTTCTACCACATTCACCTTCGCTCGTATATAGTCTGCGAATTGAAAGCCAAGCCATTCGAGCCAGAATTTGCTGGTAAGTTAAACTTTTATGTGAATGCTGTGGATGAACTGTTGAAAACTGATGATGATAACCCGACCATCGGCTTGCTCATCTGTAAAGATAAGAACCAAACGGAAGTGAAGTGGGCATTCAAGGGAATATCCACTCCGATGGGAGTTGCCTCTTATGACAAGGTACGTATCAAGAAGATACGTGAAGCTCTCCCTTCGGAAGAGGATTTAAGTCGCCAGCTTCAACTATTCGAAAATAAAAGAAAGTAAAAAACATACTAACAGATACCATGCCTATAAACAAAAATGCTTTCATAAGATACAAGATACTGGACAAATGTTTCAGTGACAAATACCATAAGTACTTCATAGAAGATCTTATGGAAAAAGTTAATGGTCAATTAGCTGATGCCGGAATAAAGTCTATATCCAAGAAACAGATATACGACGACATCAAGTTTATGAAAAGTAGCGAAGGATGGGAAGCGCCAATAAAATCCTATCAAGATGGCAAGCGCAAGTACCTACGCTATGAGTACGACTTTTCCATTATAGAGACTCCGATAACAGAGATGGAAGTAGAGCAACTCGAAACGCTTATCACTTCACTTTCTCGTTTTCAGGGCATACCTATGTATAGTTGGATTGAAGAATTGCTTACCAATCTTCGATACCGCTTTGGTCTAAGAGGAGTAGAGACAAACTTTATCGGATTTGAACAAAACCGAGACATGAAAGGCTTGCGATTTCTATCCACTCTTACCAACTGCGTTATCAAACGCCAACCTGTCCTCATCGACTATCACCCTTTTGGCAAAGAGGTCGTAAAATGGACGATTCATCCGTACTACCTCAAGCAATATAATAATAGGTGGTATCTTTTAGGATATAATTCAGAATTTGAAGATTTATCCATTATCCCATTAGACCGAATCGAAAATATCGAATATTCCGATACAGCATTCAAAAGAAACTTGCGTTTCGATTTCGATGCTTATTTCCGTGATATCCTTGGCATATCCATAGAAAAGGACAAAAAGATAGAGCATATTCGTCTGAAATTCTCCCCACAACGCCTACCATACGTGATTTCCAAGCCGATTCACCATTCGCAAATAGTGGAGAATGAATCAGAAGGAATTATCTCACTAAATCTTATCCCTAACAAGGAATTGATTTCTGAGCTCATTTGGTTCCGTGATGATGTGGAAATACTCTCTCCAGAGTCTCTTCGAGAAGAAATTAAGGAGATAATCGCAAAAATGTATCAAAAATATTTTGGTGTGAAGAAAGACTGCACAACATCCCTGTAATTTTGCAGTCGTAAAACAAAAAGCAAAAGAATATGCAGACAGTAAACAACAACTTCACAGTAGAGGCACTTGTTGCCAAGTATCGTAACTTCGTAAAGGAGAATTGTCCAAAGGAGTTAGCATGGGATCCTGAAACAGGAGAATTTCCTGCTCCTATGGATCCAATAGATACTTATCCGGAAGCGCACTTGCTTGTTACTCTTTATAAAAGAGTCGCAGGCGAAAATGCAGACCAGAACATCTTGGAGGCATTATCTAAATATACGACCGCTTTTTATACAAATGCGCTCAATGAAGAGGAGATGTTTTTTTTGGCTAATCACTTCTCCAAAGTTTCAACCTTTATTTTTAACAACTTTGCTGATGAATACACCACTTGTTGGATTGGTAGACTTTCTCAAAAGGTTTATGAAATCATTGAAAAACTTAAAAAAGTAGAAGCAGGAAAGACTATATTCATTGGCGGAGCAGGTTTATGCGATATCGCTTTGCTATTTCCTAACTGCACAATTAAGGGATATAGCGAATACGGCTTTTTTGAGGAACTTAGTGGTGACAAAGAAATGTGGGCATTAGGGCAAATCAGACTATTTGCTGCAGGCATTAAATCAGAAATCAAACCTTTTTATGAGGATACGAAAAATTCTCAATATATGTCAGATGTCGATATTGCTATCTTTGACACAGCCGACAGTTATTCTTACCCATTATCCAATGGGTCAGAACATCTTTTCCGATATATGAAGCCAAATAGCGAGTTCTTGCTATTTTTGGACAAACAGTATGCAGCAGGCAACTCTATGGCTGGTTTGGGCAAAATGCTTGTAGAGAAGAAATGCATCTATTCCATAGTTTCTTTTGAAGAACCTAATACTATTCTCAGCACGACCAAAACGACTATTTGTGTTAGAGCAAATAAGTCCACAAGTGATGTTGTTTGCATTAAGAACAATGCTACGGGTGAGCAAATGCAATTGTCTGCTAATATGCTTGACCCAACAATACTTTGGCCAAGCTATTATTTAACGGAAAAGCCAAAAGAAGGCATTTCTCTTTCAGAAATAGTATCATTCTTAGACTTTAGACCTAAGAAAAAAGAAGACCTTGCCTTTAAGAAGACAACATTTAACGACAAGAAAGAATGTATAGAGTGGATACTCTCTGATAAAGAAAAGACGATTCCTGTTATTGCTCCTATTAATCTATCTACAGGATACGAGGATGCAGAGCTATATGAGGCACAACTTAAACAAGCGGGCGACCCTTTGTTTGAGAAATTCTTAGGATGGCTTGGCAAGATTTCACTACCTTGTGTTTTTTGCTATGGTAGAAAAGATAAGTTCGTTGCTGGCTATATTAGAAAAATACCATCCGAAGGCATTGTTGCTTATAGACAGTTGGTGTGCCTTGTTCCCAAGAAAGGCATCGACGTGCGATATGTGGCAGCCTTATTGCTTACTCCTGAGGTTAGAAACCAAATCATGTCCATCTGTGAAGGAGAAGTGGATGCACAACTCTTCCCATTGATTATGGACAAGATTATAGTTCCAAACCACACCGATTTGGAACGAGCTACATTCTTGTCGGAAGCCAACTATAATGCTTTTGAGTCATCCCGTAAAGAGTTGGAACAAGAGCATAAGAGCTATATCAAGGCTGTCCGTATGCGCAAACACGCTTTGACCCAATCTGCCTCATCCATCAAAGCCACATTCTACGCATTGAATGCTTATAGAATAAGACAAAATGGAACTATATCTGACAACGAACGTATTACTCCCATCAAGCAAACTACCGTCAAGGATGCCTTTGAATATCTTTCAAGCGCTACGAAGGATTTGTTAGTAAAGTTAGACCATATTGCTGATGTGGAATACACTTTTGCAAAACCAGAATGGATTAACCCAGAAGAGTTCATGGAAAGCTACATCGAACAGCATGAAAATGGTTGGGTAAACTTCAAGCCTGTTGTCACATGGTCTAAAGGACATAATTTGGCTAAACAAGACTTGAAAGACCTATCTGGAGAAATCATATTGCATAAGGGGGAGCCAATACATACTATGTTGTTTCCAAAGGATGCACTCAAGCAAGTTTTGGACAATATTGTTTCAAACGCAATATCCCATGGATTTAAAGATGAATCCCGCAATGACTACCTATTACGGTTTTCATGGGAAACAGATGGTATCGCATTGAAAATGTGCGTTGAGAACAATGGATTGCCAATACCAGCCGACCGTAGCACATCATCCCTATTAGAATACGGAGTATCCACCTCCCTTAACTCTAATGGACATCATGGTATCGGATGCAATGAGATAGACGGCATCATGCGCAAATATGATGGAAATGTTGAACTCGTTCCTTCTCCAGAAGATGAGTTCAAGGTAAAATATGTACTTACTTTTAATCGTACAAATACTCTTAAAACCCTTTAGATATGAAAGATTACAATTTAGACTTAATCCAGGTTCTTTGGGTTGAAGATGATCCAGGAGTCATTGAAAGCTACCCTTTAGAAGCATATAATTTTGGGGTGCAGTTAGTTGCTTTCCCTTGTTGGGATGAAGCAAAAGCAGCATTAGAAAATGATTTTGACCGTTGGTCTGCTATCATTTTAGATGCAAAATGCAAGTACCATCGTGACAGCGAGGATAATGCTGTAAGATTTCTTGGCAGAGCCTTAAATGACATAGCCCTCATTTGTGAAAAAAGAGGGCGTGTCATTCCATGGTATGTCTTGACTGGCGGTGATGCTGAAGAGGTATCTGACTCCATCAATGATGACCGTATGAAATGGGATGCAGATTGGACAAATAGTACTCATAAAGAATATTATTCCAAAAATGTTGACAACGAAATGCTGTATAAACGCATCAAAGTACATGCTAGGAAATCTCCTCGCCTTCAGATTCAGAAAATGTACAAGGATGTATTTGATGCTATAGAAGAATGCGGCATTGACGACATGGGGTACAATGCCCTTGAGGATTTACTCATTCCTATTCATTTTCCTGACACAATCGAGTCTAAAGATTACAATGATAAATTTGAGAAAGCCCGCGAAGTTTTAGAATACGTATTCCGTTCTATGGCTATTCATGGCTTATTGCCCGACTGGGGTAAGCAGGTGAACTTTACTTGGTCAAGTATTATCCTTAGTGGTAAGAATGCCACAAACTCTAAAGGAGAAATTGTCTATAAAAGTTATAAGCGCATTCTCCCAGAGGCAATGTCAAAGACAATGAAAGTAATAGTCAATATTCTTCCACCCTTCTGCCATTCCGAGAATAGTACAGAAGAGGATATAAGTAAGAAAGAATATATGGAACGCGTACAATCATCCACATTCTTGCTAAAAAGTTTCACTTTCCAACTATGCGATTTAATCCTATTCTATCGCAGCTACATTCGTGAACACCCAGATGAAGAAAGAAATCGTTTGGAATGGGATAAGGCGTAAAAAACTCTTGCTACAATATTAGGGCGATATGACATTTTCCATCATATCGCCCATTTTTTATTTTGTTGTGAAGAAAGACCACACTACAACGTCGTAATTTTGCATCAGAAAACAAAAGACGACGATATGGAAAAGAACATTTCAACACTCGACCTACAGAATGCAGAACAGCAAAAAGCATTCGACCTTGTTGCAAACACCAACAATTGCCTTTTCATCACAGGAAAGGCTGGCACAGGTAAGACAACCTTTATCAAACGCATCCAGGAAGAAATCAACAAAAACTTCTTGGTATTGGCACCTACTGGCATTGCAGCTATCACAGTCGGAGGACAAACGATGCATTCCTTCTTTGGCTTTCCTATGCAAGCCATTGGACCGCATACCAACACTGTACTTTCGTACGAGAACAAATGCATTCTCGAAGAAACAGATACAATCATCGTAGACGAAGTATCTATGGTAAGGTGTGATATGGTGGATGGAATGGACCGATGTCTTCGCATGGTATTCAAGACCAACATGCCTTTTGGTGGAAAACAGGTCGTTTTTGTAGGTGACTTGTTCCAGTTACCTCCTATTATCAAGTCTAATAGCGCCGATGCAGAAATGCTCCAAGACCTTTATGGTGTTGGAACACCATTCTTTTACAAGGCTTTTGTCTTGAAAAGAATGAACCTTCCCAAGATTGAGTTTCAAAAAGTATATCGTCAAAGCGATAAAGAATTTCTTGCCGTTCTGAACAAGATGCGCACAGGTGAAGTAAACCCTGAAGATTTAGAACCACTAAATCAGCATGTCGGCAAGGAGTATGAAGGGCAAGATTTCTCTGTAACCTTAACCGCATTCAACAAGATGGCTGAGAATATCAACGAGAAGAAATTAGGAGCAATCCAATCGGAAGAATTCTGCTATCAGGCAAAGATTCAAAACGAATTCAAAAAGAATGAAGCGCCTGTACCAGAGAAACTCAGACTAAAAGTAGGCGCACAAGTCATATTCTGCCGCAACAACATAGGCAGTGGTTATATGAATGGAACAATCGGTAAAGTTTCAGAACTTAGCGATGATAAAATACAAGTGACTTTGGAAAGCGGCAAAACCATTGATGTCAAAGAAGTGACATGGGATAATGTCAAGAGCAAATACAATCGTCAAACCCACAAGTTAGAAACCCAAGTTATGGGAACATTCACACAATTTCCCTTGAAATTAGCTTGGGCTATAACTATCCATAGATCACAAGGAATGACTTTTGAAAGAATGCACTTTGACTTATCTCATGGCACCTTCTTGCCTGGACAAGCTTACGTTGCCATCAGTCGTTTACGTTCTTTGGAAGGATTGACACTTAGTAATCCTATCCACCCTTATCACGTCACCCAAAATCAAGAGGTAAGAGTATTTGCCAACTCTTACAATGATACAGAGATGATTGATGACGTATTAGGTGCGGAAAAGCGAATCTACCAATATCTATGCACAAAAGACTACGACATGGCTACCAAAACTTGCCTGCATTTGATGCAAGATAAGATTCGCAAGAATGACTATCGGAATGCAGCCTTGACAGCCAAAAGAATGTTTGATATCATGCTGGATGATACATGCTTATTAGGAAAGACAAAGGATGCTCAATTACTTAAGGACTGTAGTATGACTGCAAACTTTCTCAATGCAGTTCTCTGCTTGTATGGCAAACGATATGAGGAAGCCATCGGTTACACAAACATGGTACTGGGACGAAGAACCTGTCTTGAAGCGATGTTCATTAAAGGGCGTGCTCTTTATGAACTCAAAAGGTATGATGAGGCATACGATGTAACATTCCAAATTGTTAGCATTTCTCAGGAAGGTGAGGAGAAAAAAGCCATTGACAAGAAGCTACTTCTCTTTGAGGCAAGGGTCAATGAGCATATTGGCAATCCTGTAGCTCCTTTCTGCAAAGAACTGTTCTCGCTCTGTCCTGAATTTCTTACCACCTATATTATGGTGAGAAAAGAGTATCGCCATTCTCACCAAGAAATAGAGTTTGGCAAGGAGGAAGAACACATCGAACTGCTCGAAGCATTTAATGACAAAAGCATTTCAAACCAAGACTTCTTGAAGCTGATTCAAGAGTGCAAGGATGAAAAGGAACTTAAAAGGCTTCGCAAGGCTATCACCACCGCAAAGAAGCCTTTTTAAGAAGTATTAGTCGTGGAAATCTCGTATTTTTTAGCACATTTCCACGACCACGACTAATAAATTTATTCACCACCCAAAAACATACTCATGTAAAACGGCAAATAGATACACCCATCTTCTATTTCCAAGTTATTACCACTCATGACAATACGCCGATTGATTTTGTCAGCAAAAAGCGAATGAGCCATATCGAGAGAAGCATGTTGCTTATAATCCTTACCAGATTTCACTTCCACAATACTAATTTTATTCTTCTCTGGGAAAATAAAATCCAGTTCATGCTTACTCTTTCTGTCATAATAGTTGAGAGAAATGCCATGCTTGGCAAATTCTCCTGCTACATAATTCTCAGTCAATGCCCCTTCATTCACATCAATATCTCCAGACAAAACCTGTGCCTGAATACCATTGAGCATCATGGCACACATCAAACCAGAATCGACAAAAAACAACTTGTATAGTCTCAGATTCTCATGGATAGGAAAAGGCAATTCGAAAGCCCCGACATTAAAGGAATAATACGCCATACCTGCATCAACAAGCCATTGCGTAGGTGCTCCATACTTGCGACGAGAAGCATTTTTTTCAATAGAAGCTAAGATAAAACGCTTATCTTGCTTACTCAACTGCCCTGGAATAGCATCAAACACAGACTTTACCAACAACTTGTCATTACCTGCATATTTAGAAATATCATTACGATAACCATTCAGTATGTCCTTTTGAACAGCTATCGTCTTATTGAAATCCTCATTGCTCAAATAGGTAACAACAACTTCTGGCATACCACCAACTATCAAGTATTGACGATAACGTTCCATGATTTGACCATGTAGAAATTCAGGCACAGGACGCAAATTTTGGTAGCACTCTTTCAACATTTCAATTACATCCTTGCTGATATTACATGCCCAAAGAAATTCCTCGAAGTCAAGTGGATACATATCCAATTCTCTTTCGAATCCTACAGGATAAGAAGACACATCCTTATAATTAATACCTAGCAAAGAACCAGATTCTATATAATCATATTGTCCATCCTCAACTAAAAATTTGATTGCAGTACGAGCCTTAGGACAAGCCTGTATCTCGTCAAAGAATATCAGAGTTTGCCCTGGCTCCAAAGGTCCGAATCCCATAGCTGATAAGTTTATCAGAATGGTACGTGCATCCAGATTTCCTTCGAAAGCTTGTTTTGCCATAGGCATCTGCTCAAAGTTAATCTCAACCATATTTTTATAGTGAGCCATTGCAAATTGGCGAACAATTGTAGTCTTGCCAATCTGTCGAGCACCTTTTATGAGAAGTGCCTTATTAGAAGTTTCTTGCTTCCACTTTACCAACTCACTGATTATCTTTCTTTTAAGCATATTCTTACAACTTTTTTCCAGGTTTTCGGATACTTATTTGCAACTTTTTTCCAGCTTTTCAGGCTTTAAGTTGCAACTTTTTTCCAGCTTTTCACGTGCAAATTTACAACTTTTTTCCAATAACAGCAAGGAAATGGCACTTATTTACAAAAAAGAGAGTAAAGTTTTTTAAAATAATTTGGTGGTAATCAAGAAAATCAGTACATTTGCAATTAAAAAAAGAATAAACTATGATATTTCTTCAACTTTTCATCGTATTCCTTCAGATAGGCATCTTCGGATTCGGAGGTGGCTACTCCATGATTTCCCTGATTCAAGGACAGGTAGTTACGCAGTATCATTGGATGACGATGCAAGAGTTTACCGATGTGGTTGCCATCTCTCAGATGACACCGGGACCTATCGGTATCAACACCGCTACCTATTGTGGCTATACAGCTGTCCATAATGCCGGCATGAGTGGCATGATGGCTGTACTCGGAAGTGCCATGGCAACCTTTGCGTTGGTTCTCCCATCCTTGGTTTTGATGATTCTTATCAGCAAGATGCTGTACAAGTATATGAACACCTCAGCCGTCCAGAGCATCTTCATCGGTCTTCGCCCAGCCATCGTCGGTCTGGTAGGAGCCGCAGCCCTGCTTCTGGTGAATGGCGAGAACTTCTCTACACCAGCCAATCCCTGGCATTTCTACATCTCCATCGCCCTCTTCTTTGCCACCTTTATCGGCGTGAAGGTAATGAAGATCAATCCGATAAGAATGATACTCTACTCGGCTTTCGCCGGGCTGGTATTACTATATTAAACAAAATCTTACTATGTTATTTGGCAGTAATAAATAAAAGTCGAAAATTTGAAAAGCGAAACGGAGAAAACCCTTCACCCTTCACCCTATCAACATAATTATCTGATATACAAGCGATTACAAACAAAATAACTAAAAATCACCCTTCACCACCCTTCATCGGCCTTCATCTCAAGATGAATCGTCTATGAAGCCTAAGGCTGTCGTCTATGAAGGCAAGTTATAGTCTTAATAGACGACTGGATGGACTCATAAGAGGGGGCTAAATCAAGAAAAAGATGAAGGGCGGTGAAGGGTGGTGAAGGGTTGAACTTTACCCTTCACCCTCAAAACCCCTGTGTTTATCGGCATTCCAGACGAAAAGGTGAAGGGTGAAGAGTAAAACCGCAAGCGAACAGAACGACAAATAAGAAGTGGCAACTATTTCAGTTTTATAAAATTGAAGGTGGCTACCTTTCTATTTTGTAAAGTGCCTAAGGAAGGGCACTATTGTGCCAAGGTAAAGGCAACATTGTGCTCGGGTAAGAGCACATTTGTGCCCCCGATAAGCACAAGGGGGACGCAAGTAAGACACCACCCGTAAACCCGAAACACAGATTTCTATCTTTCAGAGATACGAGTCGCAAACAAGTCTTTTGTACTTAGGAAATAAGTTTTTTTTTGTCGCTTTGCAAGCAAAAATCCTACAAAATTCTACGGGTAAACGCTATTCTCTTTTGTTTTTTACAAGATTATTTATAATTTTAGTCTTTAATTATGCCATAAAAAGGTGGATTTTCAGCTGAAAATCCACCTTTTACACTATATTTCGCCTTTTGTCCACCTCTTCTTTGTGTTTTTTGTGTACTTTTGCCACTGTAACAAAATAAAACGGAAATAAAAAACCTAAGAATAAACAATGAACAAGAAACAGATTTTACTTTCTGCATTGCTCGCCTCAACCATGGCTGCCAATGCACAGGTTACTATCAATGTGGATGCCTCTAACCCAGGTATCAAGGTTTCACCTAATTTATATGGTATCTTCTTCGAGGATATCAACCATGCTGCAGATGGCGGTCTCTATGCCGAACTCATCAGCAACCGATCATTCGAGGATTCTGAAAAGGATATTCCTACTTGGAAAACTGCAGTTCAGGAAGGTGCTAAGATCAATGCACAACTCATCAATAAGGGTTTGCTCAACAAGGCACAGGGCAAGGCGCTCCAATTGACCATCGCTGCCAAACCTGCTGCCACAGCTTCTATCATCAACGAGGGCTTCTGGGGCATCAACGCCGTGCAGGGCAGAACCTATAAGCTTTCTTTCTGGGCAAAGGGTAGCTATAAAGGCGGATTGAAGGCTCGCCTCACCAACGCCAAGGGCGATAAGGTGTATGCAGAAACAGCACTCAATGCCAAGGTTGGCAAGAAGTGGACCAAATATACGGCTGAGTTGACTGCCAACGGAAACGATGCCAAGGCTCAGTTCGAACTCGTAGCTGATGGCAAGGGTACCATCGTTCTCGATGTAGTAAGCCTCTTCCCTCCTACTTTCAAGAATCGCGAGAATGGCTTGCGCCCTGACCTGGCTCAGCTTCTCTATAACATCCATCCTAAGTTCGTCCGCTTCCCTGGCGGTTGCTACGTTGAAGGACAGGAATCTCCAGAGAATGCTTTCCACTGGGAGAAGACCATCGGTCCTATCGAGGAACGTCCGGGTCATAAGAACGTAAACTGGCGCTACCGTACCAGCGATGGTATGGGATTTGATGAGTATCTGCAGTTGGCTGAGGATTTGAATGCCAAGCCACTCTATGTGGTGAATGTTGGTTTGTGGCACGGCGGCATGACTCCTGTGGATAGCATCCAGCCTTGGATTGACGAGTGCATGAATGCCCTGGAGTATGCCAACGGTCCTGTTACCTCTAAATATGGTGCGCTCCGTGCTAAGAATGGTCATCCGGAACCATACAATATCGAGTATCTGGAGATTGGTAATGAGAACAACCAGCCGGATCCTGCGGCTCAGAGCGACCATTACTACGAGCGCTTCAAGAAGTTCAAGGATGCCGTATTGGCGAAATATCCTAAGATGCACCTCATCGGTAACGTGGTGGCCTGGGGCGATGATAACCCTAAGTGGGAAAGCAACGAGAGCGTGGAATTACTCGATGAGCACTACTACAGAAACCCAGCCTGGTTTGCTGAGAACTTCAACAAGTATGATAACTACGACCGCAAGGGCAGCGAGATTTATGTAGGTGAATATGCCGTAACCCAGGGCTTCGGCAATATGGGTTCGCTCGATGCAGCACTCGGTGAGGCTGTCTATATGATGGGCATCGAGAACAACTCTGATATTGTGACCATGGCATCCTACGCTCCTATCTTCGCCAACCTCAACAACCGTATGTGGGCACCGGATATGATTCAATATACATCTGATAAGGTATTCGGAACTCCATCCTACTACGTTCAGAACGTGATGGCGAACAACATCGGTACCCGTGTATTGAAGGTGAACCAGGAGAATCCATACAAGTATGAGCAGACTCAGGTGAAGCCAGCCATCTGCCGTGTAGGTATGGGAACATGGGGCACTCAGGTTTCTTTTGAGGACAAGGGCTACAGCGATAAGAACGGCAAGGCGCTGCCGATGACCTTGCAGGAGTTGCCTACCGACATCCGCGGTCAGTGGAAGACAGAAGGCAGCATCATCAAGCAGACCAGCAACGAAGAGAGCTGCATCCGTCTGAACCCAGGCGAGATTACCAGCAATGGCTATATATATAAGGTACGCGCGAAAAAGGATGCCGGAAACGAGGGTTTCCTCATCATCTTCAACTACGTGGATAAGAACAACTACTGCTGGTTGAACCTTGGTGGCTGGAACAATACCCAGCATGGTGTGGAGTCTATCGTGAATGGTGCCAAGAGTCAGATAGCTACTACCCCAGGCAGCATCGAGACCGGCAAGTGGTATGACATCGAGCTGAAAGTAGTAGGCGACAGCATCTTCGCCAAGTTGGATGGCAAGGAAATATTCTCTACCAAGTTGAAGGCAAACACCCTTCCTGGCATCTTCTCTACAGCCACACTTGATGAACAGACGGGCGAGGTAATCCTGAAGATTGCCAACACCAGCACCGAGCACACCACAGCGAAGATTAATCTTCAGGGCAAGGAGATCAAGAATGGCAAGCTCATCCGCCTTTCTGCCAAGAACGGTCTGGAGGAGAACACCATCGACAATCCTACCAACATCTATCCTGTAGAAAACTACGTAACTACAGAGAAGAATGGTGCTACGGTAGAGATTCCTGCCAGCTCTCTGAACATCATCAGATTGAAGTAAAAAGATGAAGTAGAAAGATTGAAATAAGAAACAAGATAAAAACAAGAAACAAGCTACATCCAGGGCATCAGCCCTGGATATACTCGATATATATTGATACATTCTTTGAATAGTTGATAAGATAGTTAGTTAGAAAAGAAGAAGGCGGCAACCTGCGTGATGCAGATTGCCGCCAATTGTTTTTTATCGCCTTTTACTCTTCTCGCCATCAGACAGCCACAGAGCAGGATGCTGATGAGACCCAGGATGCTGACTGGCGTAAACTTGCCGAGCTGCACGAAGGTAGCTTCATTGGCGGTGATGATACCCTCTACGAGCAACACTGCCAAAGCCTGCTGCCAGGATATCGCACACCTATCACGACCTGAGCCTGCGTACTGCCCAAGTCTATCTGCGCCTCTTCTGGTCGATGACACAAAGTTTCGCCTCTACGTATCTCCAGTTCTTCCTGCTGATCAGAAAGAATCTGTTCTAAGTTTCTCTTATCCAGCATAATAACACTTACTTTTTCCGGATGCAAAGATAAGAAAAATAATGAGGAATTTTATTTTTAACCATTATGCTTGGTTTATCCGGATTTTCTTTGTAATTTAGCAGCGCAAAACGTAAAGCATGTAGGAATATGGCAAAAATAGTAAATAAATATCCTGTAGGAATTCAGACTTTTGAAGAAATTCGCGAGAAAGGTTATCTCTATGTAGATAAGACCAAATACATCGTAGATTTCAGAGAAAAAGGTATGAAGTATATCTTTCTAAGTCGTCCAAGACGATTCGGAAAATCGCTTTTTGCCTCTACCCTCCAGGCCTATTTCGAGGGAAGAAAGGAACTTTTCGAGGGATTGACCATTGCTGATTACGAGAAGGAATGGGTGAAGCATCCTGTGTTCCACTTCGACATGAGCGGTGCCAAGCACTTTGATGCAGATGGCTTGAAGCATTATCTCGACTTGCAGTTGAAGCCATACGAGAAACTCTATGGGAAGGATGAAGATGAATTGTATCCAAACGACCGACTGGACGGACTCGTGAAGCGTGCTTACAAGCAGACGGGCGAAAAGGCGGTAGTCATCATCGATGAATATGATGCCCCATTGCTGGATGTGGTGCATGAGGAGGATGATCTCAAGCAATTGCGTCTCATCATGCAGAACTTCTACAGTCCTCTGAAAAAGCTCGACCCATACCTGGAGTTCACCTTTATCACGGGTATCACCAAGTTCTCGCAGCTCAGCATCTTCAGCGAACTCAACAACCTCGACAACATCAGTCTGTTCGACCAGTACTCTGCCATCTGCGGTATCAGCAAGACTGAGCTGACCACGCAGATGAAACCGGATATTGAAGCTATGGGTGAAACTCTTGGTATTACGTACGAGGAGTGCCTGAATGAGTTGACACAATTCTACGACGGTTATCATTTCAGCGAGAAATCAGAAGATATTTTCAATCCGTTCAGTCTTGTAAAGGCAATGAATGCAGGCAAGATTGCTCCTTACTGGTTTGGTTCCGGCACTCCATCCTTCCTCTTGAAACTCTTGGATAAGTATCATGTCAATCTTTCTACTTTAGAGAGTCAAGAGACAGTATTGAGTTCCTTCGACCAATCAACAGAGGAAATGACAGAAGCCTTGCCATTGCTTTACCAGAGCGGCTATCTGACCATCAAGAAATATGAACCGATGTTTCAGGAATATACGCTGGGCATCCCAAACAAGGAGGTACGCGACGGACTGCTCAACTCATTGATTCCTCATTATGTGAACCCTCGCCGTTCTGACAACAATGCCTTCCTCTTGGGATTCTGCAAGGCGGTTTATCGAAACGATATCGAGGCGGCACTGGAGCACATGCGCACCTATATGGCTACGATACCATACGATCTAGAGAATCATAGTGAGAAGCATTATCAGACCATCTTCTATCTGATGTTCAGCTTCCTCAACATCTATATCCGCACAGAGGTAAAGAGCGCCATAGGCAGAGCTGATGCCGTGATGCACATGCCAGATACGATATACGTCTTCGAACTGAAGGTAGATAAGAGTGCTGATGAGGCATTGGCACAGATAGACGAAAAAGGCTATATGCTGCCATATCATGCAGAGGGCAAGCGACTGGTAAAAATCGGTATCAGTTTTGACAGCACCCAGCGTACTATCAGCGATTGGAAGATCAAGGAAGAATAAAGAAAAAATCCGAAACAGAAGCTTACCAAGTTATCTGTTTCGGATTTTTTTGATACTGATTTCGTTTGGATGAGCCGAGTACTTCGAGCCTACTTGATTTGTTAAAAAAACTAAGTCATAGTTTTCTCCCCCCACAACTCATGGTTTCTTTCATCATAACTCATAGGTTTCTTCCCAGCATCTCATAGGTTTCGGCATCATAACCTATAGTTTTCAAGCCAAAAAGGGCTAAAAAAAACAAACGTACAAATTGAATTTGTCCGGACAAATTGTCCGTATCCTTATAAATCACTCATTTTTAATAACTTACAAGCCGCCGGACAAAAGAGCCGGACAAATTCAATTTGTCCGTGTTTTTTAACAGTAAAATAATCTACCAATTTATTTTTAGAATCTTGTCAAATACCTTATGCATATATAGGAAATAGCGAAAGAAAATAGCGTTTATTTCGCTACGAAACCAATTTTTTGCCGTTCGTAGCGGAATAAACGCTATTTTAACTCAGTTTTAACATTTCAGCAGTATACTTCTTGAAAAGCTTACAAACGTAAGATTGAAGCAACATACCAAAAAGATATTTTACAAATGCTTTTTATTCCAACGTCAGCCACCCATCTTCCGTCCAGTTGATTTTCTTCTGAACCAGGATGCTGGCACCATTCTTGGCTACACTATAACCATGACAGAAGAAGTAATCACCATCGGGGAAGGAGTAGGCAGAGCAATGGCCCATCGCCTCATATTCTTT
>OBLI01002261.1_pt1 | contig 16720 bp, 11 predicted proteins | sample 1519701 | NCBI WGS metagenome assembly OBLI01 (sample SAMEA3663005, study PRJEB22513) | pig gut metagenome | biome: pig gut; feature: pig-associated habitat; material: faeces | place: France | collected 2012 | reverse complement strand
CGTCATCATCACTCGCTTCGATAACAGGAGCCGTTGCAGCAATGGCAGACCCCCCACAGATAGAAGACCCCACTCCAATAAGAGTCGCACTATCAGATGGCAGTTTAAAGGCTTTGGCTAAGAGATAAGCCACAATCAAAGCAACGCTGATGGTTACGATGATAATAGGTAGAGATTGCGCTCCTACACGCAAAACCTGTGTCATGTTTAGCCCAAACCCTAAAAAGACAACTGCTGTTTGCAGTAGATATTTAGACGTAAAGGCAATTCCTTCAGCCGTCTTGTCTCGATTAGTGTAGCCCATACCAATGGCAATCCCCATCAATAGCCCAAAAACAGGGGCACCGATAACTGGGAAATAATTTCCCAAAATCCAAGCAACGACTGAGATAAAAAGGCAAACGCCGATTCCTGGCGCATAACGACGAACCATGAATACCTCCTAAATAAATGAGAAATTTATGATAAACAAAACATTATTATTATAATCTCTTTTGCAAGGAAAGTAAACAAAAAAGCGATATCTTTTTTTAAAGTGTGCTGCTACGTTTGATTAGTTTTGTGGAAAGCCTTGTCATGCTAGAGATGTCATCGTTTTCGTGGATTTGCCTGCATAGAATATCAAGAGCACAAGCGCCCATTTTTTCTGTGTGAACCCGCACGCTTGAGAGCGTTGGAAAGACCTGCTGTGTGAGACTGGTGTCGTTAAAGGAGATGAGCTCAACATCATCTGGGACGGATAGCTTGTGCTCTTGCAGCGCTCTGAGACTTCCGATTGCAAGCGTATCATTAGCGATAAAAAACGCCCTTGGCAATTTATCGCCTAAACTTGTGATAGCTTGTGTCATCAGTGTGTAGCCTGCTTGGCTGGAAAATTCGCCAGTGAAAATCGCCTCAGGATTGTAGCAACCCTTTTCCTTAGTATAGCGCTCAAAGGTAGTCAGCCTAGGGTCAGGGACAAGCTCTTCTTGGTCAGTTGTCATCTCTTTTCCAGCTATCATGCCAATGGTCTTAGAGTGTGTCAGCAGACAATCAATAGCTTGACGCACACCATTATCAAAGTCAGAGGTCACACAGGAATAACCAAGAGACAAAGTATCGCTATCAATAAAGACGAGCTGCTTGGTAAAGCTCTCAAGCTCTCTAATCTGCTCACGACTGAACTTACCAATGGCGATAATACCGTCAATATCATCAGGAATCTCTGAAAAATCATTGTGAAAGTAGCGCAGCAGCTGGTGTTGCAATTCCTGTGCTCGCTTCTCAAGACCCAGACGAATGGCATAGTAGTAGAGGTCATTGAGTTCTTCTTGCTTGCTATACCATTGTACAAGAGCGATTTTAAGTGTAGCTGGGGAGTCGTTTTGTACCTTACGGTGCTTGGTGTAGCCAAGCTCCTTTGTTGCTTGCAGGATATTTTGCTTTGTTTGTTGACTGACAGATAGGGTCTTGTCTTGGTTAAGAACACGTGAGACGGTGGCAGGTGAGACTCCAACACGCTTTGCAATATCTTTTAAGGTTACCATAACATTCTCTTTTCTACTTAGTATCTACTATTATAGCATGCTCATAATAGAGAAATCAAGAAAAGTTTACTAAAGTTTTACTAAAATAGAATTGACTTTTACTAACTGAAGGTATACAATACAAGTGAAGAAACAAATAAAGGGCTTTCATTTTTGAAAGTAGAGGTGACCAGAATGAAAACAGAGGAGTTAAAACACGCTTTTTATACGACTTTTGGTGAAGAAGCCGACGCTCTCTTTTTCTCGCCAGGGCGTATCAATCTTATTGGTGAGCATACAGACTATAACGGCGGGCATGTCTTTCCAGCAGCTATTACCTTAGGGACTTATGGCGCTGCTAAAAAGCGCTCTGATAGAACGCTACGCTTTTACTCAGCCAACTTTGAGGAGGCTGGTATCATTGAGGTGTCACTAGACCATTTGACCTTTGATAAGGCAGATAGCTGGACCAATTACGCCAAAGGCGTCTTGAAATTTTTGCAGGAAGCTGGGCATAGGATCGACAGTGGTATGGATGTCTTTATTTATGGTAATATCCCTAATGGCTCAGGTTTGTCGTCTTCTGCTTCTTTGGAGCTTTTGATTGGTATCATAGCTGAGGAGCTGTTTGACCTTGAGGTGACTCGTCTTGATTTGGTCAAGATTGGCAAGCAAACAGAAAATGACTTTATCGGTGTCAATTCTGGTATCATGGATCAATTTGCTATCGGTATGGGAGCCGATAATAAAGCTATCTATCTGGATACCAACACCCTAGACTATGACCTTGTTCCCCTTGATTTGGGTGATAATGTTATTGTCATCATGAATACCAATAAACGCCGTGAGTTGGCTGACTCCAAGTACAATGAGCGTCGAAGTGAATGCGAAACAGCTCTAAGCGAGTTGCAAACAAAACTTGCGATTAAGACTTTAGGTGACTTGGATCTTGAGACTTTTGATGAGTACAGCTATTTGATTAAGGAAGAAAATCGTATCAAACGTGCTCGTCACGCTGTTTCTGAAAATCAGCGCACGCTTGAGGCACGCAAGGCTTTAGAAGCTGGCAATCTCGAGCGGTTTGGTCGCTTGATGAATGCTTCACATGTGTCTTTAGAGCATGATTATGAGGTGACAGGACTCGAGCTTGATACCTTGGTGCATACGGCTTGGCAACAAGAAGGTGTCCTCGGTGCTCGTATGACCGGTGCAGGCTTTGGAGGCTGTGGCATTGCCATCGTTAAAAAAGATAAGGTAGAAGACTTTAAAACAGCAGTTGGCAAGCGCTACGTTGAGGTTGTCGGCTATGCTCCAGACTTCTATGTCGCTGAAATCGCAAGTGGCTCTAAGGTTTTATCTCATAAATAGAGGTGATTAGATGAAAACTGTTTTACAAGCTTTTGTAGACCAAGTCATTGCAAATAGTCGTTTTGATGAGCTAGATCGTATCTATCTAAACAATCGTATCATGTCTCTAGTAGGTGAAGAGGGCATGACAGCAGAAGCAAAAAGTAGTGAGTTGATTGCCCTTAAAGAACAGCTAGTGGCTATTGCTTATCACAATGGTAAAGTAGGTGGCAGTTTTGCTGAGCAGGACTGCTTAGGGACTAGTCTCATGGACTTTATCACTCCTAGTCCTAGTCAAGTCAATCATGACTTTTGGAAGACCTATGAAAGCTCCCCAAAGCAAGCAATCGCTGACTTCTATCAACTCAGCAAGCGTAATGACTATATCAAAACAAAGGCAATTGCTAAAAATATTGCCTACAGCACAAAAACAGCCTATGGGGACTTAGAGATTACCATCAATCTCTCAAAACCTGAAAAAGATCCTAAGGCAATCGCTAAAGCAAGAGAACTCCCACAATCAGACTACCCTAAGTGCCAGCTCTGCATGGAAAACGAAGGCTATCAAGGAAGAATCAATCACCCAGCTAGAGCCAATCATCGCATTATTCGTTTTGACTTAGAGGGAGAGACTTGGGGCTTTCAGTATTCTCCTTACGCTTACTTTAATGAGCATGCGATTTTTCTCTGCGGCAAGCACACACCGATGCAGATTAGCCAAGTGACTTTTGAGCGCTTGCTGGCAATTGTTGAGCGTTTTCCTGATTATTTTGCAGGAAGCAATGCGGATTTGCCTATTGTCGGTGGCTCGATTTTGACACATGAGCATTATCAGGGCGGACGTCATACCTTTCCCATGGAAAAGGCAGAGATAGAGCATTCTTTTGTTGTGAAGGGATTTGACAAGGTAGAGGCGGGTGTAGTAAAATGGCCTATGACCGTTATTCGTCTCAAAAGTCGACAGAAAGAAGAAATCATCGCTTTAGCAACCAAGATTTTTTTAGCGTGGCAATCTTACTCAGATGAGAGCGTCGGCGTTTTAGCTAGGTCACACGGTGAATCTCATCATACAGTGACACCCATTGCTAGAAAAAAAGGAGATGTTTTTGAACTGGACTTGGTGCTACGTGATAACCAAACGTCAGAGCAATACCCAGACGGTATCTACCACCCACATCCAGATGTTCAGCACATCAAAAAGGAAAATATCGGACTGATTGAGGTCATGGGCTTAGCCATATTGCCGCCCCGTCTCAAAGAAGAGCTAGAAGAGGTGGAAAAGTATCTCTTAGATGAGCCACACCAGATGGCAGACTACCATAGAGAGTGGGCAAAAGCCATCAAAGAGGCCCACCCTGATGTGACAAGAGATAAGGTAGCAGAGCTTGTCCATGAAGCTGTTGGTTTGGTCTTTGCTCGTGTGCTTGAGGATGCAGGTGTCTATAAGCGTGATACTAAAGGGCAAAAAGCTTTGCTGCGTTTTATTGACAGCTTAGGCTTAGAATAAAGGTTGAAAGATAGAAAGGATAAGCGCTACAAGTAGCGCAAGGGATGCTTATGGCAATTTTAGTCTTAGGTGGTGCGGGCTACATCGGCTCACACATGGTGGATCGTTTGATTGAAAAGGGAGATGAAGAGGTGGTTGTCGTTGACAACCTCGTGACTGGTCACAGACAGGCTGTTCACAAAAAGGCACGTTTTTACGAGGGAGATATCGCTGATAAGGACTTTATGCGCAAGGTCTTTAGCGAAAATCCAGAGATTGATGCTATTATCCACTTTGCTGCTTTTTCACTTGTCGCTGAGTCTGTCGCTGAGCCACTCAAGTACTTTGACAATAACACAGCAGGTATGATTAGCCTGCTTGAGGTCATGCGTGAGTTTGACGTGAAAAAGATTGTCTTTTCATCAACTGCAGCGACTTATGGTATCCCAGAGGAGGTTCCAATCCTTGAGACAACTCCGCAAAACCCCATCAACCCTTACGGAGAGAGTAAGCTCATGATGGAAACCATCATGAAATGGACAGACCAAGCTTACGGTATCAAGTTTGTGGCGCTACGCTACTTTAACGTAGCAGGGGCTAAGCCAGACGGATCTATCGGTGAGGATCATGGACCAGAGACGCACTTACTTCCTATCGTTTTACAGGTGGCGCAAGGCAAGCGTGACAAGCTCATGATTTTTGGGGATGACTACCAGACACCTGACGGGACAAATGTCCGTGACTACGTCCACCCATTTGACCTTGCTGACGCTCATCTCCTTGCTGTCGACTATCTAAGATCTGGCAAGCCATCAACGGCTTTCAACCTTGGCTCATCGACTGGATTTTCAAATCTTCAAATCGTTGAGGCAGCTCGCCGTGTGACAGGAGCAGCCATTCCTATGGAAATCGCAGAGCGTCGCCCTGGAGACCCAGATACTCTCGTTGCTTCTTCTCAAAAAGCAAGAGAAGTTCTTGGTTGGAAACCTGTTTTTGACGACATTGACAAAATCATCGAAACTGCTTGGGCATGGCACTCTAGCCACCCAAATGGCTATGAGGACTGATTTACTAATGACAGAAGCTAGGAACTCCCTAGCTTCTTTTTGCGTAGCGATTAGTTGCCTTTTTAGGCTAAAAAGAGTATCATGAAAGCACTAAAAACCAAAGGAGAACAATTATGACATTTGATGAAGCTATTAAACAGATGACAGAAGTGCGTATTGCTGACTTAGAAGCGGCGCTCACAAAAGGTGAGGACGTGATTGCCTTTATCGGGCGTCCAACTTGTCCTTACTGCCAACTCTTTGCTCCAAAGTTAGCTCAAGTTATCAGTGAAACAGAAGCTAGAGTCAGCTACCTAGAGAGTGACAACGTCGAGGACGCTAATGCTATTGCTGCCTTTCGTAACGCTAACACTATCCCAACAGTGCCCGCTCTTTTAGTGGCTAAAGCTGGTCAGGTGCGTGTGGTGTGCGACTCATCACTTAGCCTAGAAGCGATCAAAGATTTTATCGGTGAATAGCTGTTAGAACTTGCTAGAAGCCAAGAATTTTGATATAGTATAATGGCTCTTAGAAAACGAAGGTTCGTTTTTTAGTAAATGACAGATTAGAGGAGACATTATGCCAGCAATAATTATGATTGTGCTGATGGTGGCTATGATTTGGTTCATGCAACGTAGCCAGAAAAAGCAAGCACAACAACGTCAAGAACAATTAAACGCTATCCAATCAGGTGATGAAGTTGTCACTATCGGTGGGCTTTATGGTAAAATTGACGAAGTTGATCGTGACGCTCAAAAGATGGTTCTTGACATCGAAGGGGTTTACCTTACTTTTGAGATTGCAGCGATTAAGCGTGTCGTTTCAAAAAATGAAACAGCAAGTGAAGAAGCAACAAGCACACCTGCTATCGAGACAACGGACTCTGCTGTGTCAAGTGATGATGACAAGACAGACGAAGCTGTAGACACGAAAGACTAAGCTTTTTAGAGCGATGATGTGAAAAGGAGACTAGATATTCTAGTCTCTTTTTTGCGAGTAACCAGCTAAACACGCTAAAAACGTTTAATATTGTGCCCAAATATGGTAAAATAAAGGAATAAGAAATTTTGTCTTTTTAGAACAAAACTAAAAAGACCGGTTAAGGATTATGATGTTTACGTTTAAGAAAAAACAAACAGCGACGACGCTGGAAAAAATTCCCAACCATATCGGTATCATCATGGATGGTAACGGTCGTTGGGCTAAAAAACGCTTACAGCCACGTGTCTTTGGGCACAAAGCAGGTATGGATGCGCTGCAGGATGTCACTATCGCAGCGTCTGACCTCGGCGTCAAGGTACTCACAGTCTACGCCTTTTCAACGGAAAATTGGTCACGACCAGACGACGAGGTCTCCTTTATCATGAATCTCCCTGTCGAGTTTTTTGATAAATATGTGCCAAAGCTTCATGAAAACAATGTGCGTGTCCAAGTGATTGGTGAGCTTGCGCATTTGCCTGAGGCAACGCTTGACGCTATGAACCGAGCTATTGCAAAGACCAAGCATAACTCTGGCTTGGTGCTTAACTTTGCCCTCAACTACGGTGGACGAAGTGAGCTGGTTGAGGCGACCAAGCAAATCGCTCAAGCAGTACAAAAGGGCGAGCTCGACCCAGCTGCTATCAATGAAGACACGATTGCTAGTCATCTCATGACTAGCGAGCTACCTTACCTCTACCGAGATCCCGATCTCATCATTCGTACAAGCGGTGAGTTGCGTCTTAGCAACTTCTTGCCTTGGCAGTCTGCTTACAGTGAATTTTACTTTACAAAGACCTTGTGGCCTGATTTCAAACGAGATGGGCTTTATGAGGCAATCAAAGAATACAACCAACGCCAACGACGATTTGGTGGTGTTTAAGGAGTTATTTTATGAAAGAACGCATTATCTGGGGTGCGATAGCACTGGCTATTTTTCTACCTTTTCTCTATTTTGGTGGTTTGCCGTTTCAGCTCTTAATCGGTATTCTTGCCATGATTGGAGTGTCTGAAATGCTCAAAATGCGCCGTTTAGAAATTTTTTCATTTGAGGGTGTGCTTGCCATGTTAGCAGCCTTTGTACTGACGGTGCCACTAGACAACTACCTTGGCTTTTTACCGGTGGACGCTAGCTTTTCAGCTTACAGTATCCTTGTCCTCTTGATATTGGCAGGCACTGTCCTTAATAGCAGCCGCTACTCTTTTGAGGAGGCAGCTTTTCCGATTGCAGCGAGTCTCTATGTGGGGATTGGTTTTCAAAACCTCATCAATGCCCGTATCGCAGGCTTTGACAAGGTGCTCTTAGCCCTCTTTATCGTCTGGGCGACAGATAGCGGTGCTTATTTTATCGGACGCCGTTTTGGTCAGCACAAGCTTTTACCTGCTGTGTCGCCAAACAAAACGATTGAAGGCAGTCTAGGTGGTATCTTGTCTGCTGTGGTGGTGGCTTTTGTCTTTATGCTGGTGGACAAGTCGGTCTACGCTCCACACAATTTTATCGTCATGCTGTTTTTAGTGGTTCTCTTTAGTATCTTTGGGCAGTTTGGGGATTTGGTGGAGAGTAGTATCAAGCGCCGCTACGGTGTCAAGGATTCTGGCAAGCTCATTCCTGGGCACGGCGGTATCTTAGACCGCTTTGATAGCATGATTTTTGTCTTTCCGATTATGCACTTCTTTGGCTTATTCTAGTCTTTGAAGGGAAGTTTATAAAGAAAGGAATGCTATGTTAGGAATTATCACTTTTATCATCATCTTTGGGATTATCGTCATTGTACACGAGTTTGGGCATTTCTATTTTGCTAAAAAATCTGGTATCCTAGTGCGTGAGTTTTCTATCGGCATGGGACCAAAGATTTTTGCCCATCGTGGTCAAGACGGGACGACCTACACCCTACGTATCTTGCCACTAGGTGGTTATGTGCGTATGGCAGGTTGGGGTGATGATACAACTGAGATTAAGACAGGGAGCCCAGCTAGTCTCACGCTAAATAGCGAGGGCGTTGTGACCTGTATCGACCTCTCTCAAAAAACGTCCAATATGAATAGTCTGCCGATGAATGTCACAAGCTATGACTTGGAGGATAAGCTTGTCATCACTGGGCTAGTCATGGATGAGACAAAGACCTATCCAGTCGACCATGACGCCACTATCATCGAGGAGGATGGCACAGAGCTGAGAATTGCTCCGCTTGATGTGCAGTATCAAAATGCTAGTGTCTGGGGGCGTCTCATCACCAACTTCGCTGGTCCCATGAACAACTTCATCCTAGGAGCGGTGGTTTTTGTCCTACTAGCCTTTGTCGCTGGTGGTGTATCTGACTACTCGAGCAATCACTTCCGTGTGACCTCAGACGGCGCCATGTACCAAGCAGGTGTGCGTGACAATGACCAGATTTTAAAAATCGGCAGTCAAAAAGTCACCAACTGGGAGAGCTTAGTTGAGGCTGTGGACAGCTCAACAGATGGACTCAAAGAAGGTCAGACCATCGCAGTCACTGTCAAGTCTGGTAGTAAAACCAAGACCCTCAACATCAAACCTAAAAAGCAAAACGGCTCTTATATGATTGGTGTTCAGCCAGCCCTCAAAACTAGCCTGACCGATAAAATCTTTGGCGGGCTCAAGCAGGCTTGGGACAGTGCCTTTCTCATCCTCAACAGTCTAAGAGGCTTAATTACAAACTTTAGCCTCAATAAGCTAGGAGGTCCTGTCGCTATGTATCAGATGAGCAATCAAGCAGCCAGCGCAGGCTTTGAGACTGTCCTGCAGCTCCTTGGTATGCTCTCTATCAACCTTGGGATTATGAACCTCATTCCGATACCTGCCCTTGACGGTGGTAAGATTGTCATCAATATCTTAGAAGCCATCAGACGTAAGCCCCTTCGCCAGGAGACAGAGACTTACATCACTCTAGCAGGTGCGGCTTTCATGGTTATCCTCATGATAGCTGTCACATGGAATGACATCATGCGTGCCTTTTTCTAGAAAGATATCAAACGAACAAGCTAATCTAGCTTGTTCCTATTTTGAAAAAAAGAAAGGAAGTCGCTTTTGCGACTAGTGTAGACAATGAAACAATCAAAAATGCTTATTCCAACCCTTCGTGAGATGCCAAGCGATGCACAGGTCATCAGCCACGCTCTCATGCTAAGAGCAGGTTATGTCCGTCAAGTGTCTGCGGGGATTTACGCTTATCTGCCATTAGCACAGCGCACCCTTGAGAAGTTCAAGGCAATCATGCGTGAAGAGTTTGAAAAGATTGGTGCGGTTGAAATGCTAGCACCAGCGCTTTTGACAGCAGACCTTTGGCGTGAGTCAGGGCGTTATGAGACTTATGGTGAGGACCTCTACAAGCTCAAAAACCGTGACGGTTCAGACTTTATCCTAGGTCCTACGCATGAGGAGACCTTTACCAGCCTTATCCGTGACGCCATCACATCTTATAAGCAATTGCCGATGAATGTCTATCAAATCCAGCCAAAATACCGTGATGAAAAGCGTCCACGTAATGGTTTACTGCGTACACGTGAGTTCATCATGAAAGACGGCTATAGCTTCCACCAAAGCTATGAGGATTTGGATGTGACTTACGAGGACTATCGTAAAGCTTATGAGAATATCTTTACCCGTGCTGGGCTTGATTTCCGTGGCATTATCGGTGATGGTGGTGCTATGGGTGGTAAGGACAGCCAAGAGTTCATGGCGATTACACCAGACCGCACAGACCTTAACCACTGGCTAGTGCTTGACAAGTCTATCACGTCTATCGACGACATTCCAGAGGATGTCCTAGAGGAGATTAAGGCGGAGCTATCGTCATGGCTAGTCTCTGGTGAGGATACTATCGCCTACTCTACAGAGTCTGGCTACGCTGCCAATCTTGAAATGGCGACAAATGCCTTTGAAGTGTCTACCAAAGTTCAAGCCCAAGACGATGTCGTAAAAGTGGAAACACCAAACTGCAAGAGCATTGACGACGTGGCTGCTTTCTTGCAAGTTGAGGAAGAGCAAACCGTCAAAACCCTGCTCTTTATGGCAGACGGTGAGCCGGTTATCGTTCTACTTGTCGGCAATGACCAAGTCAACGACGTCAAACTGAAAAACCACCTTGGTGCCAACTTCCTTGAGCCAGCGACAGAAGCCGACACCAACCGTGTCTTTGGTGCCAACTTTGGCTCACTGGGTCCTGTCGGCTTAGCGGATGATGTGCGTATCATCGCTGACCGCAAGGTACAAAATGTGGCAAATGTCGTTGTCGGAGCCAACGAAGACGGTTATCACTTGACAGGTGTCAACCCAGAGCGTGACTTCACAGCCGAGTATGTGGATGTTCGTGAGGTCAAAGAAGGTGAGGTCGCACCAGACGGCAAGGGTGTCCTCAAGTTTGCACGAGGCATTGAGATTGGACATATCTTTAAGCTTGGCACACGCTACTCTGAGAGCATGGGCGCTACGATTTTAGATGAAAATGGTCGAGCTGTTCCAGTTGTCATGGGAAGCTACGGTATCGGTGTCAGCCGTATCCTATCAGCGGTCATCGAGCAGCACGCTCGTCTCTTTGTGACCAAGACCCCTAAAGGTGCTTACCGCTACTCATGGGGTACCAACTTCCCAGAAGAGCTGGCCCCGTTTGATATTCACTTGATTACGGTCAATGTCAAGGACGAAGAAGCAGTCGCTTTGACGGATAAACTCGAAGCTGAGCTCATGGCAAAAGGCTACGAAGTCCTCACAGACGACCGCAACGAGCGTGTTGGCTCAAAATTCTCAGACAGCGACTTGATTGGTCTACCTATCCGTGTGACGGTTGGTAAGAAAGCTTCTGAGGGCATTGTCGAAGTCAAGCTAAAAGCTACAGGCGACACCATCGAGGTTAACAGTGAAAACCTCATTGAAACCCTTGAAATTTTAACCAAAAAAGACTAATAAACCTATCTCCCAAGACATTTCTTGGGAGATTTTGAGTTATGAGACTTTTTTATCTCAATCCTATAACACTTTGATGACAAGCTTCTTTATTCTTGAGTTGTTCTATTTTACTATGCTATAATGGCAGTAGTGTTAGTAGGTAGAAGGAAAGTTCAATGCGAAAATCATTTGTGGTACGTCTGGTCAGCGCTGTAGCTATTTTAGGGGTGGGTGCAGCCTTGGTCAAATCTTATAGTTCAAGTGGCACTCAAGCAAAGGCAGAGACAGGAACGACTGTGTCTAGCACTCGTAGTTTTATTGACGCTATTGCGCCAACAGCACGGCAGATTGGACAAGAATACGACTTGTATGCGTCTGTTTTGATTGCGCAAGCTGTTTTAGAGTCTAGTAATGGGCAGTCAGCTCTTTCCCAAAGCCCTTATTACAACCTTTTTGGCATTAAGGGTAGTTATAATGGCTCTCAAGTGACCATGACGACTTGGGAGGATGATGGTAGTGGCAACGCTTATCAGGTCAATGCAGCCTTTCGGGCTTATCCTAGCTATGCGGCGTCCCTTTACGACTATGCAAGTGTCCTTAACTCAGACTACTATGCAGGCGTCCATAAGTCCAATACCTCATCTTATCTCGATGCGACAGCCTCTCTGACTGGCACCTATGCGACAGATACCAACTACGCTACAAAGCTCAATCAAATCATCGCAACCTATGGCTTGACCGCTTATGATACGGTGGACCTTGGCACAGGTAGCTATGCTAGTGGTCAAGTCTGGAACAGCTATCGAGGCAGCTACACTGACCAAGCCACCCTAGATGAGGATACCGCATGGGCAAATCGTTAAAGAAGTTAGGACAAACGTTCCTAGCTTCTCTTTTATAGTCTGATGTCCTCAACTGCGTGATGGTAGATAAAACTGACGAAGTGACTGTCCAGTGGACAGCTAAAAATAAGAGAGTGAGGGGAAATCACATGTCTATGAATGACTGATCTTGCCCCACTCTCTTTTTCCTCTATCGCCTTTTCATCGAAAAAGCTCAGCATTTATGTTAAAATAGGGAAGAGAAAGACCAAGGAGAGTGTCATGTCGGAATTATTTAAGCAACTAATGGAACAGATAGAGATGCCACTTGAGATGAGACAGTCAAGTGCTTTTTCATCTGCTGATATTCGTGAGGTCAAGGTGCATGCTATCTCACGTCGGTGGGAGTTTCACTTTGTCTTTGATGGGATTTTGCCTATTGAGATCTATCGTGAGTTGCATGAGCGCTTGACGGCTGCTTTTAAAAAGGCGGACATCACAGTGACTTTTGATATTGCAGCACGGCATATCGAACTGTCTGATGAGCTGTTAGCGGCTTATTATGAGGAGGCATTTGCACACTCTCTTTGCGATAGTGCAAACTTTAGAAGCTCTTTTTCGGGTTTGTCTATCCATTATGATGGTCAGAAGGTTCAGATTTTTTGCCCAGACTTTGTCAATAACGACCATTTTCGCAAGAACCATATCCCCAATCTCACAAAACAGTTTGCTTTGTTTGGCTTTGGTGAGTTGACTTTTGAGCTGATTTCGGATGACGAAAAGACCAAGGAACTGCAGATGTCCTATGAGACAAATCGTGAGCAGTTAATGGAAAAAGCGACACAAGAAGTCACAAAAGCGTTAGAATCGCAAAAGTCATTGGAGGCGTCTATGCCGCCTGATGATGCGCAAAAGCCAGCTTATGATTTCAAAGAACGTGCCCAAAAACGTCAGGCACAGTTTGACAAAGCAGACATCACACCGATGATTGAGGTGACGACTGAGGAAAATCGGATTGTCTTTGAGGGACTGGTCTTTGACGTGGAGCGTAGGACCACTCGTACAGGACGTCATATCATCAGCTTTAAGATGACTGACTACACCTCCTCTTTTGCCATGCAACGTTGGGCAAAGGACGATGAGGAACTTGCCAAGTACGACATGATTGCTAAAGGTGCTTGGCTACGTGTGCGTGGTAATATCGAGCACAATCAATGGACCAAGGCTCTGACCATGAATGTTCAAGACGTCAAGACCATTGTGCATAATGAGCGTAAGGACTTGATGCCAGAGGGTAAGAAGCGTGTGGAGTTTCACGCCCATACCAATATGTCCACCATGGACGCTCTGCCTACGGTTGAGGACTTGATTGACAAGGCAGCAAAATGGGGACATCCAGCCATTGCAATCACTGACCATGCCAATGTCCAGTCCTTCCCGCACGGTTATCACAAGGCGAAAAAGGCTGGTATCAAGGCGATTTTTGGCTTAGAAGCTAATATCGTTGAGGCTATGGTGCCTATTGCTTACAATGAAGTGCCTATGGACCTGCACGAGGCGACCTATGTGGTCTTTGACGTAGAGACGACAGGGCTCTCTGCGGTCAATAACGACCTCATCCAAATCGCCGCCTCAAAGATGTACAAGGGCAATATCATCGAGCAGTTTGACGAGTTCATCGACCCTGGACACCCTCTGTCTGCCTTTACGACAGAGCTGACTGGTATCACGGACAATCACGTCAAGGGCTCAAAGCCCTTACTTCAAGTCTTGCAAGAGTTTCAAGACTTTTGCCGTGACACGGTTCTTGTTGCCCACAATGCCACCTTTGACGTTGGCTTTATGAATGCTAACTATGAACGACAAGGTCTGCCAACCATCACGCAGCCAGTGATTGATACCTTGGAGTTTGCACGTAACCTCTACCCTGAGTATAAGCGTCATGGTCTGGGACCTTTGACCAAGCGTTTTCAAGTGTCGCTGGAACACCACCACATGGCTAACTACGATGCCGAAGCTACTGGGCGCCTGCTCTTTATCTTCCTCAAGGAAGCTAGAGAAAACCGTGGGGTTAATGACCTTTCTGAGCTGAATACCAAGCTAGTCTCTAAGGACTCCTACAAAAAAGCACGGGTCAAGCATGCGACCATCTATGTGCAAAATCAGACAGGCTTAAAAAATATCTTTAAGCTGGTCAGTCTCTCAAATGTCAAGTATTTTGAAGGGGTGGCTCGTATTCCACGTCCTGTGCTGGATGAGTACCGTGAGGGGCTCTTAATCGGCAGTGCCTGCTCAGAAGGCGAGGTCTTTGACACAGTTCTTTCGCAAGGTGTGGACGCTGCGGTTGAGGTGGCTCGCTATTATGACATGATTGAGGTCATGCCGCCAGCCATTTATCAGCCCTTGGTGGCACGTGAGCTGATTAAGGACGAAGAGGGCATTCATCAGGTTATCCGAGATGTCATCGAAGTGGCAAGGCGATCTGGAAAGCCTGTTCTTGCGACGGGAAATGTTCATTACCTAGAGCCTGAGGATGAGATTTACCGTGAGATTATCGTCAGAAGTCTCGGTCAAGGGGCAATGATTAACCGCAATATCGGGCGTGGTGAGCATGCTAAGCCCGCACCGCTACCAAAAGCCCACTTTAGAACGACCAATGAGATGTTGGATGATTTTGCTTTCCTCGGTGAGGAGTTGGCTTATGAGATTGTCGTGACTAATACACAAGCTTTTTCTGAGCGTTTTGAGGAGGTAGAGGTAGTCAAAAAAGACCTCTACACACCTTTTATCCCACGGGCTGAGGAGCAGGTCGCTGAGATGACCTACCAACGTGCCTTTGAGCTTTACGGCAATCCGCTTCCAGATATTATCGACTTGCGGATTGAAAAAGAGCTGGCATCTATTTTGGGAAATGGCTTTGCCGTGATTTATCTAGCGTCGCAAATGCTGGTGCAGCGCTCCAATGAGCGTGGCTATCTGGTAGGCTCTCGTGGTTCTGTCGGTTCAAGCTTTGTTGCGACCATGATTGGTATCACCGAGGTCAATCCTATGCCACCACACTATGTCTGCCCATCTTGCAGACACTCTGAGTTTATCACAGACGGTTCTGTCGGCTCAGGCTTTGACTTGCCCAATAAAAACTGCCCAGAATGCGGCACACTCTATAAAAAAGATGGACAGGACATTCCCTTTGAGACCTTCCTTGGTTTTGACGGAGACAAGGTACCCGATATTGACCTCAACTTCTCTGGAGATGACCAACCGCATGCTCACTTGGATGTGCGTGATATTTTCGGTGAAGAGTATGCCTTTCGAGCTGGTACCGTTGGTACGGTTGCAGACAGGACAGCTTACGGTTTTGTCAAAGGTTATGAGCGTGACTATGGCAAGTTCTACCCAGAAGCAGAAGTTGACCGTCTAGCTCTAGGGGCGTCTGGTGTCAAGCGCAGCACCGGTCAGCACCCAGGGGGAATCGTTGTTATCCCTAACTACATGGATGTGTATGACTTTACACCGGTGCAGTACCCAGCCGATGACCTCTCTGCCGAGTGGCAGACGACCCACTTTAACTTCCACGACATTGATGAAAATGTCCTCAAGCTTGATATTCTGGGGCATGATGACCCGACCATGATTCGTAAATTGCAGGACTTGTCTGGCATTGACCCGCAGACTATCCCAGCCGATGACCCTGAGGTCATGAAGCTCTTTTCAGGGACAGAAGTGCTTGGCGTAACTGAGGAGCAAATCGGCACTTCAACGGGCATGCTTGGTATCCCAGAGTTTGGGACGAACTTTGTGCGTGGCATGGTGGATGAGACGCATCCAACCACCTTTGCAGAGCTTTTGCAGCTATCAGGTCTTTCTCACGGGACAGACGTCTGGCTTGGCAATGCCCAAGATTTGATTAAAGACGGCATTGCGACCTTGTCAACTGTGATTGGCTGTCGTGACGACATCATGGTTTATCTCATGCACGCAGGGCTTGAGCCCAAGATGGCATTTACCATTATGGAGCGTGTGCGTAAGGGACTCTGGCTCAAAATCTCTGAAGAAGAGCGCAACGGCTATATTGCAGCCATGCGGGAAAATAACGTTCCTGACTGGTACATCGAGTCTTGTGGGAAGATTAAGTACATGTTTCCAAAAGCCCATGCGGCAGCCTACGTTATGATGGCGCTTCGTGTGGCTTACTTCAAGGTACACCATCCGATTTTCTACTACTGTGCTTACTTCTCCATTCGAGCTAAAGCCTTTGAGCTTAAGACCATGAGCGCAGGGCTTGACGCCGTTAAGCGCCGTATGGAGGACATCAAGGAAAAGAAACGCAACAACGAAGCGTCAAATGTTGAAAATGATTTGTTTACCACCTTGGAGCTGGTCAATGAAATGCTGGAGCGTGGCTATAAGTTTGGTCAGCTGGACCTTTATCGTAGCGACGCCACAGAGTTTATTATTGACGGTGATACCCTTATCCCGCCTTTTGTTGCCCTTGATGGACTGGGTGAAAACGTTGCAAAACAGCTGGTTGCAGCTAGAAGTGAAGGCGAGTTTCTCTCCAAGATGGAACTCAGAAAACGAGGCGGTCTGTCCTCTACACTCGTTGATAAGATGGACGAGATGGGTATCCT
>OBLI01002260.1_pt1 | contig 16723 bp, 10 predicted proteins | sample 1519701 | NCBI WGS metagenome assembly OBLI01 (sample SAMEA3663005, study PRJEB22513) | pig gut metagenome | biome: pig gut; feature: pig-associated habitat; material: faeces | place: France | collected 2012 | reverse complement strand
ATTGATACTTAGCGCATTTACTTTCATTTGCTTTCTTGTCTTTTCAAACGTATTTCGGAGAACTAAGATATTCTCCACATCCTGAGCATAAGCACAGAATGTGGAAAAGAGAATAATAGAAAATGTAATCAATCGTTTCATTTGCACCATGTTTTTTGTTTTTGGTGCAAATTTATGTTCTCCTTGCAAGAAAGCCAATCATCCAGGCTGACATTTCCCTGACAATTGGCTGACAAAAACCTATCTATTTGATTTTCAAGCTATAGCTCTTGCCTCTATCCGACTCTATCTTCAGCATGCTATGAGCCTCTATAATAGGTTTTATGCGTTTTATCAGAGTATAGAGCGTATCGTTGGCATCAGGTTTCTTGGGCCATAGTCGGTCGCAAATCTCCTGTTTGGATAGTGTATGAGTGTCTTTTCTCAAAAACATTTCGAGCAAGGAATGCTGCTTCGGGGTAAGGTGAATCTGCTCGCCCGATTGCGTCATAAACATATCGTTATCGAACACTATGCCTCCATAGGCCAGACCTTGCGCTATCAGCTCAGGCCTATTCCTCCTGACATACCACAGACTGCCCAATAGCCACAGCATTCCAACCATGAGAAGAGAGCCTGAAGCCTTTTGGTCAGACAACATGAATGTAGTTGCAAAACCACAGTTAGCCTCAGCCACAAGCTTAGTCTCCAAACGTCCATCCCTACGCACAGTACGCATGGCTATACCTGCCGTATCTTTCAGTTCGGCAATGGTGAGACAATTGCGATAGCAGCGAATAGTATCTGTAGTAACTACATTGTCAGGCATTTTTGCAAGCACCTGCTCCAAAGCTTGGTTCACATCCTGTGCTATCATATACTCAGTTCTGCGATAACTATTAATGCTTGAACTTAATGCACAAAGCATAAGGAAGCAGAAAACTATGTATGGAAGAGTTTTCATTATTTTCACATTATGATATACACTTTTCAACACATAAAACTGTCGTCATGTTACACTTTTCGACACATAATACCGTCGAATTATAACACTTTTCGACACATACTTCTATTGCAAAGCTACACTTTTAGACACATACAGCCAAAAGAAGCACCTCATTTCTCCACTATATTAAGATAATTTAATTTATCTTTTACAATAGACGATTTTTAAATATCAAAACAACAAAAGCACCAACCGCATATTCTGCAACCACCAATATTGGTTTGCGAATATGTGATTGGTGCTTATATTTTTATCCAAATCATTTTTTAGATTTGGAGTATAAGCCCACACACGTGTGGATGCTTACTTCTTCGTGGATGCTTACTTCTTCTTTGTCAGTACATATAGCTTAGCCATTTCGCCCTCAGGCTCATTGCCAAGCGAATCGGTCATAATGATGCTGTTGGCATCCTTCACCTTGTAGTAAGAAGTTTCACCACTCGATGGACGAGTAATCTCTACCACATTATTTGCCAACACCTTGAAGATGCCGCTTGCCTCGTCGTGACCATCCTTGCGCTCCAGATAGTCGGCAGAATACTGGTATGTGCTGTCAGCATTTAGAGTCAATACGGTCTTTATTCCTGGGCAATCAGCAGCAGGGAGAGTACCCTCGTAGGTACCAACGAGCGACTCTATAGCTACGCCATCAGCAGCAAGCGAATCGTTTTCTACAACACTCAAGCTATCCTTACCTGTCTCATTACCTGTTGTTTTGCCATTGCATGACACAACAAACAACGCAGCAACAACTGCTGCCATTAAAACTAATTTCTTTTTCATTTTTCCTACTGTTTTTCCTTAAATTAATGTTCTTGTTTAGAAGTAAGAGAAGTTATCACTCACATTGGTCGCTATAAGCTAAAATCTCTACTTCCAAAAGATTTTGTCTATAAACTCATATTTCTTTTCCATCTGAGCGTCAGCCTTCACCTTGGTTTCTACATCTATCTGCATTACAGGTGCTACGGCTTTACCATTTGTAGCAGGCCACTCTGGCAAGCCTAAGCCATTAGGGTTGCCAGTCTTCACGAAGTTTACATAATACTGACTAAAGATGTCGCTAACCATATAGTCTTCTGGTTGCCAATCAAACACACGGTTGGTAGGCAATGTAGCCATAGCATATTCGATATCTGCTGAATGCACGGCACCCTTGTCTCTACGTACAGGTGCTGCACCTTCTTTAGCATCCACCACTCCACCAGCCAAGGCTGCCACCTTGCCCTTGATAGCCATAGCAGGACGAGGATGACAATAGCGATAGCGATAAACAGGCTGTCCGCCAGTAAGCTTGTGCATGTTGCCCCATTTCCATGTGGCATAGTCGAGAAACATATCTGACGCAAGGTCTACACCAGGCTGCTCCAAAACATCCTTGTCGCTATTGATGCCATACAGGCGGAATAGCTCATCGATATTTTCTTCGCCAAATAGAGCCTTTGCACCTTCTTTCAGGTTCTCTACCGTTGGCTGCTTACCCTTGAGTACAGCCCCAGGAGTCATCTCTTGATTGTTACCACCAACGAGCAAAGCCACCTTAGTCTGATTGCCCTTAGCAAACACCTCCACAGGCTGTTCGGTAAGGAAATAGCCGTCTACATTATAGACCGGAAGGGCTCTAACGCTTGCTAAAAGCATGAGTTCTTCGGCAGGCATAGCACGAAGTTCGTTGAGACATTTCTTGCCAGCATCCTTGCCCACCTTCTTACCCGTTTTCTTACCTTTTTCTAATAGTATCTTCTGAGCAAGAGCCACACCCTTGTCTTCAGCTTCTTTCAAGGTTGCAATCTTCTGGAATCCCATCACCGAACCGCTCGAGCCCATAGCCTGAGCAAAGAGTCCTTGACATAGAGGCGACGCCATCAAGGCGCTAACCGACATAGAGCCAGCCGACTCGCCAACGATAGTGATGCGATTTGGATTGCCACCAAAAGCTTCGATATTGTCCTTCACCCATCGTATGGCTGCCACCTGGTCCATGAAACCATAGTTGCCCGAACCTTTATAATCTGTTTCTTTCGACAGCTGTGGATGAGCAAAATATCCAAATATACCCTCACGATAGTTGGCGGTGATAGAGATGATGCCCTTGCGAGCCATAGCGTCGCCAGCATATCGAGCCTCGCTACCGCTACCAGCCATAAGTCCACCGCCATTAAAATATATCAGCACAGGCAGATGTTCCTTCATGGTCTTGGCAGGTGTCCATATATTAAGGTATAGGCAATCCTCGCTATTCACCTTGGTTCCGAAGTTCATATCTCCGTATATTGGTTCCTGCATCGGATTTGGTCCATACTCTTTAGCCTCTCTCACTCCATCCCAATGAGCCGCAGGCTGTGGAGCCTTCCATCTTAGGTTGCCCACAGGAGGCGCAGCAAATGGTACACCTTTAAATACTGTAATGCCCGAAAGGTCTTTTCCTTCGAGTACACCCTCTGTAGCCTTCACCTGCGTTTGTGCCATCAGTCCCATGGCAGGCAGCAACAAGGCTATCGACAATAATAATTTCTTCATAATTAGTTATAGTTAGATTTTGCAAAGATATGATAAAATATCTCACGCCACTCTTTTTGCCCCACTCTTTTTCGTGTTATTTTGTTTTTTTATAAGTACTTATTACCTTTCTCCACACTTTTTCTAACGAATAATCACTCAAACTCCACACTTTTTCTAACGAATAATCACCCAAACTCCACACTTTTTCTAACGAACAGCCAAATAAAAGGGATGTCTTTTCATGCTAAAGACAAGCATTTATGCTATTCTCCTCTATATAGATAGATGCGGATAACAAAGCTACCCTTTGTATTAAATCATATTGTTCTCTAAGTTTTTTACTAAAACTTAAGTAAATGTCAATAAAAAATAGTACCTTTACGGCAACAAAAACAACAAAAAGAAACACAATAATATAATAAAAGAAATACCAAGAATATGATAACAGGCGAAATAAAAAATCAGATAGACCAGATATGGGACACATTCTTTGTGGCTGGAGTCACCAATCCAATCACAGTATTGGAGCAGATGACTTACATCTTTTTTATGAAGATGCTCGACGATAAGCAACTGCAAGAGGAAGACAACGCACGCGACTTCGATGGCGAAGTAAAGAATCCTACATTCCCTGCGGGCAAGATGTGGCTGAATCCAGATACCAATCAGGAAGTGCCATACGAAAGCATGCGATGGTCGGTATTCCGCAATACAGGCTCTGAGAATATGTTCAATATGATTCGCCAAAATGTATTCGAGTTTATCAAGCATATCGGTACTGGCGAAGAGAGCGCCTATAGTCGATACATGAAGACTGCCATATTCTTGATTCCAAATGCTCGCACGCTTACAAAGATTGTAGATGGTGTGGATGCACTCGATATGAACAACCGCGATGCCATGGGCGATGTGTATGAGTATATACTTGGCAAAATGGCAGCCTCTGGCACTAATGGTCAGTTCCGCACACCTCGTCATATCATCCGCATGATTGTGGAAATGATGGAGCCAACCCCACAAGATTACATCTGCGACCCAGCCATGGGAAGTGCAGGATTCTTGGTAGAGGCAGTGAAATATATCAAAGAGAATCACGAGACAGCATTCTATGCTGCCGACGAAGTGCATCATATCAAGACTTCCTTGATTAATGGCTACGACACCGACCAGACCATGCTCCGCATTGGAGCCATGAACTTGCTGCTCCATGATGTTACAGCACCTCAGCTGGCATGGCGTGATTCGCTTTCCGAACAGAATGAAGATCAGGCTTGCTATAGCTTGATTATGGCAAATCCTCCATTTGCTGGCAGTCTCGACAAAGGCAATGTGAACAAGAAGATTCTGGCTTATGCCAACACCACCAAGACCGAGTTGCTCTTCTTAGCTCAGTTTGTTCGCTCGCTTGAATTGGGTGGTCGTTGTGCCAGCATTGTTCCCGATGGTGTGTTGTTTGGCACATCAAGAGCCCACGTCGCCATTCGCAAGGAGATAGTAGAAAATCAGCAGTTGCGTGCTGTCATCTCTATGCCGAGTGGCGTCTTCAAGCCTTATGCTGGTGTTTCTACTGCTGTTCTCATTTTCACCAAGACCAACTGTGGCGGCACCGACAAAGTGTGGTTCTACGACATGAAAGCCGATGGCTTCTCGCTCGACGACAAGCGAGCGCCTATTGCCGACAATGATATTCCCGATGTTGTTGCCCGCTTCAAGAACCTTGAGGCAGAGGCTGACCGCAGTCGCAAGGATCAAAGTTTCTTTGTGCCTGTAGAGGAAATCATAGCCAACGACTACGACCTCTCTATTAATAAATATAAGGAGGTGGAGCGTGAGAAGGTGGAGTATGAACCTGTAAAAGACATTCTCGCCCGCTTGCAGCAAACCGAAGGGGAATATGTCAAAGGCTTTGAGGAGTTGAAGGGAATGTTGGAGGAATAATATGGACATCAAGAAACATATTGAACGACAAAAACAATTATTCATGATGCAACATGAAGGAAATAATAAGGAGGGAAAAGGATGAGAGAAGGATGGGAATATAAGAGGTTGGGAGAATGTACACAAATCTTAGATAGCCAACGAAAGCCTGTGACAAAAAAAGACAGAAAAGAAGGTGTTTATCCTTACTATGGTGCAACTGGCATTCAAGATTATGTCGACAAATATATATTTGATGGACGCTATGTTCTCGTTGGAGAAGATGGTGCAAAATGGGGTGCGTTTGATAAAAGTGCATTCATTATAGATGGTAAAACATGGGTAAATAATCATGCTCATGTTCTAAAACCATTTGAGCCACTCGTTGACTCATACCTCACTTATTATCTTAATTATTCTGATTTAAACGGGTTTATATCTGGAGCGATAGTAAGAAAATTAACACAATCATCATTAAAAAACATAAAGATTCCTCTCCCACCCAAATCCACTCAGCTTGCGATAGTTTCCGAACTTGACAAGATTAACGAGTTGATTCGTTTGAAGAAGGAGCAACTTAAAGATTTCGATAATCTCGCTCAAAGCATCTTCTATGAGATGTTCGGAGACCCAGTGGAGAATGAAAAGGGATGGGAAGTGAAGAAGTTAAATGACATATCTCAAGAAATAGGAGATGGGCTTCATGGTACTCCAGAATATTCAGATGTAGATACTGGCTGTTTTTTTATAAATGGTAACAATCTTGAAAATGGAATAATTGTTATAAAGGATAATACAAAAACTGTTTCAGAGAAAACTAAAGCAAAACATTATATTGAAATGGATGATTTTACCATTCTTGTTTCGATTAATGGTACTTTAGGCAAAGTCGCTTTTTATCGTGGTGAAAATGTTATATTAGGCAAAAGTGCTTGTTATATCAAACTAACCTCGTATAATGATAAGAAATATATTTATGAGCTACTCAAAAGCGAGTATTTCAAGAGATATGCGGAAACAGAATGTACTGGAACAACGATACGAAATGTTTCTTTAAAATCCATGAGAAACTTTCCAATCCCTCTCCCTCCCCTCCCTCTCCAGCACCTCTTTGCCCATCGTATAGAGCAGATAGAGCATCAGAAGTCAGAGGTACAGAAAGCTATTACCGACCTTGAAACCTTGCTTGCATCTCGCATGCAGTATTGGTTTGAATAAAACTATATGTAAGCATCTGTTCAGAAATAGTATTATAAATGGGTACATTAATATACGCAAGGACGGGCTGAGCCAAAGGTCGCCGGCGCGAAGCGGAAAGGCAAAGCCCAACAAGCGCATAGCCCAGGGCAAGCGAAGCGACACCCTGGGTCAAAGCACATCCGTTAGTGACGCCCTGTAAGGGCATAAGCATTAATCCTTATGTAGATTTTGCTCAATGACTGTGCCATATTTATTACGCTTTTGCCCTTAGCAGGGCGTCAATACTATGGCAATTCATAACCCAGGGTGTCGCTTCGCTTGCCCTGTGCTATGCGCTGTTGCCCTTTCAGGGCGTGCATTATCGGCTGCGTCTCAGCAATTCAAGCAAGCTTGATTACATTCGACTTGCACGATAATTCAGCCCGATCAAGGCAATAATGGTCGATAAATATGATTTTAAAGGAGAAAATGGTCGATAAATATGATTTTAAAGGAGAAAATGGTCGATAAAACCATTATGATTTAAGATATATAAAACCGAACATATAAAAAGAAATAACGATATATGGCTAAGAATTTTGATTATATCCTGCTTTTAGCAGAAGAGTTGCCAGGCTTCAAACGCTTGCACGAATACTGCGACATGGCTGAAACATTGCAGGCAACATATCCTGAGGCTTCAGCCAATAGTTCTCGCAAAGCCTTGGAATGGCTTGTGAAGAATATGTTGAAGATGAAAGACGCTCAGATGGATGAGCATGAAACACTCAACGATTTGCTTCATAAGCCAGAGACTTATGCTTTTATCAATAATGATGCGAAGCTGGACGATGATATCCGTCTGGTTAGAAAGATTGGAAATTCTGCAAGCCATGACGGTGGCGAACCTGTAAAGAGGGTAAAGGCTTTCCGCTGTCTGCGTGCGCTATATAATGTGGTGGCAGGATTCATGTATCGTTGGGGAGCCATGAAGAGTATCCCCGCTTTTGATGCTACGATAATTCCAGGAAGAATAGATGGTCCTGTGCAGACTACATCGCCAAGTCCACAGGTAGAGCCAGATGTGGTGAATAGTGTGCCTAAGGAGAATGTAGAGCATCCAAAGTCGCCAATTATTCCAAAGGAAAGTTTGGCGAGCGAGGCTATCACACGCAAGTATCTCATCGACTATATGCTCATAGAGGCAGGATGGGATGTGCTCGAAGTGAAAGGCGATGTGCAAGGTGGCAAGGCTTGCATAGAGGTTGAGGTTGACGGCATGCCAAGCAAGTCGGGCAAAGGATATGCAGACTATGTGTTGTTTAGCCGTGGTGGCAAGCCATTGGCTGTGATAGAGGCTAAGGCTGCAACTCATGAATTGGAAGAAGGTCGCCGACAAGCCATACTTTATGCTGATGCCCTGGAACACAAGTATGGTGTAAGACCAGTAATCTATTATACAAATGGATTTAAGACCAATGTGATTGATGGTCTGGGCTATATGGACAGACCTGTATACGCCTTCCACTCCATGGACGACCTGGAACGATTGATTCAGAAGAGAGGTAGGGCAAGGATTAGCAATCTGAGCATTAATGAGAATATCACCAACCGCCCTTATCAGCAGACAGCCATCAAGAGTATTGTGGAATGGCTGAATCAGCAACATCGTCGTGGACTGCTGGTACTTGCCACAGGTACAGGCAAAACTCGTGTCAGCATTTCGCTCTGCGATATATTGATGCGCAACGACTGGGTGAAGAATGTGTTATTCTTGGCAGACCGCACGGCTCTTGTCAATCAGGCACATAAAAACTATGAGGCATTTTTGCCTAATGTAACAATGACGGTTTTGAGCGAAGAGAAAGAGCCTAATATGAAAGCACGCATCATGTTCTCTACCTATCAAACCATGATAAACTATATAGATAAGGAGGATAAGAAATTCACCATAGGAAAATTCGACCTTATTATTATAGACGAGGCACACAGAAGCGTGTTTGGAAGATATGGCGCAATATTCAACTATTTCGACTCTTTGCTTATTGGTCTTACTGCCACCCCACGCGACGAGATAGACCGCAGCACTTACGACTTGCTGCAACTGGATAATGGAACACCAAACTATAGCTACGACTATGAGGAGGCTGTTGCCGATGAATATCTTGTGCCATACAAAACGCTGCAGTATCATTCCAAGATTATGGAGACTGGTATAAAATGGGACGATCTGCCTAAAGAACAGCAAGACAAGCTCGAAGAAGTATGGGCTTACGAGAAGGCATTGGCTGGCATGAGCGACGACGAAGAATATCATCGCGACATAGAGTCGAAGGAAATATTCAGCTATCTTATCAACAATAACACCATAGACAGAGTGCTACAGGAGTTGATGAAGAAAGGACTGAAGGTGCAGAGCGGAGAAGAAATTGGTAAGACCATTATCTTTGCTATGAACCACCTGCATGCAGAACAGATAGTGAAGAGATTCCGTGAGCTTTATCCTGAAAAGGGAGAACAATACTGCCAACTGATAGATAACTATGTGAAATATGCTGGTGCCTTGATACTTGATTTTGAAGAGCTTGAAAAGATGCCACAGATTGCCGTTAGCGTGGATATGCTCGATACGGGCGTAGATGTGCCATCGGTGCTGAACCTTGTATTCTTTAAGCGAGTAAAATCAAAGATTAAGTTTATGCAGATGATTGGTCGTGGCACCAGACTATGCCCAGGATTATTTGGCAACAAGGATAAGAAGGTGTTCTACATCTTTGATTGGTGCAACAACTTTGAGTATTTCTCTGTACACACAGAGGGTGCTGACCCTGTAGCAGTAAAATCGTTGACCGAACGCCTCTTCTCGCTTCGCCTGGATATAGCCTTTGCATTACAGTCGGCAGAACATCAGGAAAGAGAAGAAGACAAGAAACTGCATGATGAATTGAAGGATATTCTGCATAGCCAGGTAGACAGTCTGAGCATGGCAAGAATTGACGTTAGAGAAAAAATAGCTAATATTGAGCCATATCGCAACAAGGAAGCATGGACTTGCCTAAGCGAGGTTGATGTGGCTAAGCTAAAAAGCATAGCCTCTGTTTTGCCTCGTCCTAACGAAAACGAAGCTGCCAAGAAGTTTGATATTCTGATGCTTCATCTACAGTTGGAGAAGGTAGACAGCATGGTGAATGCAGACAAGTGCCGCACAAGCGTTATTGCTATAGCCCGGCTGTTGGAGGATAAAATTACGATACCTGTAGTAAAGGCTCGAATAGACACTATTCGCGAAGTGCAGACCGTGCAGTTTTGGGAAACAAGTACGATAGATATACTGGAACGTGTACGCAAGGAGTTGCGCGACTTAGTTCATGTGCTTGAAGAAGGACGTGACGACCGCAAGTTCATCATAGATATTGAAGACACCACATCGTCAGATGACGAAGCTGCAAGAGTAGAGTTGAAGGCAACATACAAACAGCGAGTGATAGAATATTTGGCAAACCATACCGACAACGCAACTCTGAATAAGATTCAGAATTTCGAACAGCTAACAGCAGCCGATATAGAAGAGCTACAGCGCATATTCTGGGAGGAACTGGGCACACGAGAGGAATATAACAAGGAAACAGGAGGCAAACGCTATAATAATAATGTGGCTGCTTTCATCCGCGTCATACAAGGAATAGACCGCAAGAAGGCATTAGAGAAGTATGGGCAATTCATCAAGTCTGCAAATCTGACTTCTGAGCAAGAGCAATACCTGAAGAATATTCTCGACTATATCAGCGTGAATGGTGACATTCTGCTTAGCGACTTCATGGAATATCCATTGAAGCTTTATCGTTGGCGCGATGTCTTTGGTAGCCAGTTTGTAAGTCTCAAAGACTTTATCCGCGAAGTGCACAATGTGATTTCAATTACTGCTTAATAACAAAAAACTATCGAGTGCAAAACTAAAGCATACATTATGCGATAGTTTTGCACTCGATAGTTTTAGAAGCTATAGCACAGACGAAGAGCGGCGGCGGTGAAGTCGCCATCGTCGTTGGAGATATATTGGAAAGAAGGTTGAATGGAGATAGACTCCGAGAGTTGGCGCTTGAATGTTAGCTCCAAGGTGTATTCCTTGCCCTGCTGATAGAGTGCATATAGCCCCGACAAGCCACACTCGTTGCGGCTATCTTTATATGTGCAGCCTGCAGCTGCATATCTATAACAAAAGCTCTCGCGAGAAGCATTTTCTGAATATTGCAACATGGCAGTAAGGCTCTTGTCGGCTATTGACCATAGCTGTTGCTCGCCATATATCCACCATGCGCAAGTGGTCTTGCTCTTAGCATCATCAGCAGATGAGAGTTCACCTTGTTCGTCTACAGGGAATTGGCGAGTGTGTATGGCAGCTCCAGCAAAATATTGTCCGCCCGAATAGGCGTATTCCAACTGCGACATATTAAAGATGCCATCTTTCTTTGGTCGCACAAGGAAAGGATTATCATGACGATTCCAGCCATTATAGCCAACTCCATTATAGATGCTGTTTTTAAATGTCCATCCACCTTTAGTAATGTCGAAATACAGAGTTAGTCCAGAATAAGGATAGTTGGCAATAGGATAGCTTGCGGCTATGGTTGGGAATATGCCACACGAACTATTTAGAAAGAGCGCCGTGGCATCAGAGGTGAAGAAATCTTCGTTCACATTCCTCACGCCAACAAATAGATGTCCCTGTTTCCATGCGTGCATATAGCCAAGCACGGCTATGGCTGCCACATTGTTGTCGGCTTCGATATTCGAGAAGCCTTGCCAATCGCCAAGTATGCCATCATTGGATTTAGCCACATGGAGTGTTGCTGATTCGAATGCTCCTTTACCATTATTCAACGGCAGGTTCATCTCCAATCGAAGCAGATTAAGCCAATTAGTTTTTTTGTTCATATCCCATTGCCACTCCGTGGTGTATACGCCTCCAAACTCTTGGGCGTGAGACAGGCTGAAACATGAGATACATGTGATAAATAAAAGTATACGCTTGATCATTTAATCATTTTCCTTTCTAATCTTTTCAATTCTTTTACTTTTTTACCCTTTTACCTTTTTACTTTTTTACCCTTTTACTTTTTTACCTTTAAAAGCGGTTGCAAAGATACATTTTTTTCTTCAATTAGAAATCTCTAATGTCGCATTAAAGCCTTCTAATAGAGTTAATACGTGGCAAAAATCTATATAGAGTAATTTTGCAGTCATGAAAATCTACAGATATTTTTTATTTATTCTTATCTTTTAGAAACAAAGATATAACATCTTCGCAACAGCTCATTATCATTATTGTTGCAAGGCTGTAACATAGTAGCCGTAACTTTGCAACCGTAAACAAAACGTAATGATAATGACAAGAAACAAGGTAAAAAGATTGATTACAATGCTCACATTGGCGCTAATGGCGACAATATGTGCACAGGCTGCCGACATTAGCGGTATCGTTGTCGACAAAGCCAACCAAGAACCGCTCATTGGAGCTACCGTGATGACAGGCGACAAGGGCACCACTACAGACATAGATGGCAAATTTACTATCAAAGGGATAACAACAAGAAACATACACCTTATTATTAAATATATAGGATACAAAACTGCAGAACTAAACATAGCTACAGCCTCTGCTAAAGACCTTAAGGTGGAGATGGAAGCCGACGAGCAGCAGTTTGGCGAAGTAACCGTAACAGCCATGGCAAACAAAAATAGCGATATGGCTATGATGGAAATGGCAAGGGTTAGCAATCAAGTGGTGAACAACATCTCAGCTCAAGAAATAAAGCGCACACAAGACAACAACGCCAGCGAGGTGATAAGACGTATTCCGGGAGTAAGTCTTATCGAAGACAAATTTGTGATGGTAAGAGGATTGTCGCAAAGATATAACAATGTGTGGATAAATGGTGGTGCCGTACCAAGTTCTGAGGCTGACTCGAGAGCTTTCTCGTTCGACATATTGCCAAGTAGCCAAATTGACAACCTCGTGATAGTGAAGTCGCCTTGTGCTGAATATCCAGCTGACTTCACAGGTGGTTTTATACAAATCAATACCAAGGATATTCCTGTAAGAAATACTCTCTCTCTTTCATTAGGAGGCAACTGGAATGACGCCACTTGCTTCCGCAATTTCAAGCATGCCGATCATAGTAGCTCGTTTCCTAATGATGGTAACGTAGGTCTGTTGGGTAGCGGACTGCTAAACGATTGGCGTGTGAAAACGAAAACTCCTATTGCCGACATAAAGGCTTCTGCCGACTGGAGTCATAAATGGCACATCAACGGCATGAGCGTAGGTATGGTTGGAACTTTGAATTATACATCAGAGACTCGCACATACAAAGACATGCAAAACAACTTGTTTGGTGTCTATGATATTACCAACGACCGCAGCAACTATCTGCGCAACTCTACAGACAACCAATACAACGACAACAAACGCTTGGGTGCTTTGCTCAACCTTGCTTTGCTATCGAAATCTGGCAACAACAAATATGAATTGAAGAATATCTTCAACCGCATAGACAACAACAGATATACAGACCGTTCGGGAGTTAACGCACAATCGGACAACGAAATTGGCGCTGAATATTATTATCGCTCACGCACCACCACCAACACTCAGCTAACTGGTAAACACACCTTACCTCACGACTTGTTGGAATGGGACCTCAGTTATTCGTATGCCAACCGACGTATGCCTGACCGCAAGCACTACACCATTGATGATGCCTTGGAACATGGAACCATGATTCTAACTGCGGGCAACGAGATAAATCGTGAGTTTACCAAGCTCGACGAGCATATCATGTCGGCAAACTTCAATGAGAAACACGACTTCAAATTCGGTTCCTTTGAGCCTTCACTCAAGCTTGGTGGATATGGCGAATATCGCTCTCGTAAATATAAAACACGTCAGTTTATATACTCTTGGGATATGGAAGAGAACACGCTTCCTGCCGACTTCCGCAAGATGGATATGACGGAGCTACTCTCTAATTCCGACTACTTTGGCAACGATAAGCTATATCTCTTGGAAGAACAATGCATGCGCAACAATTATAACGGTAACAACCTATTGGGAGCAGGATATATGGCAGCATCTCTGCCTTTCGGAAAGTTCAACATCTACGCAGGTCTTAGATTTGAATACAACCAGATGGAGCTTATCACAAATCTGCGCGACGACATAGAGAGCCATCATAGCCGCTATTATCGCAACCGCGACCTATTTCCTTCAATAAACTCTGTATATAGAATCAACGACAAGAACCAGGTTCGACTCACCTATGGTAAATCAGTAAACCGACCAGAGTTTCGCGAAGTATCGCCTTCGGTATACTATGATTTCGACCTTGCTTCGCATGTACAGGGCAACGTAGACCTCAAGTCATGCTACATTCATAACATCGACTTACGCTACGAGCTATATCCTTCGAAGAACGAACAGATAACTCTTGCTGCATTCTACAAACGTTTCGACAACCCAATAGAGTGGACATATACCGTGGCAGGAGGAACAAACTTGATTTACTCATACGAGAATGCAAAAAGTGCCAACAACTATGGTGTAGAGTTAGACATTCGTAAGAGTCTTGACTTCATCGGATTGCGCAATTTCTCGCTCTCACTAAATGGTGCTCTCATCCACTCGCGAGTAAACTTTGCTAAGGGCTCACGCAACGAGAATCGTCCTATGCAGGGACAATCGCCATATCTGATTAATGCAGGTCTCTTCTACAACAACGAGCAACAACAGCTAGTAGTATCATTACTCTACAATCGCATAGGAAAGCGCATTATCGGAGTTGGTCGTAGCGAAGGTTCATCAGCAAGCGAAGACAACGCTCGTGTACCAGATAGCTACGAGATGCCACGCGATGTTATCGACCTATCGATATCGAAGAAGTTTGGCGACCACCTTGAGATAAAAGCCAACATCCGCGACTTGTTAGCACAAAGTGTAAGCTACAAGCAATTCGACGATGTGACACTCAAAAACGGCACTTCAAAAGAGGTAAAACAAATAACCCGTCAATACAAGCCTGGTCGCAACATCGGCCTCTCAGCAACTTGGAAATTCTAAGAAAGGTAAAAGAGTAAAAAGGTAAAAGGATAAAAGGGGAAAAAGGTAAAAGCCCACCTTCCTCATCCCTTCTTCCTTGTCCGAAGTCGTTTCTACGGCTTCGCTCCCCAAAAAATAACAAAAAGATAAACATCCATTTTCAACAAATATTATTTATGGAAAAGATTAAGTTTTTAGGCATGGCGAGCCTCATGGTGCTTGCCACATGCATGACCTCATGCAGTAGTGATGACAACAATGGCGATGAAGAAAAACCAAGCCAGAAGTACACATGGTCAACAGATGGAGGCATCAAAGCTTGCGACCATCTATTGTTCAGCGAAGTAGACAACAGCGAAAATGTAAACGGCACACAAATAGGAAATGGTGATGCAGAATTTGTGTTTAAAGGAAAGCAGACTCTTAAGAAAGGCACCTATATACTCAAAGGTTGGGTATATATCGCCAACGGAGCAGAGCTCACCATCGAGCCAGGTACCATCATCAAGGGTGACAAGCAGACAAAGGCTTCGCTCATAGCAGAACGTGGCGGTAAACTTATAGCTCAGGGAAGCGCTTCGGAGCCTATAGTATTTACATCAGAAGAGGCTCCTGGCAACAGAAAGCCTGGTGACTGGGGTGGCGTAATCCTATGCGGTAAGGCTCGCAACAACCAGACAGAGATGCAGATTGAAGGTGGTCCTCGTACAAAGCATGGTGGCAACGACGATGCCGACAACTCTGGTGTATTGAGCTACGTAAGAATAGAGTTTGCAGGATATCCTTTCAATACCGATCAAGAAATCAATGGTCTTACTCTCGGTTCTGTAGGTAGTGGCACCAAGATTGACCACGTGCAGGTTTCATACACTAACGATGACTCATACGAATGGTTTGGTGGTACAGTAAACTGCAAATACCTCGTAGCATACCATGGCTGGGACGACGACTTCGATACCGATAATGGCTACTCAGGTGCCGTACAGTATGGTCTCTCTGTTCGTAACGCCAAGATTGCTGATAAATCACAAAGCAACGGCTTCGAGAGCGACAACAACGCTGGTGGTTCAGATGTTAATCCTTACACCACAGCAACATTCAGCAACATCACCTTTATCGGTCCAAAGATGCAGACTGGTGTAAACTTCCAAAACACAACAGATTTCATCACAGGCGGTAAGCTCAACCCTAACAATGGTTCTGCTCTCGGCAAATTCCAATCAGCTATGCAGATTCGCCGTTCTTCACGCTTGAATGTCATCAACTCTGTAGCTACAGGTTGGCCTATCGGTCTTATCATCGATGGTGAAAAGGGCGACACTCCTGCTCAAGCTAAAGCAGGCACTATACACTTCCACAACAACGTGTTTGCAGGCATGGACATCATCGGTTCTGACGCTAACAAGGTGTACGATGATGTACTCTACGATGCAGCCAACAAGAAAGTGTTAGATGCCAACAAGAGCTCATATTCTTCAACCTTCTTCTATCTCGAAGCTATGAAGAACAAAGCTTACGATGATGCTTCATCCCTCTTGCTTACCGATGCTATAAACCTCGGTTCGCCATTCATGCCTTCTGCCACAAGTCCTTTGCTTAGCGGAGCATCATTCGATGGCGAGAACATAGCATGGCTCGACAAGGTATCATACGTAGGAGCATTCAACGCAACAGACAACTGGCTCGCAGGTTGGACCAACTTCGATCCACAAAATGCAAAATACTAAATAATAAAGAATAAAAAACTTAGAAACTGAAGTAGGCAACGCCATATATATTAAGCCCCTACTATCAATCACCCTACCCCATACTAAAAACCAACATTAAAGCCATTTCATGGAGCAATTCCATGAAATGGCTTTTCTTCTTTTTATTCTAAGTAGGTGTTCTTAATTATTTTTATATTTAAGAGTATTAAATAGTATAGTAGATATAATCTCAGATATAAAGGCGCGTAGCGGCTCCTACGTAACTGTTATATGGGGCTATAGATGCTATGGTAGGTGATGCTGTTATTATATAAATAATTATGAATACCTACTTAT
>OBLI01002256.1_pt1 | contig 16756 bp, 26 predicted proteins | sample 1519701 | NCBI WGS metagenome assembly OBLI01 (sample SAMEA3663005, study PRJEB22513) | pig gut metagenome | biome: pig gut; feature: pig-associated habitat; material: faeces | place: France | collected 2012 | reverse complement strand
GCCTGATTGCCCAGCAGCTCAGTAGCATGGACCAGGTTGTTGTCGATGGCGGTCAGCAGCAGAACGTCGGACATCTCAATGAAGTCACCGTACTGATGGACTTCCGCCTCCAGGGTCGTGACCTTCAGCTTGTTGCCCGCCGGGGTCACACCCTCGGTCAGGGGCGTCAGCGCCTTGGTCAGAGGCGTATACTTCCGGAATTCCACTTTCTTGCCCCGTCCCTTCGGAATCGGATGCTTCTGTGCGAACTGGTCATGCACCAGCTCGGGCATGGCGTTGTCGATCAGGTAGTCGGAGTAGAAAGTTTTCATTTCGGGGCTGAGATCGCTCAGCTCCGTGGTCTGGGTGGTCGCAAACAGCTGAATGTTCATGGAAAACAGCATCAGCTTACGAATGGTATTCATTTTGAACTCCTCTCCGCGCATTGGTCAGAAAATGATTTCCTCGCCCTGCGCAACTCTTTTTGCGATCTCCCGGCGGTCTGCCGCCGTCAGCTTGGAGACGTCAGGTTTGGTAACAACGCCGGTCTGAGAGGAAATGCCAGCTTCACGGGGGCGTGCGCCCTTGGCGCGGATGTTGTCCACGGTTTTTCGTTCAGCAGCCTGCGCGGTCTGATTCATGATCTCGTCCATGTGGATAACCTCATAGGCGTGTTTCATGTCAATGCCGCTCTGAAGCAGGCGGATAAACTGCGGATTTTCCGTTTCAGCTTTCAGATCGAACTGCGGATAGTCCTTCTGAACGCCCTCAGCGTCCTTCACCCATGCCTGTACCTGCCGGTTTGCCCGCTCACGATTCACCGCCTGCTGCTGTGCCTGCCGCAGAGCGGCGTTTTCGCGCTCCATGCGTTTATACTGGCGGTACTGGTCAACGCTCATGCCAGCCTCATCTGCCTGCTGTTCCCAGATGTGGTTGTCCTCCTCCAGAGCACGAACAAGCTCTGCGGGGTCATTGACACCATATCTGTCAGCCAGCATCTGCATGATGGGATTCTGCGCTTCCAGTGTCTCCTGGAGGGTCTTGGTCTCCCGGAATCGCTGGTTGATGATGCGCTGCGTATCCTGCGTGTAAAGATCGCGGAACTCGCCGTCCATCAGTTCCCGGTATCTGCGGGCTTTCTCCTTCGGATCGTCGTTTTTGCTTTCCTTCCCGGCGTCGGAAGGACTGCCATCCGTGGTCTGTTTTCCATAGATGACTTTCTGAGTACCGCCCGAATTTCCCTGCTGGCTGTTCACAGGGCTGCCATCGGTCCCAGCCGGGCCAGCATATCCACCTGCCGCCGGAGCAGCTGCCGCCCCGTCAAACAGATTGATATGCAGGTCCAAAAGTTTGAGGTTTTTCATAAGGTTTCCTCCTTTTCCGCGCTCTTTGGCGTGCGTCAGTCCATGCTCCCGGAGACTTACTCCTGCGGCGGCACGCAGCACGCCGCAGGATGCTCCGGTAAGGAGGACATTTTCATCGTATCAGTTATCAATTTGGATTGCGTCAGGAAAGTGGGCAGAAATTGAAATATTTTTTGGAAATTTTTCTGCCAGCTGTGCGAGGCCGATGTATGTCATCAGAAATACCTGCTGCATTTCGCCGGAACAGGCGATCTCAACATCTCCAGGCGCCATCCTTATGTGTGATTCCGGTCCGTAATTTGATACATATCCTGCAAGTGCATACAAAATCGTGGAAATCCCGGCGCACACAATATCCTTCCCACTCTCGGAATAACCGGCATGGCCTTTCGCGGTAAGAATGCAGAGATTATTCTCTGCCGAGATGTGAACAACAGTCACATCATCGCCCCCTGACCGCCGCTGACGTCAGGTGCCGCATTGGCAGCAAGGCGCTGGCCGTATTTCGTCATGGCATCTCCGGTCTGCGCCTCAGCTGCGCTTGTCGCCGTTCCTCCGGATAGCGTTGCAGATGAACCGCCGTTTTCCTGTCTGTCTCCGGATGTGGCCGCCTTTGCGCCAAGCGCCTGAAGTGCAACGGCAAGCTGCTGCTGCGTCTGCTGGAGCAATGCAAGGAGCGTCTGACCCTCCGAAACTTTCTGCCGCACCTTTTCCACACCCTCAAATTCCATCATATCCAGGCAGATCAGGGAAGCCTGGGCGTTCTCCGGATTGAAGAATCCGGCGGAATACAACTCCAGAGCGCGCTGATTCTGTGCCTCTCTGGCAAACGGTGACTTCTTCGCAGCCCTGATCTTGATGTCGAATACAGGCATCCGATACATGGGATTCCCCTGGGAATCCATTCCCGTCAGCTGCTCCTTGATCCCACTGTTGGAGAAGTCCTGAAAGCTGTAGTTTCCGTCCTGGCCAAGAATGCGGAACTCCCGCACCTGGTCATAGAACTGCCTGACAAGTTCCAGACACAGGTAACCGATGTGGGTATACTTACGGTAGCTTCCGGCGATCATGTCGCGGGAAACCTTGTTTCCAGCCTCCTGGAGGGCGGCAATAGCAGCTGCCGCCGTTGCCCCTCCGGTAGTTCCGCCCTGAGACACGTCCCGATTGCTTGATGTTTCTTTCATTTCATCAATTTTCATCTGGAGAACATTCACATAAATGCTGTCCAGGGGGGAATTGACGATCTGCTGGAGTTTTGTCGGGTCGATTCGTCCAGCCACATGGACGATGGATTTATTCCAGTCCTTGAAATCGTCCTCATTGATGTTGAGATCTTCGCTTGCAAAATAGCGCAGCTTCGATCCTGCAAGGCTGGCCTCCATGATATTGGCGGAGAGCTTGTCGATGTACAGCTGCGGATCACGGCAGATGCTCACGAATCCGAAGCCAACCGGCGTTCCCTTCTCAGGAAACAGTGTATCGAACACAAACGGATACTTGCCATGATCGTAATATCCGCGCTCCTGATACTCAGGATCGTTCTGCGAAGCAAACACGATCTGACCGCTGATGAGCTTCGCATAGTGCAGGATTTTCCTCCCGGATGCGGACTTCATTTTGTAGTACCAGTCCACAACTGCGGTTTTGTTGGATGTGTCAACGGTGTCATCATAGATATACTTGGTCACATCCACGATGGAGGAATTACCGCTCAGCTTCCCGGATAGATCAGGATACTGGCTCTCGATCAGATCGTTGTCCACAAGAGTGACCACGAATACGTTGCGGCTATCCTGAATATCTTCGATACCAGGCTCCCAGAAGATATTCAGCAGGTTGAAATTATTAGAGGCAGGGATATTCAAACACTGATATTCAGAAGATCGATTGCCTGGATGCTCACATCTCCGATCCCGTTCTCAAGGTCACTATCCCAGAAAACGCCGTATACGGATGAACCATGCTTCAGCTTCTCCCACCAGTTTCCGGAGTAAGTTTCCTCGAAGTCTGCTCGTTCAAGAATAGCCGGAAGAATGGAGGAAAGATTTTTGGCGTCATCCTCGTCGCCTCGTTCACGGGGAAGTACACTCATCTCCGGCATATTGTCCATAGCGTCTGCATGCTTGCTTGCCAGGCTGTTGAAAAGCCATGCACTTGTAGGCTCCGGCTGAGGATGCTCCTTATCCGGATTATTGCGGCGGAGTATCTCCCAATGCCGCATCTGGTACCAGCGCTCGTCCTCTACGATCCTTGCTTCCAGGTTGGCCTTTCCCTGCTTATAGCGGGCAAGCGTGGCAAGTCCCTTGGCTGCATCTTCCTCTGTCAGGATTATCTGCGGTGTCATTGCCAGCTGCTGGCCATCAGCAGCTGGCGGCTTCTCTGCGACGCCTCCGGCTGCCGGCCGTTTTCCGAAAAACTCCATGTTTACTCCTCCTGTCAGTATTTTGCATAGAAGTCATACCGCCCGAGTTCTGTCTTGGTTTCCGTAGACAGCGGGTCGTATGGCTTCGCAGGCTTGATGATCTGCGGCCGCGGTGCAATCGGGTATTCCATGCAAACATAGCGCAGCTCGTCGTAAATGTGATCCTCTCCGTCCGTGTCCACATCCTCCACGTCCGTCTCGTCATAGACCAGATTTGGTACAGTCCGGATGAAGTGTTTGCAGGTGTTGAACACATACAGCAGCGGAATTCCGTTATCATCAAAAGCAAGGCGGTGGTGAATCTGCATCTTACCGGCGATCCGGTCATGGTCACCAGGAGACCAGTAGACGCCGCATCTGGACATGATGGATTCCACGCTCTCCGTTCCGCTGTCGTTGAAAATCGCCGGGTCCGCAATCCCGTGGATTGTCTTTCCCTTAAGGTTGGGGTCCTCACCCTCAATGCGCCGGATCTCCGCAGCCACCTTTGCAGGCTCCCACTTAACGCCGGTGTTCGGCGTCCCGGTGCAGCCGTACAGCTCCCGGATGCGGTACAGGCGCTTGTCATGGTCTACGGCGTACCAGCCGACAGAGAACGGACGGGAGTAGCCCCAGTCAAACGCCCGCCAGATTGCCCAGGTGTCCGGTACCCGGAAAGGAGCAATCACATGGGTGAACCGGCGATCCTGGTAATGGGACGGGTCATTTCTCCACTCAACGAATACCTGCCCAGAGAAGCTGTCCCAGTCTCCGTAGAGCAGAGCATTCCTGTTCGCCTCCGGCATGGACGCAAGGCGCGTGATGTAGTCCGGGTCATTCTGCAGCAGGATTTTGTTGTCAAACACGGTGGACTGGATAAAGACCCTGGATGACCATTTTTCGACTGTGCCCGTCGGCGTATCAACCTTTACGCGCCTCCAGATCGTTGTGCCCGGCGGCGCCGCTGTGATGAACCGCTCCTTTACCCATCCATGCCCAACTCCTCCCGGGTTTGCCGTGAACCTGGCGTATACCCGCGTTCCAGGGCCATTTGGCCGGTTTCGTGAGTGGACCAGGTAGTCGTACATTTCGAATGTGAACTGAGTAAGCTCGTCCATTCCGATGAAATCATAGGGCTTGCCCTGGAAATTGTACTTGTCCTTTTCGTGCGGCATGGAGCCGAATATGATGACAGCGCCGGAAGGGAAGTGCCACACATGCTTGCTGTCATTGTACTTTGCGCCAGGGAATGCGCGCGGATACAGTCTCAGGCTTTTGCCGATCAGGTCCTCCAGCTGGGGGAATGTCCTCCGCACGATCAGACCGCGGTAATACGGGATGCTTACCTGCCGAGTGGCCTCCATGATAAGAGAATCGCTCTTTCCGCCGCCGGCAGCGCCTCCGTATAGAGCCTCATCCTCAAAGCGGGACATGAAGATCGCCTGCTTCGGCTGCGGCGTCCAAATAACATTTTTAGCCATCCTCGATCACTCCACCGTCCGGCGTATCTGGTTTTGGCAGAACGCTTGGAAGCTCCACAACGCCGGAATCGGAGCTTTCTCCGCCGTCCTTTCCGGCATCCTGCGCCCACTTGAAATTGTAGGTGAGGGAGAACTTTGCGCCGTTGGCACCGTCCCTGTCATAGAGACGGGATTCCGCGTACTCCTCGCACCGTGCCTTCGCGCGCAAAATCGTGTCAACAAACTGCCGCTTTGCCTGGTAATTCAGCAGTGCCTGGCGGGATGTAAAGCCCAGTGCCAGCGCAAGACCGGTCACGGTAGGAGGATGCTGGTTGATTAGGATCACGTTTCCCCATTTGTCCATCAGCGGCATTCCATCATTGTCCAGGATGGGTTCACCCTTGCAGCTTTCAAAATAAGCGTCGATCAGTTCCTGCATCTGCTCCGGCGACGTAAACTTCGGAGGCCTTCCGCCTTTTCCGCCTGCCACGGTGTTACCCCTCCTTTCACAGTTCTTTCAGATTCAGATTATCAGCGGCTGCGTTGATTTTCACCCCCTGCAACGGGAATGCCCTGGGCGCTTATATCGCCCAGGGTCATGTCCTCCAATTCAAATTTCTCTGATAACAATGCCGTATTTGTCCAGCATCAGCTTCCGCTTTATCTCGTATTCCTTGGTCCGGGCGCCCTTGACATCCTCAATGATTCGCTGCCATGACCCGTCCCCGGTCTGCTCTTCATAGGTAAAGTCCGCCTTGTACTTCATCGGCTTTACCCGCTGTCCGGTCACGGTGATATATCCTTCCGCAAGAGTGAATTCCACCTGAAGCCGCAGGTCACGGATTTTACCGGCTTTCATAAGCATCAGCAGATCTCCGAAGCGGTCCGCCTCTTTCTTGCTGTCGAAGGTATGCACCTTTCCTTCCGGGAGTGTCCGCGGCGTCCGGCAGCTCTTGTATTTGTTCTCCCTGGGTGCTGCCGCCTTTCCCAGCTTCGCGAGGATCTGTTTCTGCGCGGCCGGCGAGAACCGCGATATGTCACGAATATCCATTTTCGATCACCGCATCTCCCTCTGAGGGCGCGGCATCGGCATCCAATGCGTTACCGCCTTGGTCCTGGTACCGTATACGCGCCACCATCCGTTTACATCGGCATATCCCTGCTCAACAATCTGCCTCCCACGATTGTTTCTGTCAGGGCGGCAGATCAGGACAGCTGCCCCAGCGTCCGGCAATCGGTCATTGACGCTGATCCATTCCTGCGCGGTGTCCTGCTTTCTTAAGCCGATTGCGATCTTATTTCTCGTCCCGGACAGAATGGATAACATCCTGGTATTCTCCTCCAGAAGCCCCTGGATCACCTCACGCTGCTGCCTGCAAAGGTCATGCAGCTTTGTGTTCTGCTCGAGAATGGCATTGATCTTATCATCGTTCATTGCGGTCCTCCTCTTTTCGTTCGTAGTATTGCAGCAGGGTGGAGGCGACGGAGCAGCTTTTCCAGCCGCCGCAAGGGCTGGCGCAGTATTCATCCATGAATCTGACCGCCGTTTCACGGTCAGGAAACTTCTGAATACAGCCACCCTCGCACGAAACCCGCTGCATCCCGCTCTGGACAAAGAACGGGCATACCCAGTTCTTGTGCCAGTAATCGCCCACGGAGCCGTCACCTCCGTTTCTGCGGTCAGTCCTGCTTCTCCGTGACGTGGAGAGTCAGTGTCCTGGCAACGGGGTCTTTTTGGAATTTGAGATCATAGCGATCAACCAGATCGGCGTCAATGTACGGAATCGTCAGCACCCGCGCATTTCCTTCCGCATCCTCCGTCCCGAGTTCCATGGCTGCGCTGATATGAAGCGCCGTACAGATCCGGACAAGCTGGTCCCGGCTGGCAGCCGCCGCTTTCCTGGTCTGAGCGCAAACTTCGTGCATACGGATGATCTCCTTGTTGGCCGCGGTCAGGCGCTCTCTGAGCGAATCCGCCTCCTTGGTTTTCTGCCGCAGCTTTGATACGATGTCATTCTTCACGATGACGTTCCTCCTGTCGTAAAAGCTCCTGCGCTATCGTGCAACTCTCCCAGCCAGGTACGTTTGCACAGTAGCGGGAAACATAATCGTCCCTGGCATCTTTGGCCTTGAAATCCAGACGGCAGCCCTCGCAGTATACCCGCGGGCCGTCCTCCCAGCTCCAAAACGGGCAGCTCCATGTCCGAGGCATATCACGGAACACCTCGCTCCGAATCTTTCCGGTCATCCCGGTCCAAGTCGTAAGCCTCCGCGTCCCGCAGGGAGCGTATTCCGCGCTGACGCAGCCGGTCCAGTACGCCGTTGATATATCTCCAGTCCCCGGGCCGCCCGGCGTTTGACGCCGATTCCATGGCATAGAGCAGCAGGTCCTTGTGATCCTGCGGCAGTGTCATGGTCCAGGTATGCGTCTGCGGGTCCTCGCGATTGCTGTACAGCGCCAAAAATGCCTGCGCTGCGTCGTTCTCCGTAGCCGGTCTGCTGGTGTATCTGGCAAAGGCTGCGTCCGTAAAGGCCCGTACCTCGGCCCGAATGTCAGGGCCAAGGCCGAAATATGCCTCGGGGTCCATGCCGCGCACAGCGGCAAAATCGGCGATCTCCTCGCGGGCGCGCGCATCACCACCATCACCAGAGAATATACTGGTCTGGTCTGGTATGGTTAGGTCTGGTATGGTAGATGCGTTACAAGGCGTGTCTGTAACGTTACAATTTACGTTACAATAACCGTTACTGTTCGCCGAGTTCTCCGCCGCCTTTCGTTCTCTGAAACGCTTCACGCGGTCACGCGTTTTCGCCTTTCGATTTTCTTCCTGATCTATCAGCAGGCAGGCGTATTCGTCCCAATCGTGCAGCTTCTTGTCAGCATCCAGAAAGCCGGCCTTTATCAGAGCGTTTACAAGTGTCTCCGGTTTCTTCTTCCAGAGACACGCTTCTGCGATAGAGCGGTTGGAGCAGCCGGAGAGATCGCCATTGTATGCGTTCTGGATAGCCCACGTCCACAGACTTACCAGCAGGCCGACGGCAAGCACGTTGGGGTTGACAGCCGCGCTGGAAAGCCCCAGTTCATCCGCCAGCCTGGATGTTTTCGGATGCTGGGGAAGATTGCTGTAAACCTGAATCCACGGGATCATTGTGCTGTCCCTCTCTTTCCGTGTGCTGGTGAAGCCATACCACGCGGCTGTTTTTTTCGGCGTTTTTCGCAAGCCAGGCTGCCGCGCGTTCCTGGCTGAGATGCGTCAAAGCTGCCCGTGCCTCATACGAAAACACGCCGGCGGCCAGCTTCTCGGCTTCTCTCGCACGAAGATCTTCCTCCGTGTGGTTGGCTTCGATCAGATAGAGGTCGTAACCATTAGCCGCGATTCCATCCAGAGTTCCGGTGTCCGTGGCGTAGAATACGCGGTATTGCCAATCACACTCTCCTTGAAAAATAATGTGATACCCGAAATTCGGAACATCGTGCTGGAGGGAAACAGGGCAGATCAAGACGCGGCCATACAGTGTTTTGTACCTGACCCAGATGTCGGGTCGCAACACATCGATGCAGCGCGTCGGCAGAACGCCGTCCACCAGGGGGAGCATATGCTCCCCCATGGCCCACCTGACGGCAGGGCGATCCTGCGCGATGCGCCGGACTGTGGATTCCTTGAAGTGGTCACTGTGCCGGTGGGTCAGCAAAACCAACTCCAAGTCATCCATAAAAGGCTCTATGCGCTTGTATGATACACCGCAGTCTACCAGCAGGCGCCCTCCTGGGCCGATGCGGACAGCGTTTCCGCCGCTGCCGGTGGAGATCACATCACAGATCATCCATGCTCACCTGCTTTGGTTCTTCCTGCTTACGGCGCCTCTTCCCGTCCGAAGCGGGTTCCTGCTTATCCGTATCAGCAGGCGCGGATTCAGACGACTTCAGCTTGTCCATGAAGTACTCACTGCCGATCACGCCGTCCTTCAGGCTGCGGTAGACCTTAGCCAGCCGGATCACATCCGCTTCGGAGAATGCCTCTGCTTTCCGGCCAATATAGGATTCCAGGGCCTCAACACCGATCTGAAATTCTTCCTGGAACTTGGTACACATGGTTGCGATCCGTTCTTCCAGAGGGGCCTTGTTGGCGGATTTCAGCGTGGCGTCGCACTGGGCCAGAGCTGCGTCAACAACGTCGCCGGGAATAATTCCGAGGATGCAGGCGCGCATACGGCGGGCGCCCTGGTTTGCCACCATTTCATAGATGTCCCGCGGGTCCGTCAGCGGGAAGGTGCCCTTGCTGGTCTTGCGGATGTGGGGGACGGTGAACACCTTGCTCTGCCGGGTGTTGGTTTCCAGGTCCCAGGCGTAGGCCATCACCTGGCTCTCGCCGGTGTGCTGCTCCAGCTCGATCACGCCGAAGTCCACGTTGCCCCAGTTCTGCGCCATGGCCTCGGCAAGGCGGATGCTGGGGCCGGTGACAACCTCACCGCCGCGGGGGTACTCATAAACGGCAGCCTGGGCAAGGCTCTGGCGCTGGCAGGCTTTCAGAATACGCTCCATGGACTGCCCCTCGTCGCGGGGGAACCGCTTGGCCACCACCATGGCCGCCTGGACCTCCTGGGCCTGGCGGCTCACCATCATCTGCGTGGTGGTGCTGGCAGCGCTCTGTCCGATCTGCTGTTCGCTGCGGAATACATTCAGTTCATTCATACTGATACCCTCCATCGATCAGAAATTTCTTCAGCGCTTTCAGCTGCGCCCTGGTGCCGGTTACTGTGAACTGTACGCGAAGGATCGGTTCCTCCTCCGTAACAACAGGGGAGGGAACTTCCTCCGGGGCGGAAACAGCCGGACGCAGAGCGTGCATCTGAGCTTCTACAGCATCCGAACGCTCCCGTGCCGCCTTTTCTTCGGCAGCACGGGCGTCCGCCCTGGCTTTCTCCTCCGCAACGGCCCGGCGGCGGGCCTCGACCGTATTCACGGCCTGGGCGGCGTTCAGGCTTTTCCAGAACTCCACAAGAACCTCGTCCCGGTCCTCCCGGTTCTGGATCATCTCCAGCCCATCGGAGACCGCCTGAAGGAAATTGTCGATCTGGCCGCGCAGGGCCTTCTCGCTGGCGCTCAGCGTGATATTCAGGCCCACACGCTCAAAGGGAATGCCGGGAATGTGCAGGACTTCGCAGCACTCGCCGTAGTACCGGCGGAGGGATTCCTCCTTCCGTCCCTTCATGGTGTCCTCAACAGCGGCCACGCGGCCCTTCAGCGTCGCGTCTGCCGTCTTGTACTTTCCGGCGACGCAGCGGTTATAGATCTCGTTGAACCGGTCGTAAGGCTCCATGATGGCGGTCTTAATGGCCTTTCTCCGGTCTTCCAGTTCCTGAAACTCCTTGTTCAGCTCAGCGCGGGTGGCCTTCACGCTCTTGCAGGTGTCCTCCGTGGCTACCAGGGAGAGGGCGGCCTCCACGCGCTGGTCGATCTGCCTGGAAAGCGCCTCCAGATGCTCCTCGATGACTGGGAGCTGCTTCAATACGATCAGTTCCTCATTCGCCATCGTCAGCGTCCTCCTTAAAGAGACTACTAAAAGTGAGCTTCCAGGATTTGAAGTCACCAGGAAGATCGGAGAACTCTTCATCTTTCACTCCGGCAATCACTACGGTGCCGACGAAATCCACGCCGCAGATCGTGCAGCAGTAGGGAAGCCCCCGAAGCCGCCCCTCCTCGTTGCAGATAATAACCGCATCTTCACTCAGAGTTACGGTTTCGATATACCCTCCCACGGTCGTTTGCAGATTTTTAAGGGAGTTTTCGATATACACATGTCTCGGCTTCTTTCCGGGGTCTTTGATAAGCACGCTGATTTTCATTTGCTCGTCCTCCTCAAACTCGTTGAAATATGGTCCGTTGCAATAGGGGCACATAACTTCCCGGAATCGCTCACAGAAGCAGTCCGGGCGCGGTTCCAGACGGTCCAGGACCAGGGGGCGGTCAAAGACCGCCCCGCACATCTCACAGCGGAACACGGGTCACAGGGCGATCACAACGGCGCCGGCGGCAACCTCGTCTGCCAGCAGCTGCTCCAGATGTGCCTTGACCGTCTCTCTGGCTGTCAGTTTCCACATGCCGCCGTCGGCCTTGATGAAGTTGATCTGGCGCTCATTCACGCGGATCAGGAAGGGGCTTTCCGGCTGTGCAACCTCCTGGAAGGTGCGGTAGGGGCGCAGCGTCACAATGGGACGGATCGCCTCGTTGGTCTGGAGGGCAACGCCCTTCTGGGTCACAACGCTGGTGGCAATACCGTTGTCGTTCATCGTCACCTTCGCGCCGCAGCTGATGTCAGACAGGAGCTTCTGGAGATACAGAACATCGGGGGTGTCCTGGAATCTGGTACGCATGGCGATCTGCGCCTCCTCGAAGCCGAGGCCCATCCTGGAATCCCAGCCGGGGACGTCGGTGGCGTTGGCCTCGTAGTATGTCTGCCGGTGGCAGAGGTCGCCACGGTCGAACTGGCCGAAGCAGCGGACCGTCAGATGGTCGGGGATGGTGATGTAAAGAGGGGAATCGTCCTCAGACGCTTCGGTGCGGACCAGCTTTGCCAGGGCATCCAGGCTGTTGAGATTCAGCGTAGCGGGGTAGTAATGATTCGGAACCACCTCGGCTGCATTACCGTCAGAGGTGACGAGGAATGTGTGGCCATCCACCGTGATCGTGCGGGGCGTCGTGGTTTCCTGAATGTGCTTGATGAATTCTTTCAGCATGATAAGTTCCTCCTTCTGTTATTTCACAAGTTTCAGCAGCGGGCGGGATTCCTGCTCGTTGCCGTAAAGGTCGGTCTGACCGGGAATCTGGGGTGCCATCTCCACAACGGTATCGGCGTCCGCTACATACAGGAACGTGGTAACGGGCTTCTTGGGCGCCAGGGCGGATTTCGCTGTGCAGTTCAGGGCGATATTCTGACGGGTATCGTCAGGCTTCAACTCCAGGGTGATGGTGATTTTGCGCTTGGCGCAGGGGTCCGTGTTCTCGTCCAGGATGTTGGAGATTGCGCGGGACATCTCATAGTCCGCACGCTCCATAAAAGCACCACGGCACATTTCCAGAACTGATTTCATTCTGCTATCGTCCATTGGTCATCCTCCTTGCTGAAATATCTGATTGAGAAGATTGAGAAGTGCGCTCCTTCGAGACTTGCAAATATCTGCCATAGCGATAGGCAATGTCCGTCAGAATCCGAATCTCGAGATCCAGGAATTCTTCTTTCGGGATCACTTCCATACCGTTGTCGCCTCCTCCGGTTCCACCCAGTACACGGTAGCGGTCTGAATGCCCAGTTCAGCAGCGGTGGCGTGATCCTCAACGCAAAGGTCGATGTGGCTGCCGGTTACGTTTCCACCAACATCATCAGCCCGGTAGTAGTGAATCTCGCCGTCGCCGTAGTCCACCAGGACATCACTCCCCAGCGGGATAATGGCCGGATCGACGGCAACGGTAACGCCCGGCGTTGCCTGGACGCCGCTGGCGGTGATCCCATCGTCCTTACCGCAGCACTCCACGCAGCAGTCATAGTGCGTGACGGTGGCATTCTCCATGACGTGGGCCTTGGCCAGCAAGGCGGCTTCGATCAGCTCGTTTTCCGGTTCCTCCGGGAAATCAGCGGGAGGAACAACGGAAACGGTGCGGACAGGGGCGGCGGGATCATCTGTTGTCGCCTCTGGCTTCTCCGTTCCGCTGGCGCGGATGGTCAGAATTGCAATCACCTCGATCAGCAAGGCAGCCGTCAGGGCGCCGTATGCAACCGATCTCCAGATGGATGCCGTTTTTCGTTCCTGGCGGACAGCGTGCCGGAGATCCCGGAGCTTGTCCTCAGTCTCCCGCTGGTACATAGCGTCAACGGCGTTCAGGCTGTCACGGAACCGGTCGCTGTTGATTTGATCTGATTGCAGATTCTCGAACTGTATCTCCAGCAGATCCATCCGTTCTTCGAACCGCCGGAGACGCTTGGCGTTCTTTTGGCTCACGTTCCGACCCTCCTCCGTTTACCGCACCGGCGGATATTCTTCATTGTCACTCTCTGGGCCAGTTCCGGGTCATAGGCAGGCCGCTGATTCTTGTCCAGCTCTCCGGTATATCCGCGCTTCAGTTCGTCGTAGACTGTTGTCATGCTTACGCCCAGCGCACAAGCAATGTCAAAAGTTCTTCGCTCGGCGAGATATAACTCAGACAGCTTCAGCCGGTCGCTCATGGTCAGTCGTGCCATGTGTTGCCCTCCTCTCTGCGGCCCGATCTGCTGGCGGAGACTGTACCGTCGTTTCCGGCGGATCTGTAATTTTCCGCCAGCAAAGGGCCTATATAATGCAAAAAACTTGGATAAAAGCCTCTCGGCCTTTTCCAAGTTTGATTATTGCATTTACAGGTGCAAATGTCAAGAAGAAAACTTGGATTATCTTAAAAATATTTTTTCGTTTCCCATGAAACCTTATGCACAGCTGTCAAGGAACACTTTGAACAGGTCATTTGAGCTATGCCAATCCAGAAGGAGACGTGGGTAGTTGTTTATCCAGTCGATTGCATCCTGGAGCTGCTTATCGCTGACGGTTCGGAAGTCGGTGCCTTTGGGGAAGAACCAGCGTATCATCTGATTCTGCTTTTCGTTGCTCCCGCGCTCACCAGGATAGCGGGGGTGACAGTAGTAGATGGTGGTACGCTTTTCTTCTGGATGAAGGCAGCTGCGCTCCATTCCCTCTACGTCTGCGAATTCGTGGCCGTTGTCAACGGTGATGCTCTTGAATACCTCGCGGAATCTGTCAGTTCCGATCTCTGTTTCTATCTTATCCAGCATATCAACGACGCTGGCGGCAGTCTGGTCCGGCATGAACTTAGCAATTTCTTTCCGAGTGACACGCTCCGTCATGACGCCGGTGGTTTTCTTGGTGCGCTTTTTCCCTTCCACGCTGTCCATTTCCCAGTGGCCGGGTTCCTCCCGATTGTTGATATACTCCGGCCTCTTTTCAATGCTGGTTCCGGCGCTGGCCCGCTTTGCTACACGCACTTTTTTGTAAGGGTGTTTCCGCTTTCCCTTATAGCGAAGGTCTTTGTTCGTAAGCGGCCACAGGTATCCGTTGTCAATGTAACGGTAAAGGGTCTGTCTGGAAATCCTGCATGAAAATGTGGTTTCCGGCGTTTTCCCCAGCATGGAGCAGACGGCGGAGGGGGAATATCCTTCATCCGCGATCATCTTAACAATCCAGGATGCCATGGTGTGATCATTTCCGATTTTCAGCGGTTTTTCACGGTTTTTCTTTCCCTGTTCGCGGATGGACATACTCATTTCCGGGGAATAAACGGTGATTTGACGATACTCGCTGTCCAGGATCTCCACACGGCCGCGCTTGATCTCGTCGTATATCGCCTGATCGCTGCATCCAATCCTCCGGGCAATGGCAGGCGCCTTGTATCCCTGCTTTAGCATCTTCTCAATGGTCAGCATATCATTCCAGCTCAGGCGCATTGTGGATTCCTCCCGCTTATGTATTAGATGATTAAATCATAGCGAGGCCGAGCCGCTTTGTAAAGCCGGAATACGCGAAATCCCCCCTGCAAGTAAGCAGGGGGGATTATTCTATACCGAGGAGCCAGTCCACGCTGACGCCGAGCGCTTCGGCAAGAACGGGGAGTTCAAAGTCCGGCACGATTCTCTTTCCGGTTTCCATTCTGCTGATTGCCATTTGTCCGATTTGAAGTCCAAGAAGCTGTAGCTTGATGGATAAAGCATCCTGGCTCATTCCGGAACGCTGCCTGGCTTCCTTCACGCGGGAACCGCACAGATTGAACCGTTCACGGTCCATTGGATAAACACGCACGCAGCCACCGCCTTTTTAATCATGATTCGCATATTGACGATACCATGATACGGTGGTATTCTTATAAAAAAGATGATTAAACCTTGAAATAATTACATGTTGTACCCAGGTCGGCAAGCTCCGGTGACATACTTCGGGCTCCTGGTCCGACGCATGACGGTCCCGCCGTTGGCGTCGTTTCCGGTGCCGGTGTTGCCCTCGATGGTGATGAGGTTGCCATCCTTGTCGATGGATTCCAGAATTCCCGTGTGTTCTGTCTTAGACTTCTTCCCGGAGAAATCAAACATGAGGATGTCCCCGGGTTTGAAGCCGGATGTGACCCACTGGCCAGCTGCCTTGTACCGGTTCGCCAGGGTGGTGCAGCTGCCGGTCTTGTACAAAGAGAAGCCAGCCTCGCGGAACACCCACCAGACGAACCACAGACACCAAGGTACGCCATTTTGACCGGCGGTAAGGCCGTACTTCTGCCGGTTGGACCCGGCGGGGGATTCCGTCACGCCGATCTGCCACGCCGCGATGGCAAGCACAGCATCGCGGGTCTTAGGTACCAGCGTTTTCATCAGGATTCCCCTTTCCGGCAGCTGCGGCGTCCACCTTCGCTTCGGCATTGATGTAAGCGATCGCGCTACCGGCTGCGGCGATGATACCGCCGACGGCGGAAACCATCTGCGTGATCTCGTTGCCATCCACGCCGAAGGCCAGCGCGAGGCCGGATGCTACGCCAACCAGGGCCAGCAGGAACTTCCGGCTGGTCAGTTTACGAATGTAGTTCATTCTAATTCCTCACTTTCTTCCGGAGAATCGTTCTCACCGGATTTTACTTTGGTTGATTTAATCCATGCCAGGGCTAAGGCCTCGACGCCACCAGCCCCCATGAAACACTGGATAAGGGTGTCCGGGACGCTGCCTTTCGCACAGAAAATTACGATCATGCAGATGATGAACGCAAGCAGGAATACACCCATGATCAGCAAGACCAGATTTGACGTCTTTTTCCCATGTTTCATCAGGTATATACCTCCCAGGTCTGGACTTCTCGATAGATTTTATCGATGAACGAGTTCCCGCCCAGGGCCTTATAGGCTTTGTATGAATAGATAAAGTTCTCATATTCATACTGCCGGATGCGGTTCTCTTCGTGATGCTTATAGTATGTGTGCAGCATCTCGCCACGAAGAAGGCACTTCTGCCCGTCCCGGATGTCATTCAGGCCCAGGAGCTTATTCCGAACGGGCTTCACGAAAAGACACAGGCAGGCAAAAATGCTGGTGACGCTTCCGGCAATTCCGGAAAGCAATAGCAGTTTATCCATGGTATCACCACCTTTGCTCCAGCATAGCAAACAGCATACGGCCATTTCACCCCCAAGCGAGGGATATTTTTGGGAGGGTTTTCAGTGAATGCTTTTTCTGTTGTAATAATTACGATTGCCTGTTTCATTTCTATAGTCCGTATAGCGTTCATTTCAGTAAAGATCAGGAACAGAAAAAGAGAAATTGCAGAATGCGAAGCAGCAGATCGTATAATATTCCACGAAGAAATAGACGACGTTTGCTTAAGGAGCGAAATAAAAAAGGAACTTGCTTTTGTATTTGGAATTTTCGTTTTTCCTCTATCATGGATAGACGTATGGTTTTGCAGCTATGCCGGAACGCTATCAAAGACTCTTTCCGCGGTTTCAATCTTTGCAGGTTACTTTTTCATATTTAGAG
>OBLI01002249.1_pt1 | contig 16794 bp, 29 predicted proteins | sample 1519701 | NCBI WGS metagenome assembly OBLI01 (sample SAMEA3663005, study PRJEB22513) | pig gut metagenome | biome: pig gut; feature: pig-associated habitat; material: faeces | place: France | collected 2012 | reverse complement strand
TCGCTATGTTCAAGAAAGTAAAGAAACTTGATTTATCCCAATGGGTGGTTACCAAGTTCTACCACTATCCATCTGTTGCTGGTGATGAAGTTGGTGAATATGATGAGGTATGGTATAATAAACCTATAGGAAATCCATATATCAAGGAAGTGTTTCATCACTTTATGACTATTGTTGATCACTATTTCAATGCTGATGGAAAGAAGGGGTCACTCTATGACAACAAGACTACTATCAAGATTGAGAACATCTCCACCGGTGAAATATTATATGTCTCCTCCAAAGATGGACGTTACAGAATAGGGACAACCTATTATTCTGAAAGAGGAGACTCAACAGATTTTGGAATCATTTATAAAAACTAATATTATGCCTACAGGATATACACAGCAGATTATTGATGGCACAGTCAAGACACCTAAGGAGTTCTTGCATCTCTGTTTGAGAGACTTTGGAATCTGTATCAGTATGAGAGATGAACCTCTCAATTTACAGGAGGACTATACAGAACACATCAAGAAATACTACCAGGATTCAATAGACTACCACAACAAGGTACTGGAAAATGCAAAGAAAGAATATGAGAGAGTCATTAATCTTTCTGATGATGATCTTTATGAGATGTATGTAAAGAAATTCACTGATAACAGAGACTATTATCAGAAAAGAACAGATGAGGCAAAGAAGCAGAATGCCAAGTATCAGGTCTTTTATGATGCTATCAAAAGTTGGGATTGTAGTGAAGAGTTCAAAAACATCAAGAAATTTGCCCTGAAGCAGATTGATATCTCAAAAGAAGATGAAGACTATTATAAAGATGAGTTGTCTAAAAAGATGCCCACAAAGGAGGAATTCATTTCCAATGATAAGTCTAAGTATAAGGAAGATCTCCTTAGGTGTGCCAAATCAAATATCAGTTATCACCAGGAGGAGTTAGATAATGCAATCAAAAGGATGAATGATGCCCTTGCATTCTATGAACGCTTCAAAAAAGAAATAGAGAAACTTTAAATAATTTGAAGATGAGACAATATCATGAAATATATGGGTTTATGCCTAAAAGTGTCATTAACAAGCTTTCCCAGTCAGACAGAAATGAAATGATTATTGAGTGGTTGTCAAGAGAACCCACTCCCACTGGATGGTTTTTCACGAAGACCATCGTCGCCGCACTTGGAGAAGATTTCATCAACTATCTCTTTGAGAAGGTTGATGAAGGTATGAACTCTGATGGAACAGAAGTAACCAAGGAGAATCTCCTGGAAGCAGTCAAAGATATGATGAATATTTTTGCATCAGACATCAACACCCTGTATGAGTATGTGGAGCTCTATCAGGAAGAGTATCCTGAAAAACTGAATCTGAATAGAACCTCCTCAACTGTGCCTCAACCCAGGGATCCAAAGACTGGAAGGTTTATGAAGAAGTAGTAACTATGAAAAAAATATTAATAATTCCAGATGTTCATGGAAGAGATTTCTGGAGAGATTCTGTTATCAAAACATTAACAAATACAAGTGCAAATATTGTATTTTTGGGAGATTATACTGACTCTTATAGTTCAGAGTGGGAACCTAATTTTGACTATAGACAGCATACTGTTGATAACTTCAAGGAGATCATTGAACTGAAGAAGCAGAACTCTGACAGAATCACTCTCCTCCTTGGAAATCATGACTGTGGTTATGCAATTGGTGATAACATCTGCTCTTCCAGGATGGACTGGAAGCACAGACCAGAACTTGAGAAGATCTTCAAAGAAAATAGAAAACTGTTCCAGATAGCAGAAGAGTGTGACATTGCAGGAAAACATTTTGTCTTCAGTCATGCTGGTATCCTGAAAGGTTGGGTCAAGTCAGTCTGGGGGGATGAGGCAGATGACACTGATTTCAAAGTAGTTGATAGACTCAACAATGCTTGGCTAGTCGATGACTGGAATATACTGGGCAGACTGGGAGACTATGATACTTATAGAGGTTGGGGTGGTTACCAGTATGGTTCACCTGTGTGGTCAGACATCAGGTCTTGGGCTAAAGTCACTCCAGAGGAGACATATGGATTCAACATTGTTGGTCACACCCAACTTGATGATAGGCAAGTAGTCCTAGACCAGATTGCAGATTTGGATTGCAGGAAAGCTTTCTATATTGATGACCAAGGAGTGTTGAGGTCATATGACACTGATGAGGAATGTGTCAAGAAAGTTATCCCTGAAGATTGACGGCAGCGACATACGAAAATATATTGCAAGATTTTTTGGAAATATCAAATAAATAATCTATATTTGTAAAAGAGAAAAGTTAAATTATTAAATAAAAGCAATTATGTATTTTAATAGTAACAAATTCAAACTTTCATTTTCCAGGGCCAAGTACAAGACTGTAGGTAATACTGTATACTGCACTCTTCAGTATACTGTGAGAGTCCCTGAATCATGCAGTGATATGATTGTCATTATGGATAATGATGAACAGATATACACTGTCACCGGCAAGGCAACCTGTAATAGTGATGATGTTTTTGACAAGCATACAGGTCGTGAAATAGCAAATGCCAGAGCAGAGGCAAAAGCTTACAAGCAAGTCCAGACTCTGATAGACAAGCAGGTGAAGGAGATGATCAAGAAATACTATGATATGGTCCTGGAATTTGATGAGAAGGCAGACTTCATCCAGCGCCATAATGCAGAGTATGTTGCAGAACTCTCCAAGTAACTGACGACTACGGTCTGCGAGAGTAGACTTTCATGATTATTTATTATTAATTTGAATTTGTCTCCACTCTGATGTGATATCACAGTGGAGATTTTTTATTTGGAAAAATGTAAAAAAATTTGTGGTTTCAAATAATTGTTGTATCTTTGTATTGGAAACACAGAGGTTTCCAAAACTCTGTTATTGGAAAACAAAACACAACAATTATGAATACTTTCAAAAAATATGTCCTTATCCTTGAACTCTGTGAAAAGATTAATGAGTATGTTTACAACCATAACCTTTTTGCAGGTGGTTGCTGTTATGCTGCATATGTGCTGGCAAAGAACCTCAAGCAGTTGGGAATCAAATATAAGACTATCATCTATCAATATGATGATATTCTCAATGAAACCAACTTCAACAATGCAATCAATGGAAATGGTGTTTCACATGTTGCCATTGAGGTGATGATTAAATCCAGGAAATATATCATTGGAGACTGTTCTGATATCTTTAGATTTTTTGACTATACTGGATATAGGTTCAAGATCAAGAAATATACTGACATCTCTCCAGAAGAAATCATTGAAGGATACAGGAACAATGTGTGGAATAATAGATATAACAGACACCTCAATGGTCTTTTGATGAGGGACATCAACAAGATTTGTAATAAGTATATCTGAAATCCAACGAAGGCGAACTACGATAGAAAAAAAAAATACAAAATAAATTTGGTAGATTAAAATATTTTTTGTATCTTTGTATTGGAAACACAAAGGTTACCAAAACTTTGTTATTGTAAAAAGAACAACACTATGAAAGAGAGAAAGTATACCCTGGTTGATGTAGATGGCAATGCTTTTGCTATAATGGCATATGTAAGAAGTGCTATGAAGAGAGAAGGTAAATCCAATGAAGAGGTTAATAACTATATCAAGGATGCCCAATCTGATGACTATCGCCACCTCATTGAAGTATCAGTAGAGATGTGTGAGAAACTCAATGGAGAAGATAGAAACACTCGTCTGATTCTGGTTGACTGGGATGATGATGGTGAAAATATGCCAACAAAGGTGAAGATTCCAACTGACATTGATGATTATGATGTTGCTGATTATCTTTCTACCATCTATGGGTTCTGTGTGAACTATTGGTATGACATCAACGAATAGTCGTAATCGTATGGAAAAAAGAAAACTCTATATCATCCACTCTGAATATGTCCAGCAGGGACTGACCTTCAACTGGAGGGACAGGTATACTGACAATCCTGAAAAGGCTGATCAGATTTATGAGGAGACCCTCCAGGCAATGAAGGTAGACAACCAGGATAAGCTTGATGATGGAGACAACTATGAGATTCATAAAAGTGACAGAAGGGGAAGCAAGTACTTCTACTGTTTCTACAAACACCAACCATTGGTATCCAACTTCTGCCTGGAAATAAAAACAGCAGAACTTGAGTAATATGGATAAAATAGAAGCAATTGAACATAATGAGAGAGTCATCAGGAATGCAATGATGGCCTTAGTTGAAAACAAGTTAGCAGATCCAGTTAGACTTATTACTGATCAGACATATGCCACTGAGCAAATCATAAACTACATCCAGGCAGCTAACATTACAAGAAAGATGCTGCATATGCCTAAATTGTATCTGATAAGCATTGATGAAACAGAGTGATATAAACTCTGACGATGGCGAGATGCGATATGAAATTCACTGAAAAAAGTGAAAATAAATTTGGTGGTTTCAATAATTTGTTGTATCTTTGTATTAGAAAAAGAAAACAATATGAGAACTATCAGAACAGTAAAAGACTTAAGAGAACTGATTGAGCAGTTAGATGATGACTTTGTGATTGATTTCAGAGTTAGAAGAAAACTGACAGAAGAAGAACTTAAAAATATGATATATCCTTATCCTTATGAAACTGAATACTTTGAGGGTATAGAGTTTGATGATATTGGATATTCAGATAAAGAAATTTGCCTTGGTGTAACATTAAACAAATAACAACTACAACATTATGGAAAAGAAAATTGAAATTGTAAAGGACCTGATGTCCAAGTATGGTCTCACCAATAAAGATCTGTTCTCCTTCTGCATCTGTGCAGTCAATTTCCTTGAGTATTATGAAGAGGAAGCAATGTGTGATGTGATGAAAAACTGTCCTAAGAGATATGCACATGCAGACTCTGACAATACCAAAGCAGTAGCAGGTGCACTGAATGGAGAGAAGAAGGCAGAGGGTTGGACAGATGAAGAGCAGTTCTTCTACTATATGAAAAGCATCCAGCGTGTCATCAATGAGGATATTGACAACCTGTCTCACTTCCTGTCTGAATGTGATAGGTTCGAGAAGGTCTATAGGAGGGAAATCTTTGTTCCCATTATGCTGGGTTGCCCAGTAGAGGACTATGATGACAGCAGATTCTATAACAAAAAGGATCTCAAATCCATTGTCAATGCAGACAACCTCACCTTTTACAAGGCATCTGTTGAAAAGCAAGAGGAAGAGATGAGGATTTACAGAGAGAAAGAGGCAGCCGCAGTCGCAAAGGAAGTTGAGGAGAGAAAGAATGATGAGGATTTCTCCATCCTCCTTGCTTCTAACTTCAATGTAAACCTACTACAAAATTCCTTTGAGGAATACAACAAACAGTTTTATCCTGACAAGGAATACAAGGTGGTTCGTCTTAACAGACCAGAGTTGATGATCGTCCAGACTGGAGGCAAGTCTCTTGAGGATGCCAAGGACAGAATCATAGAAATTGTCAATAAGACTGTAACATTTATTGGAAGTGAAGATCGAGGAAAGCTCTACCCTATAGACCAGGTATTCAATGTTGTCCCTATGGTTATGAAAGACTATGGTGTGACTCATGCCCTTGCATTATAATCTGACGACCACGACCAACGAAATCCACTGAAATGAAAATCAGTGGATTTTTTGTAAATAAATTTGGTAATGTCAATTATTTGTTGTATCTTTGTATTAAGAAAAAAGAAATACAATTATGGCATACACAATTCACAATCCAAGAGTTTGGGAACATATGGATAAGGAATCCTTTTATAACCACAACTATTACAAGAATCCTCAAACAGGTGAAATCATCCTTGAAGAATGTGATGAACTCTTCAACTGTGGCACTTTCTACAGTGTGGATGAGAATCTCACAATAATTGAATATCTTGGTGATTGTTATATGAGTGATTATAAATGGAATCAGGAAGAAGACATTAAACTTGAATTTTACTCATAATGGCACACCTTTACAAAAAAGACCAGGGACGTTACTGGGAATCTGAAATCCCTGATGACAAAATCATTGCAGTAATGCCTAAGGATTACTCATTTGTTAAAGTGTCATATATGGATAACAATGGTGAAACCCAAGTAGTCATCTGTGACAAAATTAGTTTTGTATAGTTATGAAATCAGAAACCTCATTGAAACTTCAAATCACTGAAATTCATCGCATCGTGTCGTTGATTCAGAAGGTCAACTGTTCAACCTTTGCCCTCATTTCAGAGACTGCCAGTGAATTGGGAATCAAGAAGACTGCCCTGATGCAGTATATTGAAGACCATCCCAAGCTCTTTGATGTCATTGAAGCAACCAGCAAATCTACCAAGGGTGTGGTGAAGACTCTTGGACTGGCCATCAGAAAGGTCTATCTGACAGCAGAGGAAAATCCTGTGACAGAAGAGTGGCTTGCTGTCAAAAAGAAAGAGTGGGAAAAGAAGATCTATGTCTTTGAGCAGTCTTATTATGGTCAGCATGAGTTCTGGTTCCTGGCAGTAGATGATGAGAATAAAAGAAGGAATCTGTGGAGGAACACTCCAGAGAAAATCCAGACTCTTATTGATGCCGGTGCTATCAAGATGGAGAAGAGTGGTTATGGTGGGTTTGGTGACTACCACAACTGGGAAGGTCTTCTCCTGACTCCTGATGCCAAAGAGGCAATCACCAAGCTTGGATGGGAACTCATTTATTCTGAATAATTATGGATGAGCAAGTATACTTGGCGTTTATGCTGGCAATGAGTGATCAGCTGACAGATCTGCAAAAGAATGGAAATACATATCCAAATGGTAAAGTCATTTCAAAAGCATATCATCAGATAATGGAGCTAATCAGCAAACTGAAGCAGAACCCTGAAGTTAGACTCATCCCATACAATGGACAGTGGTATACCAAGGAGGAGATAGACAAGATGTTTTATAGAGATGTATTTTAACGAAAACGACTGACGAATATGTTTAACCCATTTAAAACCAAATATAGAATTTGCCAATATTATACAACCAGTGTTGATAAGGTAACTGGTGTCACCTATACTTATGATCAGCATTATGAAATTGAATATAGGAATCTTGCAACCATCCTGTTTGGTGAGACCTGGAGAACACTGACCTTGGAAGCATTTAAATCATATGATACTGCCAAGTTATATCTTCAGCAATATATTGATGACAACTATGAAACAAAAAAAGTTCATAAAAAAGTGATGTTTGAGATAGAACCTTGATGGTGGTGATATATGATATAACCAAAAAGAATTAAAATAAATCTAATAATTTCAATATCATTATGAAAAAGATTATCATACTTATTATCACCATTTCTATCTGCCTTTGTTCTTGCACTGAGCAGGAACGCATTTGCAGGAATGGTGGAGAGATGACCATCAACCTCCCTGAAGGTCAGGAATTGATGATGGCCACTTGGAAATACAATAGCATATTCTACCTCACAAGACCTATGACATCTGATTATGTCCCTGTGACCAAAGTCTTCCAGGAGCGCTCTCCTTTGGGTGTAATAAGAACCACTGTTTATTTCAAAGAATCAAGGTAATACTATGAAGCGCATCATCACGACCATCGCCTTCGTCCTCATCTCCCTCACCATCTCTGCAAAGACTGTGGTGAAGAATCCTGCAACAGGGAAGGTGCTGGACAACACAATGGGTGTCTACTCCATCAAGGGGAGCTCTGGAGTTCTCACCCTTGGAACAGAAGACCAGGCCAGACATTTCATGATTTCTGCTGCTGACTGCTTTGTTGACAGCATGATTGGATACTATGCCAACATCAATAATCAGGAATACAAGGTTGCCAAAGATGAGGCAGGACTCTACATCTTCAGGGAGGATTTGGAGATGATGAAAATCAGATCTCATGATGTGATAGTGTTTGGGACAGCACTGGGATGTAAGAAGCTCTTCAAGAAAACCAAGGAAGGTTTGAAATATCTCAATGAGAATTGGGAAACTATTTGGAAGACATTGCATGAATGATTTTTGACGATGGCGACCTACGACTGAAAAAATCTACAAAAAAAGTTAAAATAAATTTGGTAGTTTCAATTATTTGTTGTATCTTTGTAATACAAAAAGAAACCAATAAACATTAAAGATTATGAAATCCAACAAAAATCAGAACAAGGTGAAGAAAGGTGCCAAGATTTATCATGCCTATGGTACTCTCCCTGACATTAGTAAAGAAAAGGACATTATGATTTATATCCCACCTATGTCAAAAATCTAATCACTGACAACTAAAGACAAACAATATTATGAAACTCACTTTTGAACACAATGTGTCAGAGTCCATCAAGAAAGTAGTTGAGGATCTCATTGCCAACAACAAGGAAACCAATGGCAACATCACTGTGGAGTACATCCCTGAAGATGAAGTTGAGGACTATGACATCCCAACCTCTCTGACCAAGAATGCTGATGAGATATACAATGTCACCCAATGTGTCTGTGGTGCTTGGGACCAACCTCTCACTATGGTGGCAGTAATCTACTAATCCTGAAATCAACCGCAAGTCGTCTCGTATGGAATCAAACATTATGAAGCACACTGATAGAAAAGGGTTCATAGAGTATGTCAATGAGCATGCCCCCTTTATAGAATTCATGACCACAAACAATGGAACCATCTTCCTCTCCATTGGAGGATGTGATGTGGGTAGTGTCTTTGCTGATGGTCTTGAGATGAATGTCCCCTTCACTGACACCAAGGTCATTGATCAGTTCATTGCAAATGCAGCAAAGTTCAATGGTAATGCAGCACCCAAGGTAACCTACACTGAATACTGCAAGTAAACTCTAACAATGAAAACGAATATGAACGTCATCGCAATCTACCACCACCCTCAAGAATGTGGGTCACCTTATCTCACCTTCATCTCCCAGCAGACTGGGCAGGTGGTAGAGACTGTTGACATTCCATATGGATATTATGACTCAGGTCTCAAGAGAACAGATGTCTACACTCCAGTCTATACCTTCATAGAGCAAGTCAATCAGTCACCCAAACCTACAGTGGATAATGTCAGACTCACCTGTGGGTTCTATCCCAACCCAAAGCAATACACATTCAGAGTGACCAAGGTGGACATCATCAAGTATGACCCTGAGATTATACCCACCTGGACAGCAGATGTTCATGTTGAGGCATGCACTCATACCATCAAGTGGAGTTACTCATCCAGAAGAGATCATTTCAGGAAGGAACTCCAGAAATCAGGATTTGATATGTCTCACTGGACTCTGGCCAAAAGAAACAAGATTCCATTCAAAGAATTCCTCATCTCCATCTGCTCCAATTATAAAGACTATCATCTCATCAACCTCATTGAGATTGGTTAATTTCTTTGTTCCATTTTTTTATTGGTTGTTCCCTGCAATGTAAAATTGTGGGGAATCTTTTTTCCCTGTTGCTTAAAACCATACACCCTTATGAAATCTACAATGATTGATTATTGACGACGACGATAGACGATATGAAATTCACTGAAAAAAAAAATCAAAAAAAGTGAAAAAAATTTTGTGGATTCAAATAATTGTTGTATCTTTGTATTGGAAACACAGAGGTTCCCAAAACTCTGTTATTGGGAAAAGGAAAACAAACCCACAACAAAAGTATAACAATTAAAAAACAAAACATCATGAGACACAACATCAACAACACTATGAATGATAATGACAAGATTATGAACATCATCAGCAAGGTGTTCAATGCAACCAGTCCTGAGACTGCTGTGACCCTTGAGCAGGTCATTGAAAAGGGAATTGAAATGGGAGTGGCAGAGGACTACCCAAGAGGCAAGGAAGATGGTCACCCTTGGTACCCACACACCTCAGTTATGATGGGAGTAGGTTCTCCCACTGCTGTGATGAACTGGGAAGAAATCCACCTCCATAGGAAGAAGATGCACAAGACTGATGGCAAGACCTGCTTCTTCTATTGGGTGGACAAGTCCAAGACCCATCAGGTGGTCAGGCGCTCCTCCAAGGCAGAGGGACTCAAGCAGGCAGTCAAGTCCACCTATCAAACCCTCCCTCAAGTCAAGGTCCCACTCACTATGGCAGAGAAGATTGCCAGGATGGAAGCCAACCCAGGTATGTTCAGGCTGGTAGGTGACAAGCTCATCAGTGAGTCCTGGATAAAGAACAACCCTGAAAAGTTCATCTCACTTTATGGGAACATCTAAACCTCAACACACTACCCTACACACCCAAGGTCACCCACCCCCAAGTGAGTGACCTTCTTTTTTTTGTCTATCCTGTTTCAGAACTCTCCTATCATACTTCAGAGTCTGATGTTTTTCACATTTTCAGAACTATTTTCACCCAAATTTTCACATTTTCCCTTTTTATCCATATTTTTATTCTCCTTTTGGTATATTTAATAAGTGAAAGATCTCCAAAAACAGTGAAAAACACCATATCTCATATTTACTAAAAAATCACTGTTTTTGACATTTTTCACCTTTTTATCATTTTCCCAGATCTACCAAAATCACCCAATTTCAGAAAAACCTAAAAAACACCATTTTTACTATTTTCCCATACGATGACGATAATACGATTTTCCTCATTTTTACCCAATAGTCAAAAATGGGGAAAATGGGAAAAATAGCAAAAAACTGAGTTTTAGCAAAAATGGCAAAATAGCCAAAATAGGGAAAATGGGGAAAATGGGAGGATCTGCCAAAATACCCAAAATTGGCCAAATTCCCAAAATGGGGTTTTTAGGGAAATACCCCAAAATTGAGATTTTGGCGATTGCGGTGGCAAACACACCAGGAAGGCTTGATATGGTAATTATTTTCAAAACAACCCCTGGAGTAGTTTAAATGAATATTCACTTCTCCAACCATTTTTAACTATTTCATAAGTCATTGATTTTAAGTAAATTTCATATTTAATTATTTTTTATAAAGTGGAAGAAAGTGGAAGAGAGTGGAAGAAAGTGGTGGTGGATGTCCAAAATAAGGTATTTTATAGAAGATCATAAGACTTTATGAAGACTTTATGAAGACTTTATGGAGGACTTTACAGATTAATAAGACTTTGTGGAGATTTTACTGGGGACTTTGATCATAAGACTTTGTGGAGATTTTACTGGGGACTTTGATCAATAAGAATTTGTGGAGACTTTACAGATCATAAGACTTTGTGAAGACTTTGTGAAGACTTTTGTAGAAATATGAATTTTTATATAGATATATTGTAATGGTTTGTTATATTTGATATAGAAATTCTTCTTTATATTGAGGAAGTCAGTAATAAATGAATAAATGACAGATGTGTTGTTTGACCGTTGCTAAATACCTGGATGAAGTTGCCGGGGGTCGAGACTAACAGTAGAGGTGTTTACTGCTTTGGGGGATGATAGCCAACTGCCCCAATTACACAAGAGTTGAGATAAGGTACTCTTATAGACAAAAGCAGATATGACACATCTGTTATTTTTAATAATAAGTTTATGATTTGGGTTTTAATAATTTCTATATTGTATGCTCTTATTGGCATATTGGTTTGTAATAAGATTGATATGTTAGATGGGAGTGATGATATTTTAGATTTGATTATTGAGGGTGTAATGATTGCTTTCTGGCCATTGACTGTTTTATTTTATTTGCTTGATTTATGAAAGTAAAGGATTATGTGAATTTTGAGACCAGTGCTATACTGAAGATATATGGGTTTGACAGGAAATGTGATAAGATATGGGTGAAGAAATTCGATAGTGATGTTGAGTTGATAGACATTTCGCATTTCGCAGAAGGTGTTGATGACTATGAATATTATCCTGCACCTTCATTATGGGATGTGATGATTTGGTTGAAGGATGTGCATCATATATTGGTGATTGTAGATTATGAATATGAATGCTGTGATAAATCATATTATTATAAGATATATAGACTTGGAGAGAATGGGAAACCGGAGAGTGTTGAGATAACTGGTGTTGGATATGATGCAGATGGAAATCCACATACTAAAACAATAGGTTATAGGGATTATATAAGGAGTTATAAGAATTATGAGAAGTATGAAGAGGCATTGCAGGCAGGGATTCAATACTGTCTTATAAAAAATGGAAAAGGAGACTGATTAAAGTCTCCTTTTTTCATAAATATGATTATGAAATATACAGTATCAAAAAACAACATCCACATAGAAGATTCATATCTCATTTCAAAGAATGAATTTGATAATGAACTTAAGAAAATAGAAGATTTATATGTTGGGAAAACAGATGTATTCAAATACAGGACATATAAATCATTAAAGAAAGAATGGGCTGTTCATAATCTTTGTTATAATCTTCATCTGTTCAGATCACATACTAAAGATGTAGATTTGAATTATCCTCAAATATGGTATGAACTTTTTTTATATAATATATTTGGTGGGATTTCTCTTTTATTGATATCATAATCTTGTGGATTTATATTCATCATATGCCAAATCTCTTTGTTGGGTGGTGAGGAAGAAGTCATTGTTTTCTATATATGACTGTGCAATGATTTTTTCATATGTGTGTTTGGAATCAATATTGTCAAATATATGAAAAATAGACTTGAGGTCTTCTATTGTAAAACTGATATATGAACAGAATTCCGGAATGAGGAATTTGCCTATTTTCATTGGTGTGTTTGATTTGACCAGATCATTTATATAACCTGATTTGGGCATATCTCTGAACAGAAATATGTCTTTGTCATTTAGTTTGACATTCATCACATCCTCATTAAATGGAAACTCATCCATTATACAAAGTTCATCATAATCCTTTGATTTGTAATCAGGATAACTACTGAAGAAATATGATGATCCTATTTGAAATTGTTTAATTGGTTTCATTTTAAAAACTCCTTTCTTTTTCCATTCTTCTGATACATTCTTCTGGGGTTTCATTTGGAAGAAGATCATAAGAGCAAGACAAGCATCCGCCTTTCCAACTTCTTTTGTCTTTTCCTACCTCATCATCAAACTCTATTGCAATGTATCTAATCACCAACTTGCAACACCATTACCAAAATCAACTTTTCTAAAAAAATAACTCATATTTCAAAAGTCCTTTGCTATATAACTCAACCAAGAATTTCATACATCCTCTGACACCAAGATACCCTTCTTCTACCTTGATGTCATCTCTATACAGTGTAAATATCACCTCAAGAAGGAAATGGGAATATTTATAATTGGTATCAATGCTCTCCTTCACCAGTTTCATCAAGAAATCTATATTCTTCTTTCCAAGTGCAACAACATTATCAACATGCTTATTGGGAGGGCACCAAACAGATGAAAAACAAGTCTCATCATAATGTGCCTTCATCTCTTCAATGATATATTTTTCTTCATCTGTTTCTGGTATAGTCAAAACAGGAATTAAATCACTCATCATAATAAAAATATAACAAAATCATAAATATATTATAATATAGTGTTTGTATGAAATATAATTTAGCTCAAAATGAACCATTGGAAATAAATGGTGATGTTTATATCAAAGGTGTTGGAACATATGATGGCACAAACGCCGGAGGGAGTGATGTAAAAACACTGAAATATGCTTTAGATAATAATAACTTGACTGAAATCACTTGGAGGGATTTGGTTGATTTAAGGAATAGGGGTGGTTTGATCCCCGGTATGCAGTATAGGATTACTGACTATACTTGCACTACAACTATGGATGGAACCAAGTCAGCAGGACATATATTTGACATTATAGTTACAGCTGATGACGGGGGTACTCTCAATGAGGAAGCAAGAGCAATCAAACATTTAGGTGATACATACTTTATTAATTGTGATTTCAGTGCTTGGAAGATATGGTATTGTCTTGATAATGATACTACAAGGTTTGCCTGGGCAGATAACAGTAATGATACTAACGGTAACCCGGTTGGTAGGGGTGTTATCTACAGAATGATTGATGAGTTTAATAATGATTGTCCTTATGACTTTAAGAACATTCAATTCTATAGACAGTGGGATTCAAGTAAGTCATTATGGAGCACAATATCATCTAATAATACAGGTGTACCTTGTTATACTTTCAGTTCGGAGGGTACTATTTCTACTACTTCATTTACAGATATGTCTTTGAGTGCTTCTAATAAGGTATATTCTAATGTTATTAAAGAGCATATAAATCCAAGGTCCAATAAACAAATTCTTAATAATATATGTTTCTTTGGAAACAACAATTATTCTAACACCTTTAGAAACAACTGTTCAGAAAACACCTTTGGAATCAGATGTCATTCTAACACCTTTGGAAACAACTGTGATAGTAATGCCTTTGGAGACAACTGTGACGGTAACACCTTTGGAAACAGCTGTTCAAATAACACCTTTGGAAACGACTGTGATAGTAACACCTTTGGAAACGACTGTGGTGGTAACACCTTTGGAGGCGGCTGTGATAGTAACACCTTTGGAGACGGCTGTTGGCTTAACTCCTTTGGAAATTACGATTCATTCAACACCTTTGGAAACAACTGTAAAGATATAAAATTTGCATCAGATAAGTCTGCATCTACTAAATACAACTACTATCAAAGCAATCACTTTGGAGATGGATGCCAATATATTTTATTCAAAGGTACAGAAACAGAATCATCATCTGCTCAAGTTCAAAACTACAACTTTGCTCAAGGACTGCAAGGAACTTATAGTGCATACCTCAATATATATGGTAAGAGAAACAGAGATTATGAGACATATATTTCTAAAGACACTGATGGGACAATAAAAGAATCTGTAATAGCAAAGAAGTTGGACAAAATGATTGAGATTAGTCATGCTGATTTGGTTACATTAAAAGATTCTTCTCAACTTATTCCAGGACAACAGTATAGGATTATTGATTATGTTACTACAACATCAGAGACAAACGCAAGAAGTGCTGGTCATCAGTTTGACATCATTGTCACAGCTGACAGTAAAAATAAATTAAATGAAAATGCAAGAGCAATACAACATGCAGGTGACACCTATTTTGCAAATTCCAAGTTGGAGGCTTGGGAGTTAAAATATCCCCTTGTAGAAAAATATGTTATACATGCAAATGAATATGCTAGTGGTAGGTTATGGGATAAAGACACATATGTGTATAATAATAATAAGATGAAATATCAATATAATGGCACATTTGAATATAATGGGGAGACATATTATATGTGGAAAGATGTAAATTATGATAGTTTTTCAATTTTAACAAAAGAAAGAGATTATACAACCAATAATTTACAATATCACAATGGTGATTTTTCCTTAACACCTAAAATAGTTACATATTTGAGAAATGATAAGGAATATACATATCATGATGCTAATTTAACATATATTGTTGCTGCTACAAGTGATTCAATTTATGTTGACCATTTTTATATTGAAGTTTATCCTGGGAATATATATTATATGAAGGATGAGTTTGGTAATGAATGTCCTTATGATTTCAAGAACATACAGTTCAAGAGATATAAAATAACTTTCAGTACATCATTTACTAATTTGGTTGGTAAATATGCAACATCTGATGCATATAATGTCACTGTTAATACTAGTACTACATATTGGTGTTATACATTCAGTACAACTTCATTAGAAGATGCTTCACTTGATGGATATTCCAATGCTGTATATAACAATATAATTCCAAAATATAAAAATGGTTCAAGTATAAAACTTAATGATATTGTTTTTGTTGGCACAAGCAATTGTGGAAACAGATTTGGTGTGAATTGTTATAATAACACCTTTGGAGACAACTGTTTGTATAACACATTTGGAAACAACTGTTTGTATAACACATTTGGAAACAACTGTGCAAATAACACATTTGGAAACAACTGTGCAAATAACACCTTTGGAAACGACTGTACAAATAACACCTTTTGGGACAAGTGCTCCTACAACACCCTTGGAGCCAACTGTTCTTTTAACACCTTTGGAAAATACTGTTGGTATAACACCTTTGGAAACAACTGTTGGTATAACACATTTGGAATCAACTGTAACAGAAACACCTTTGGAGCACACCTAGAAGAATCACAGTTTGGAGATGGTGTGCAATATTTTGGTATAACAACTGGTTCAATGACCTCAAAACCAACATCAGCAAATTTAAAAAATTATATCAGATGGTTGATTGTTGAAAATGGTGTGAAATATGTAAATGTTTATGTGACTACCTCAACATCAAGTACTTCATATTGCCAGAATGTGAGAATATGTCAGGGTTGTAGTGGTACATCAAATAGATATAAATCATTTGAAATTAACAATGTTGGTGGGTCAAAACAACTCATTGTATGTTATAATTCATCTGGAACCATAAAGACTGGAAATCTTGGAGATCTTTTTAAATAAGTTTCTTTAGTTTGTCCTGAAGATAGATACTTAAATGTGACACAAAACAGTAGTGAAAGGATAAAACAGGAAAAATAGACTGATAAATATATTATAAAAATATGATTTAATATGAAGTATAATCTAGCAAACAATGAACCTTTAGAAATAAATGGAGATGTTTATGTTAAAGGTGTTGGAACATATGATGGTACAAATGCTGGAGAAAATGGTGTGAAAACACTGAAAGATATTTTAAATTCCGGTGTAACTGAAATCACTTGGAGTGATTTGGTTTATTTAAGGGATAATAATAAACTCATCCCAGGACAGTATTATAGGATTACTGACTATACTTGTACTACAACTACTGCTGGTACTAAATCAGCTGGACATGTGTTTGATATTATAGTTA
>OBLI01002248.1_pt1 | contig 16796 bp, 11 predicted proteins | sample 1519701 | NCBI WGS metagenome assembly OBLI01 (sample SAMEA3663005, study PRJEB22513) | pig gut metagenome | biome: pig gut; feature: pig-associated habitat; material: faeces | place: France | collected 2012 | reverse complement strand
GGAAAAATGCCAGCAAATCATCATCCAGGCCATTGGCGGCAAACCGCGTCTTGGTTGCCAATGCGACAGGACGGTTGATTTCCCGGGTATTCTTGATAATCTGCTGTACATCCTTTGGTGACAGGGGATTGCTGAAAATCACCTCATCGTCATTGAAGCAGTAGGAGCCATTGAAGGTAACATAGGCATCAAACCGCACCCCGAAAATATCATACAGCAAAATCGGTGACCTGCCGGTGGCAATGCAAATCTTAATGCCATTCTCACGCAGCTTTCTAAAAGTCTCCTTCATCCTGTCAGAAACAGTCTTGGTGTTCATGTCAAAAACAGTCCCGTCAATGTCAAAAAACGCAATCTTAATTTCGTTCATAATTTTGCTTACCTCATTCTAAATAAACTTTTCTACTTCATAACCTTATCAAGCAAAGCTTGATAACTATCTACCACATCATACATCACCTTCTCACCACTAATAACTTTGAAATGCTCCCTTGCGCAATGTATTTTAGCATCTTCAATTCCTCTTAGTTCTAATGTATCCATGGAGCCCTTGGTTTCAGCTACAAAATATATGTGCTTTACAGCACCATTCTTAAATGCAATAGCCCAATCTGGATTGTAACGCCCCACTGGAGTTGAGATATAAAATCCGTCCGGAAGCTTTACATATACTGCCACATCTGTTGCAACATCCAATTCCTTAGCAAACTTTTTCTCATTTGTAGAATCATATACAATATGATCAAATAAGTGCTTGTCTACCTTCATAGCATTAACATCCAGCTTCCCTTTTATAGTTGCATCAGTAAATAAATCAGTATCATATTTATCATCTAAAACATTATAAGCAATATGCTGAATTATTGCTGTAGCCTTTTCATTATTGATGAGTTTAGCCGATTGAATAATAAACTCCTCCGGATTTTCTCTAAATTGTTTAAATACTGTAGGCTTAATTCCCGTCAGTATCTTAATAACAGCTTTTCTAGTTAAGCCTGTTTCCTCAACCAGTTTGCCAACTAAATCATATTTTATGCTAGTGCTAACTTCGACACTGCCAGCACTATATGCGCCAGATTTCTCTTTTACAAAGGAATCACCTGATAGTAACTGGTTCTTGGATTTGATTTCGTTCATAGAACCAGTTTCTATCTTGAAGAAAATTTTCGGAACACGAAGCTTACTATCCAAAGAAGCTACGGCCTTACGGACTAGTTCATCTGTATCAAAATCTACTGCATAGGCTGTTCGTGCATTGATCTTACTCCACAACGCCTTAAATTCTGGCATAGCAAGTTTATCCAGATTAACTTTAAGCTCAACATTGTTACTTCTTGCATTCTCAGGCTTCATCTTAGTGTCATCATAGATATTATCTAGAATAACCATAATATCATGCTTGTACTGATCCATCTCTAAGCCAAAGCTGACTTCACCATTAGCCTTATCTTCATAATATTTTTCTGTCAAAGTATAATTTTCATCTATATAATCCCTCTTGATCATCGAATGAATAAGTTTTTTTGCCATTGTAACATCAACAAATTCTTCATTACCGTCCCTATCATATACTCTGGCATTCTCGAAAATAACCTCTGTAACCTGACGTGGCCTGCTTCCAACAGCTTCAGCAAATTCTGACTGAAGGCTTTTGGCAAATTTGTCGTAACTCTCACTTGCAATAACAGTAAGGATATTAATGTTATGAACATCCGCACCAAGTGCATTTTCATCCATGCGCTCTCCATCTTCATTTACACAAAGGCGCATACCACGGCCAACTTCCTGACGTTTACGAACCTCACTGCTACTTTGCTTCAAAGTGCAAATTTGAAATACATTAGGATTGTCCCAGCCCTCTCTAAGAGCAGAATGGGAAAATATAAATCTCACAGGCGATTTCTTAGGATTACGATCCAGCAAAAGTTCCTTATTCTTCATAATAAGGTCATACGCATCAACATCGTCAGTAGTTGATTCCTTACGCCCCACCTTGCTATTAATCATGCGCCCTTTTTTATCAATAGAAAAATATCCTGCATGAGTTTTCTTTACATTGATACTATTCAAGTATTTAATGTAATCACCCTCTCCAATTTCAATTTGAAGATTACGCATTATATCTTCATACTCTTGCTCAAAGATATCTGCAAAAATACCATTCTCAGGGTTTCCTAAGTTATCATATTTTCTATAGTGCTCTACTTCATCAATAAAGAACAGAGACAAGACCTTAATTCCTTTATAGAACAATTTTCGTTCTCTTTCAATGTGTGAAAGAATAGTCTCCCTTATTTGAATCCTACGAATCTGTTCTTCATTTACTTTACCAATAACATCACCAGCATATATCTTTATGCCATTGATAAACTCGACTGAATCATCACGTCCATCAATGCTCTTAACGATAAAATTATTCTTATATTCTTCCATTTCGCCGGAATTAGGGTACAAATTAAACCCAATACCTACCTTCTTTGAAACACTCTTTACCCCGGAAGCACCCTTTACATGAAACTGAATTGTAGCAGTAGGATCCTTCTTAGAGAGATTAAGTCCCTCCAAGTATATGTAGCTATCAGTAGCTGTGGTTCCATACTCCTGAATCCCCTTAACTGTAATTTTCTTAACCAGCTTCTTGTTATAAGCTTCCATAGCATCCAAACGATAAACCATGTTATAAATACTATCACTCTTATGTGTAGCAGAATAGCGAAGAGTCATAAGCGGATTAAATTCCTTAATATTCTTCTTGGTTTGCACACCTTCTACTGACTGAGGCTCATCAATAATAACAATAGGATTTGTTTTTGCGATAATATCAATCGGCCTTCTAGATCTAAATTCATCAAGCTTCATATAAATTCGTCTTGCATCCTTTCCTCTTGCATTAAATGCTTGGGAATTGATAATCATTACGTTAATAGAATTATCTGAAGCAAATCTATCGATCTCAGTAAGCTGAGATGAATTATACGTGAAAAATCTAATCTTCTTGCCATATTCCTCAGCAAAGTGTTCTTGAGTTACTTGAAATGATTTATATACACCTTCACGAATAGCAATGCTTGGAACAACAATAATAAACTTACTCCAGCCGTAATGCTTATTTAATTCATACATTGTCTTAATGTAGGTATATGTCTTACCTACACCAGTCTCCATCTCTATCGTAAGATTATATGTTCCTTCCAATCTTGACGAAGGCTCTATTTGGTTATTTCTTTGAATCTTCTGAATGTGCTCCAGGATTATCTGATCACTAAGTTCTGGCACAATGCGCTGATTACTCCATCCAGTAAAATCCTGATTCTCATTCAAAGACATCTGATACTTGCCTGTACCTCGGTCCATCATATAGGACGGTGTCAGATAAGGCTGACCGGCAAATACATCCACCACAGCTTTTGCAGCATTTGCCTGAAATTTTTGATGCTTAAATTGTAGTTTCATTACGCGTTCACCTCTTGCAGATACAATATTGCTCTATCATCTAATTCCCTGCGCAATTCTTCCTCTGTTGGCAAATACGGTAGATATTTCGAAGCAAAGATTTGATCAGAGCCATTCAGAACTGAATATTTTACAACTGTCTCATCCTTTTCTGCGCACATTAAAATACCAATTGTCGGATTATCACTATCATCTTTCTTTATATCATCAAACATCCGTATATACATATCCATCTGGCCCACATCTTTATGTGTAAGCTTTCCTGATTTGAGGTCAATCAAAACAAAACATTTTAAAATATAATTATAGAAGACAAGATCTATATAAAAATGAGATGTTTCCGTACTTATACGATACTGCTCCTTTACAAATGAAAATCCCTTACCAAGCTCAAGGAGGAATTCTTTCATATGCTCAATTAAAGCTTTTTCTATATCTTTTTCCTTATGTTTATCAAAAGCTGCTAACCCAGCAAATTCAAGCACATATGGATCCTTCACAAATCGCCTGGCATCTATTACACCATCATTTATTTCTCTTGTCGTGATTTTACCATTTTCCAACAGCCGGTAATATGAAAAGGATTTTATCTCACGTTCAGTCTGACGAACACTCCACTGCTGAAATATAGCTTCTTTTAAATAATAATCTCGTGCTTTTTCATCCGCTACTCGCATTATAAGACGGTTATGACTCCAGCTCAATTTGCTACACAGTGTGTAGCAAATTGAGTGATCAGGATATGTCAAATAAAACTGTCGCATATTACGCAAATTTGCATAAGAAAAACCATTTCCAAACTCACTAGTTAGATCTTTAGAAAGATTTTTAAGAACTGATTCTCCATATTTCGCTTTTTTACTGCCTTTTTGCTCTTCTATAACAATTCTCTTACCAATCAGCCAATATGTTTGTACCATCACAACATTTACTACTGTGTATGTTCTTTGGCGCGACTCAGCTATAAGAGATTTTATGTCTGATACATAATCATCTGTATTCTGCATTTGAATAAGCATATTTTGTTCCATAATTTTCCTCCAAAAGCTGCCTATAGAATACCTATATGACCTTGACTGTTGCATCCGGGGCCATAAGCTTAAATATCTCAAATACATTAATCTTAGCCGGACTTCCAGCAAAACTACTGTCTCTAAATACAGCACGCAAAGGCTGCTGCTTAGCAATTGCCTTAATTACAGAACCTGGAATATTCTCATCAAAGCAAGCAATTAAATCACCATCATTGTAATTGTGAATTGTATATCCTTCAATTTTTTCTGAACTGTAAGGAAGAGACAGAGGCAGCCCCCATTCAAGAAGGCAGCCAAAAAGAAGATCTAAATCCGTTCGATCATGCTTAACATTTGATTCCAACATCGCAAGTAAATTTTGAGCATACTCAGCCGGGCTATAATACACGTCATTCATATTCGTCGAATCTAAGCGTAGTACCCTAAATCCTATGTCAACCATAGCATCATATTCTTTATTTATTTTTTCTCCTACCCGACGAATACGTTCTTTTCCAATTTCACAAATCGTATGTGGCATACGAATACTATCTAAAAATTTTATTGCATTTTGTAGCGTCTTTTTTGCTCTACTATCTGCATCTGCAATTGATTCGTCTAAGTCTTCCTCTATTTGTACCATTATATATTTCAGATGTAATGCTCGCTTGGCATTAATTCTCATAACTGCTTCAGCAGTTGTTCCACTTCCCGAAAAGAAATCCAACACCAAATCATTATCTTCTACAACAAAATTAATTAATCTTTCAAGAATATTTACAGATTTTGTATTCTGAAAAATATCACGTTCCATTAATGACTCAAACTGCTTCGTTGAAGCCCTTCCATCTTCATAAATAACAGACCTTAATACATCTCTAGTATTCTCTAACCTTTTCTTTGGTTTAATTAATGTTGTCTCGTCCCCCCCGAACATTATTTCGTCATTAGCTAACATCTCTCTCATAGTAGCTTCTGAAAAACGAAATCCCTTTTCTGGAATTTTACACGGCTTGCCTGTCACTGGATGAATAACAGTATATTTATATCCCCCAAATACTGTATTTGCAACGTCTCCATCATGAAAAACGCCTTTAGAATCTACATTGTCATAATGTGTTACACCAGACAATATGTCCGCATTCTTCTTTATCCAAGTTCGTAAATCTTTTTGTATTGAATTGACATCAGAACCGTATTTTTTCTTAAGTTCTAAATATCTATCTTGAATCATCTGACCTTTTTCGCTAGGGGCAGACCAAGGTTTTAATATATTCTTATTCTTCGCATAACAAAGTACATACTCATGCTCCGTATTAATTTGCCTTGGATTATTATCAGTAGCTGTTTGCAAAATAATGCATCCAACGAAATTACTAATGCCAAAAATCTCATCACAAATCAACCTTAAAGTATTTTCTTCTCTATCATCAATAGATATAAAAATTACGCCATTTTCTGTCAGAAGATTTCTAGCTAAAAGAAGTCTAGAGTAAATCATTGAACACCAATCCGAATGGAATCGACCATTTGAATCAGTATTCTTAAATAATTTATTTCCTTTTTTATCAAATATACCACTGGCCTCGTCATATTCTTTCTCAGTCTGCCTAAAATCATCTTTATAAACAAAATCTGTCCCTGTATTGTATGGTGGATCGATATAAATAACTTTAACCGAATTGAGATAACTTTCTTGAAGAAGCTTTAATACTTTTAAATTATCTCCTTGGATATATAGATTTTCCGTGGTATCCCAATTTTTGCTATCTTGTAAAACTGGTCTCAACGTCATACGTATTGGCTTATTTGCCTCTAGTATTGAAGCTTTTTTTCCAACCCAAGTGAATTCATACGATTCACTTCCTTCAACTATTTCTTCAGAAAGCATCTGTCTTAATATTTCAAAATTTATACCTTTCTTAACTAATCCATCAGAACCTGTTATTTCTGTTACGCAATTAGGAAATACACTTCCTATTTTTTCTATGTTCTGAGCGGTCATATCAACTGACTCCATACGCATTTTTTCCATTATTTCGTTCCTCCATTTATTTTAAGAATGTACTTCATCACAACGCTTGTCAGTTCAATAACATATTCTATTTCATTTCTATTTACTGAATCATTATGCTTTACATGGTTGTTTTGGAATTTTGTGTAATAATCTATTATTTTTAATACCATATTTTTCAGTTCTGTAGATGCACCTTTGGATTTTAACATACTGCCTAAGCAGGAAATCTGATTCTCAAGACTCTTGTCATTAGACAATAAATCTTTTACTAGCAACTCAAATGAAAGCCGCATATCATCAAGTGTATTTCTTTCAAATATTCCACTCTCGAATTTAGTCAAAGCACTTTCATACTGCCTTAATGAAGCTGGGTAATTTTCTAACCAATGTTTTGTTTTCTGAACTAACTCGGTTTCACTCACTTTGTTTGACGATAAATTCCCATATCTACTATACAGCAGTTGCCTTAATTTATAAACTTTATCATCACTGCGAACTGGTAGTAATTCAATAAGTTCATTTATGATTTTAAATTGCTCCGAAGCCTCGAAAACACGTAGATTGTCTTTTAAGGCAGTTCTTTTATTCTTAGCTTCAAATGGATATGATGAATGCGGAATTATACGATTAAAATCAATAGCATATGAATTGCAATATTCAACAATTTTCATTCCTGATAATCCCGAATTTGTTTCTGCCAAAACATCACAAGCATAGTTTAAAAATGTATCATCAATTTTTTTCATCTATCAAAGCACCTCCAATTGCTTTTTCAATATTTTCAATTCGCTGTTCAACTGCATCTGTTTATTCAACTGTTTTTCTTTCTTTATTTTTGCTTGAAGCTTAACAATCTTTTTTCTCAGTGACTCCTTTTCATCTTCCTTGGCAACAACTTCCTTTAAAGATTCACCAGCTTCTACAAACTGCAATTTATCTTCTGCAATCTGCTTTACAAAATTTTCATAAACTTTATCAAGATTCAAGCCCTCAATCCTAACTGGCATCTCATTTTCTTCCAACCATTTAGTATGAAAATATTTATTTACCTTGAAAGCTACAGTACCAGAAGAGTATGCTTCTTTAAATCCTATCCATGCCTGATATTTGCCTTGATACTCCAATAGAAACAAAATATGGTAAGGAATTTCCCTATCCATCTGGCGAAGAATTCCTTCATCAAGCATCTGCTCAGTAATCTGTACTTCAAATACTTCTATTTCATTTACATCCATACCAGATGCAATATTCAGTGTCGTTGTGGCAAGTTTATTTCTCCAATAAATGGCTTTGACCTGATCCACAAACACCTTTTTTAATGCAGGTGATATTTCTAAATTGTCATAAAACTTCTGCTTCGGAATCCTTTTATTAAATTCAGTTGACTCTGGTAACCCAAGCATTGATCCCTCGCTCCTTCTATTTCACCACCAAGAAACAAATCAGCTCAAAATCATCCAGCCCAGACACCTTGGACACAAGCGCAGATGTTCCTCCTATTGAAAACAAGCTGTCTATATCACTCTCTTCTTTTACATCGATGATAGATTTTATAGCATCACTAAGCAATTCTGACATTCTCTCCATATTACGTCCATCATCTGTTTCTACGTTGAAAACTGTATATACCTCCTTGATCGGCTCGTTCTTTCCCCGACATAGCAAACGTACATCGTCCAACAGCTGCTTTGGATTCAAATAATCACAGATAACAGAACCATCTATTCCCATATAAACCATGTAAAATGGATGAATACGATTTTGATTATCAATATTCACACTATCATTCACATTCTTCAGCACAAATATAACTCCCTCTGGAAGCTCTTTTGTTGCAGGCACAACCGCGTGAAGCCCTTTGGGCTTCTTATCCATATCTGGATGATTCTTAAGATATTCCAACAGATCAAGCCTGAATTCATTTAACCCAAGATCCATGATAGAAATGCCATCCGACATTTCCTCTATGTCTACTACCTCTTCCTGAAGCCTCTTTAACTGTTCCTTTCTGTATTCCAAATCACCTTTTTCCTCTGCATTTATAAGATCATCATCACCTGTAGATGTCATTATTGAAATCTTCATTCTAGTCTCAACTCTAGATTTCAGATTAATATAATCATCCAGTGTCATATCTGGCCAAAAATTTACAAGCTGAATGTAATCGTTCTTACTTCCAATACGATCTATTCTGCCGAATCTCTGAATAATCCGAACAGGATTCCAATGAATATCATAATTTACCAGATAATCGCAATCCTGAAGATTCTGACCTTCTGAAATACAATCTGTTGCAATTAAAATGTCAATATTATAATCAGTATTAGGCATCAACAATTCTCTATCTTTTGATATAGGTGAAAAACAGGTAAGCACATTGTTAAGTGTCGCCTTCAACCCCTTTATCGTAGATTTTCCGTCTGTAGAACCTGTAATAATCGCTGTATCCAAGCCGTATTTTTGTTTTACATAGACACTTACATTATCATACAGATAATCTGCTGTATCAGAAAACGCCGAGAAAATAAGAATCTTCTTATTTCCTTCGTTAATAGGATTATCCACTTTCTTTGAAATCAAATCCAAAAGCGTCTGCAACTTTGTGTCATATTGTGGAGTAATATCTGCTATCATCAATGTTAAAAGTTCAAGTACATCTGCATCAGATTTCAGCCCATCTCGCCAACTTTTATAATCCATATCGGCTAAATCAATTTTTACCTTCTTACCAACAGTGAAATACTCAGTATTGCCATCATCCATATCAAATTCATCTTCTGTAGCCTCATATACATCAAGAGCAGCATTTCCATACTTTTCAAACCTATCTATAGCAGAAATTGTATTCACAATAAAGCTTTTTATTCGTAACAACGTAAGATGGAATGAATACACCGAAGATTCCAAACGCTTAAGAAGATTAATGCTCATTAATCTCCTTATGCCTTCCTCCCGCCCTTTTTGCGTCAATCCTTTACTGTGTGACAAGGCAACATACTTATCCATCTTACTTGGAAAAATATAGTTTGATGGAGTATAAACACACAAAGTAAGCAACATTAACTGTGCATAAATCTGATTGTAGCTAATGACTGATTCTAATGAAGTAAGACTAGGCCTTAATGATATAGGTTTTAATCTCTCAGGGAATTTTCCTATTTCAGATGTACGATAATATTTCTCAATATGCTTTCTTGATCTTGCAATAGTTACACTATCAAGTATCTCAAAAAAGTCAAAATCAAGGGTTCTAAGTAATGCATCTGTGGTTCTAGCTGCCGGATCTAATTTGCTCCACACATTGAAAGCCTTCTGTGCCTGACGGAAAATATCTTCCAGCGATTTACTTGTATTGAGTTTACTATCAAGGTTCTCAGCATTCCCCTCATATGCAATAGCCAGCTGATTTCTTAAATCTATAAATCTATTATTCACTGGTGTTGCAGAAAGCATCAAAACCTTCGTCTTAACCCCTGCACATATAATTTTATCCATCAATTTCACATATCGATTTTCCACAGTATTGGCATGAGTACCAGCTCCGTTGCGGAAATTATGGGATTCATCGATAACAACTAAATCATAGTTGCCCCAATTTAGTCTATCTAAGTCAAGTCCATTAGAAAAGCCACCATTACGTGACAGATCTGTATGGAATAAAACATCATAATTTAGCCTATCTGAAGCAATAGGATTATTTACGTAGTTATCCTTATATGTATTCCAGTTCTCTGATAATTTCTTGGGACAAAGAACAAGTACAGTTTTATTTCTGTTTTCGTAATACTTCATAACAGCAAGAGCTGTAAAAGTTTTGCCAAGACCCACACTATCAGCTAAAATACATCCATTATATTTCTCAAGCTTATTGATTATTGCGAGCACAGCATCCTTTTGAAAATCATAAAGCAAATTCCATATTTTGCTCTGTTTAAAACCAGTTGCTTCATTAGGAAGTACATCTTCAGACAAATCCTCCAAAAATTCACTAAAAACATGAAACAGTGTCATAAAGTATATAAATTCAGGTGGATTTTCATTATAAACTGAAGTTATATTATCAATAACTTCAGTCGTTACCTCCTGTAACTTTGAACCATCATTCCAAATTTGCTCAAAAAGTTGTAAATACGCCGTGCTCATTGGTGGATCAGATTTCTGAATCATATAATAGGCATTATTGCCTCTTTCACACCCAAGATCAATCGTAGTGAACCCATTAATAGGCATGTAACTTTTATCATCAACGTTCATAAATCCCATCATGTTTTCACTTGTAATGTTAGACTTGAATATTGCTTTTTTGCGAATCCAATCTGCACATTCCCTGGCAATTGCCTTTTGTGTCATTTCATTGCGTAGCTTTACTTCAAATTCCGAGCCATAAAGATTACGCTCTCTCTCCTGGCGTGGAATATAAAATTCACGTTTTTCCTTTTTTGATTTTTCTTGAATAAACGTAGGAGACGTAAATATAAACTTTAATTCATCAATATTTTTAAGTTCTGACTTCAATTTCGCAAAAGCATATATAGAAAAGCATGCTGCTGCAATAGATAATTTACTACCTTTCTTAATCTCAGTATTTAAATCATCCTTAAGTGTTTTATTGACATTATTTATTAATTCCATATATACATCCTCTATTCAGCTACTTTCCATGATGTTGTAATAATTAAACTGATTTTGTACTCATTATTCCTGTAAATATCCTTTTCCTTATACAATCTAAATATTTAATTTTATTTATACATTATATTATCCACCATCATCACAGCTTTAGTATATCACGACACTGAACAAAATACAAACAAAGGAACAGGGCTATTTGTCGATATGTTTCATAAAATATGTCACCAGCCTATCACATTTTACTTCTCATATAAGATTGGCACACAAAAAAAGCGCCAACCATACAGCTGACGCTTCCTGACACATGATAATATTGTATTATTTATCTGAATAACAATTTACTTAGCGGTAATTCTTTTCCCACATGTGCTGTGTGTGCAGCAGCTGCTCCGCCTTTTCCGAAAGAGGCGTCTCCAAAAATTCCTTGTACAGCTTCTGTACCTGCGGATTTTCGTGGGAACGGCGCAGCTTGCGCTCCTTGTCCAGCTCATAGAGGCGTTCGCCGCGCTTCGGTGCCCATTCAGCTTCCTCATGGATAGGCTGTCCGCCGCCGCCTACGCAGCCACCCGGGCATGCCATGACCTCAACGAAGTCATAATGAGCCTCTCCGCTCTGAATCTGCTGGATAACCTCCTCCGCATTCTTCAGGCCGCTGACAACGCAGGTCTTCAGCACCTTGCCGGCAATCTCAAACTCGGCAGTGCGTATGCCCCCCAGGTTGATGGCATTGTCACGCCCCTCAGTACGAGTGTCCCGTACCGCCTTGAAGGCATCCTCGTCAGCTTCCTCCCCGGTTACCACCTTGTAGGCAGTGCGGAGGGCAGCCTCCATCACGCCGCCGGTAACGCCAAAAATAGCACCTGCACCGGTGCCATCACCGATAGGCGAATCAAACGGCTTTTCCTTCAGGCCCCGCGGGTCAATATGCTCCGCCCTAAGCAGGCGCACCATCTCACGGGTAGTCAGCACATAATCCACATCCTGATAGCCGCTGGCATTCATGGATTCCAAAGCAGCCTCACGCTTCTTGGAAACGCAAGGCATGATGGAAATGGAGCAGATATTTTCCGGGGCAACGCCTGTCTTTTCCGCAAAATAAGTCTTGATCAGGGCACCGAAAATCTGCTGTGGGCTCTTGGTAGTGGACAGCTGCCCCAAAAGCTCCGGGTGATACATGGTAAGGTAAGAAACCCAGCCAGGGCAGCAGGAGGTGAACATCGGCATCTGCTTCTTGGAACGCAGCCGCTCCAAAAGCTCATTTCCCTCCTCCATGATAGTCACATCAGCGGAGAACACAGTGTCCAGCACATAGTCAAAGCCAATTCGCTTCAGGGCTGCCACCAGCCTGCCCTCGGTGTCAATCCCCGGCTCCACGTCATTGCGCTCCAGCCAGGCAGTGCGCACTGCCGGAGCAATCTGCACCACGGTCACCTTATCCGGGTCTGCCAGGATATCATAGATAGCCGGCAAATCATTGCGCTCCTTCAAGGCCCCTGTCGGGCAGTGGGTGATGCACTGGCCGCACAGGGTGCACTTGGCCTGGGAAATCGGCATATTATCCACGGTGCTGATATTGGTATACGCACCTGTATTCTGCACATCCCATATATCGCAGCCCTGCACCTTGCTGCAAATCTGCAGGCAGCGCATGCACTTGATGCACTTCTTGGAATCCCGGATCAGCGGAAACTCCTTGTCCCAGACCTGCTCCGTTACCTGCCGCTCAAAAGGCAGGTCATAAATGCCCAGATGACCTGCCAGTGTCTGCAACGGACAGTTGCCGGAGCGCACGCAGGTAGCACAGAGGCAGTCGTGCTGGGACAGGATAAGCTCCACATTGGACTTTCTCACGCTTCTTGCCTTGGCGGAGTTGGTGAACACCACCATGCCCTCGCTGACAGGGGTGGAACAAGCCGTAACCAGCTTGTCCTTGCCCTGAATCTCCACCACGCAGACCTTGCAGGCAGAAATCTCATTTATCCCCTTCAGGAAGCAGAGATGAGGAATGTAAATCCCCAGCTTCTTGGCTGCTTCCATTATGGTAGTGCCTTCCTCCACGGAAAGCTCAATATCATCAATCTTCAAGTTTACCATCTGAGTCTGCGGCCTCCCTTCAGGGCAGAGAATCCATACTTATCACAGCGCAGGCACCTGCCAGCCTCCTGGCATGCCTCCTGCTCGCTCATGCACAGCTCCATCGGCTCAAAGCTCTGCTTGCGGATACCTGCCTCCTCCTCAGCCAGCTGCACCTTGCCGCAAGGCACCTTGTCAGCCAGGTCAGGCTCAGGAATCTGCACATCGCAGGAAATAATATGCTTGTAGCCCAGATATTCATCAATATTGGCAGCCGCCACCTTGCCAGCCGCAATCGCCCTGATAACGGTAGCAGGGCCGGTAGCGCAGTCACCACCGGCAAAGATACCGCCGGCATTCTGCACCTCGCCGGTCATAGCCGCAGCAATAGCACCCCTCTGGATGCTGATACCGGCATCCTCAAAGGACTTGCTGTCAATGCCCTGACCAATAGCCACTATAATAATATCGCACGGAATCCTCATCAGAGGCACATCTGCATGAATAGGGCGGGCCCTGCCCCAGGCATCAATCGGGCCGATAATCTGCGGCTCAACCCAGAGAGCAGTCACGTTGCCATTCTCATCCGCCTCAATGTGGTGAGGAGCCTTCAGGCCGTAGAGCTCCGCACCCTCGGCAATGGCACCCTCTACCTCCTCAGGCAGGGCAGTCATATCCTTCTGGCGGCGCCGGTAGGCAATGCCCACCTTCTTGGCACCCAGGCGGATAGCGGAACGGGTGCAGTCCATGGCTACGTTGCCGCCACCGACCACCACAACCTCCTTGCCGGTAAAGTCAGGCATATCGTCATCGCCAATCCGCTTCAAAAGCTCTACCGCGGAGATGACGCCCTTGGCATTTTCCCCTTCAATGCCAATCTTCTTGTCGGTATGGGCACCGATGGCAATATAGATGGCATCGTACTCGTTGTTCAGCGTCTTGAGGGAAATCTCCCCCTCGCCCTCGCCAATCCTCGTATTCAGGTGCACCTCCACGCCGGTGCTGAGAATTGCCTGCAAATCCTCGTCCAATCTCTCCCGTGGGAAGCGGTAATTCGGAATGCCATATCTCAGCATGCCGCCCAGCTTCTTCTTTTCCTCAAAGACCACCGCATGGTGCCCCATCAGCTCAAGATAATAAGCAGCCGAAAGCCCGGAAGGGCCGCCACCGATAATTGCCACCTTTTTCCCGGTGCTCTCGCACTTCTCAGGCACAGGCACCGTATCTGCATGGGCATGGTCAACCGCCATGCGCTTCAAGCCGCGGATGTTGACTGACACATCAATCATGCTGCGGCGGCAGCGGGCCTCGCAAGGGTGCTCGCAAATCAGTGCACATGCCGTAGGGAACGGATTATCCTTGCGGATAAGGCGCACCGCATCAGCATAGCGCTTCTCCCCCACCAGGGAAATATACCCCGGAATATCCACCTTGGCAGGGCAAAGTGCCACACACGGAATAGCGTGCTGGGCATGCACGGAGCAGCAGCCTTCCTTTACATGGTGCTCATAGTCCTCACGGAAACCATCGAAGCCTGCTACCAGCATGTGGGCAGCCTCATAGCCAATGGCACAGTCAGCACTTGCCTCGATGTTCTTGGCCGTCTTCTCAATCAGGGCCAGGGTTTTCATGGTTGCCTTGCCACTGAGCACATCTTCAAGAAGATGCTGCAGCTGGGTCAGCCCCACACGGCATGGCACGCACTTGCCGCAGGTCTGCGCCTGGCAAACCTTCAAGAAGGACAGCTGCAAATCCACCGGGCACAGGCCTGGCGGCGAGGCAATGATGTGCCGCTCCAAATCCTTGTACAGCTTCTCCACCGTCAGCTGCACCCGGTCCGGAGTCTCTACTTTTAATCTACTCATACGCTTCTCTCCACAACACACAAATGAATACTAAATCTTTTACCCACGCAATTATTATATCATAAATCAGAAGATGTTGCACAAATTTCAAAAGCCTTGGAACTATTATTCAATGCATATTCATAGAATGCAAACTTCTTACATCTTAACCCTAGGAACAATTGTATAAACAATTTTGGCGAATTACACAATATTCCCTCTCTAAATTTCCTCCATCATGTTAATAACATCACTGACACCACCATACCCAGTGAGATTTTGGACAATCTCGCGAGTAAACAGCTGCATAATTTCTTTATTAGCCAACCTCATTGTTTTCTTTCAAACACATAATCAGTATCAGAAGACAAATCATCCCGGAAAATATATCCCAGGCGATTAAAATGCTTTATTTCCATGGGATTTTCAATACAATTCTCAGCCATATACCTGACCATTTCCCCGCGAGCCATCTTGGCATAGGTTCCCTTGGTCACCAGCTTGTCCCCTGCCTTTTCGCAGAATACTACGGTGATATAAGTATCATCTGCCGTCAGGTATTTCTCAATGCATCTGGCATATTCCTTGGAAGCAAGATTGATGATGATGCCGCTCTCATCCCGCACTGCTTCATACAGCCTGCTTCCCCAATAGGCATACATATCCCTGGCGGTTCCTATGGCAGCCTTCGCCTGCATTTCCAAGCGGTAGGGAACCACCCCGTCCATCGCCCTCAGAACACCATAAAAAGCCGACAAAATCCGCAAGTGCTCCTGCACATATTCAAAATGGCCATCCTCAAATACCGCCGGTGCCATATACTGATAGGCCAGACCCTCATAAGCCAGCACTGCCGGTGTCAGATTCTTTGTCAAATCCAGCGTCTCAAGCCGCTGGAAATTCTGCCCGGCTATTTTGTCATTGCAGCACCAAAGCTTCTTCAGCTCAGGATATGACTTCCCCTTCAGCCAGGCAGCAATTTCCTTTGTGCTCTCCAAAAAGACCGGCACGCTAAGGGGCAGCAGGCTATCCGTATCCACATTCATTTTCTTGGCAGGTGACAGGATAATCTTCATCAGCCAATCACCTGCAGCATCTTTTCTGCATCATCTGCCGTCTTTACCTTGCCATTGGCCATAACTATTATGCCCTGCTCATCAATAAGATAAGTGGTCCGCACCACGCCCATGGATACCTTGCCGTAGTTTTTCTTTTCCTTCCACACATCATAGGCTTCAATAACTTTGCGTTCCGTATCTGAAAGCAAAGTAAATTTGAGGCCATATTTTTCCTCGAACTTTTTGTGAGAAGCCACCGAATCCTTGCTTACGCCCAAAATGACAGCTCCCTGCTCCACAAACTGGTCATACAGCTCAGAGTAGCCGCTTGCCTGCCTGGAACATCCCGGCGTATTATCCCGCGGATAAAAATACAAAATAACCTTCTTGCCCAAATAATCACTCAGCTTATGCAGCTGGCCATTCTGGTCAGGCAGCTCAAAATCAGGTGCCTTGGTTCCTACTTCTAACATAGTTATTCCTCCCATTCTAAAAAACACTAATACTTATACTTATACTATACTTATACAATGAAATTTTCATCAAAGCTACATTTTAACATACCTTTGATTTCTGCTATTTGAATGCCGTGTGACTGTTTATTCTGCCAACCTTTTCGGATATCTCGGCAACAAACTCAAGCATTTTATTTTAATGTGGCAGAAGACTCCCTGCCTCTATAGGCGGGAGATGAATGCCACGTCCA
>OBLI01002244.1_pt1 | contig 16817 bp, 10 predicted proteins | sample 1519701 | NCBI WGS metagenome assembly OBLI01 (sample SAMEA3663005, study PRJEB22513) | pig gut metagenome | biome: pig gut; feature: pig-associated habitat; material: faeces | place: France | collected 2012 | reverse complement strand
GCCCTTTATATAGCTAATTTTCAGCACGTTTCGATTATTCTTCGACGGCGGCCTGAGCGGCTGCCAATCTGGCTATCGGCACACGGAATGGTGAGCAAGAAGCGTAGTTCATACCAACCTTCGCGCAGAACTTTACGGAAGATGGCTCACCGCCGTGCTCTCCACAGATACCAGTGCGCATGCCTGGGCGAACCTTGCGTCCGTTCTCAACAGCCATCTTTATCAGCTGGCCTACACCGTTCTGGTCGAGAACCTGGAATGGGTCTACCTTGAGAATCTTCTTCTCGAGATATGCTGGCAGGAAGCTGGCGATATCATCGCGCGAATAACCGAAGGTCATCTGTGTGAGGTCGTTTGTACCGAACGAGAAGTACTCGGCCTCGGTGGCGATACGATCGGCGGTGAGGGCGGCACGAGGTATCTCAATCATTGTACCTATCTCAAACTCTATCTCAACACCTTCCTCAGCGAACACCTCGGCAGCTGTCTTCTTTATGATATCCTTCTGCTGCTTAAGCTCATAGAGGATACCTATCAGAGGTACCATTATCTCTGGCTTAGGGTTGCAACCCTCTTTCTTGAGTTGGCACGCTGCGCTGAGTATTGCGCGTGTCTGCATGGCTGTAATCTCGGGGAATGTGATTCCAAGACGGCATCCACGATGTCCGAGCATTGGGTTATTCTCAGCGAGGGAGTTGACACGACGCTTTATCTCATCGATGCTGACACCCATCTCCCTTGCCATAGTCTCCTGGCCATTTGTATCGTGTGGAACGAACTCATGGAGAGGAGGATCAAGAAGTCGGATATTCACGGGTAGTCCATCCATTGCTTTCAGGATACCATAGAAGTCGGCCTTCTGGTATGGAAGAAGTTTTGAAAGTGCTTTCTCGCGTCCCTCAACAGTATCAGCAAGAATCATCTCACGCATGGCGACAATCTTCTGGTCGTCAAAGAACATGTGCTCTGTACGGGTCAGACCAATACCCTTAGCGCCAAACTCTCGTGCCACCTGTGCATCATGTGGAGTGTCGGCATTTGTGCGAATCTCCATCTTTGTATATTTGTCACAAAGATCCATCAGCTCCTTGAAGTCTCCTGAGAGCTCAGCAGCCTTAGTTGGAACCTCGCCAGCATATACCTGTCCTGTCGAGCCGTTCAGAGATATATAGTCGCCCTCTTTGTAAACAGCACCATCAATCTCTACTGTCTTTGCCTTATAGTCGACATTGATAGCTCCAGCACCAGAGACACAGCATTTGCCCATTCCACGAGCGACAACGGCAGCGTGCGATGTCATACCTCCGCGGGCTGTGAGAATGCCCTCAGCGCTTGCCATACCAGCAAGGTCCTCTGGCGATGTCTCTATACGTACCATTATCACCTTGTGTCCGTTAGCTGCCCACTCTTGTGCGTCGTCAGCATGGAATACAATCTGTCCGCAAGCTGCTCCAGGAGAGGCTGGGAGTCCTTGTGTGATGACCTTGGCTTTGGAGAGAGCGAGCTTGTCGAATACAGGATGGAGGAGCTCGTCGAGTTTCTGTGGCTCGCAGCGGCATATTGCTGTCTTCTCGTCGATGAGTCCTTCCTTTACAAGATCCATGGCAATCTTTACCATAGCTGTACCTGTACGCTTACCGTTACGTGTCTGTAGGAACCAGAGTTTGCCTTCCTGGACAGTGAACTCCATGTCCTGCATGTCATGATAATGGTGCTCGAGCTTATCTTGAAGCGCGTCGAGCTCCTTATATAGCTCAGGCATTGCCTCTTCCATTGAAGGATATTTTGCGACACGCTCTTCCTCTGATATTCCTGCACGCTTAGCCCATCTCTGTGAGCCTATCTTTGTTATCTGCTGTGGCGTACGGATACCAGCAACGACATCCTCGCCTTGTGCGTTGATGAGATACTCTCCGTTGAAGAGATTCTCACCGTTTCCTGCGTCACGTGAGAAGCAAACACCTGTCGCCGATGTATCGCCCATATTACCGAATACCATGGCCATCACTGATACGGCTGTACCCCACTCATCTGGTATACCTTCCATCTTACGATAAAGGATAGCACGCTCGTTCATCCAGCTGCGGAACACAGCGCATATGGCTCCCCAAAGCTGAACGATAGGATCTTCTGGGAAGTCGCTTCCTGTCTGTTCCTTGATAGCTTTCTTGAAGAGAACAACTAAGCGTTTGAGAGACTCAACAGAGAGGTCTTTGTCAAGCTCCACACCCTGCTCCTTCTTTACTTCCTCAATGATGGCCTCAAATGGATCAATATCTTCCTTGTTGACGGGTTTCATGCCCAGAACGACATCGCCATACATCTGCACGAAACGGCGATATGAGTCGTAGACAAAATGTGGGTTACCTGTCTTACGTACCATTCCTTCTGCCACTGCGTCATTAAGTCCGAGATTTAGGATTGTATCCATCATACCAGGCATTGAAGCACGTGCTCCAGAGCGTACTGAGACGAGAAGAGGGTTCTCGACATCACCAAACTTGGAATTCATGAGTTCCTCAACATGGTTGACAGCTGCATTAACCTCATCCTTAAGAAGCTCAACAATGCGGTCTTGCCCTACACGGTAGTACTCATTACATGTATCTGTGGTGATTGTAAAGCCTGGAGGAACAGGCACTCCGATAAGGTTCATCTCTGCGAGGTTAGCACCTTTACCTCCTAATTGTTCACGCATTTGCGCATTCCCTTCAGCTTTTCCATTGCCGAAGGTATAAACTCTTTTTTCGCTCATTGATTTTTATAAATAGTTATGGGTTATTTATAGTTAAGTCTTCATGTTTAGAATACAAAGTTATAAATAATCTGCCATAATGCAAAACATTATCTATATTTTTTTATAGTATTTTTGGCATTCACATAATTTTATTCAGATAATTTGGGCATATCATGGAAATTTGTTAACTTTGTAACCAAATTGGACATTTTTTATAATTTAACCTTTACCGACAACTTTTCATTATATTATGGGTAGGAAAAAGAAAGAGCTCCCTATAGTTGAGAACGTTACAATAGAGTCTGTTGCGGCCGAAGGCAAGAGCCTTTTCAAATGGAACGACATGGTAGTGTTCGTTCCATTTTGTGTGCCCGGGGATGTTGTTGACGTACAAATACGCAAGAAGAAACATTCATATTGTGAGGCTGAGGTTATCCGCTTCCATAAATACAGCGCTAATCGTATTGAGCCTATATGCCAGCACTTTGGGCTTTGCGGCGGCTGTAAATGGCAGCAGCTTCCATACGAGGAACAAATAAAGGCCAAGCAGGAACAGGTTATGCAGCAATTGAGGAGGATAGGGCATGTCGAGCTGCCAGAATGCTCTCCTATACTCGGAAGCGTGAAGACAAAGGAATACCGCAACAAGCTGGAGTTCGGCTGCTCTGATAAAAGGTGGCTGACGCGTGAGGAGATATCATCTAGTACTGTATATGACGACATGAATGCAATCGGATTTCATATATCAGGAGCCTTCGACAAGATTCTTCCAATAGAGAAATGCTGGCTTATGGATGATCTTCACAACAGGATTAGGAATTGTGTGCGTGACTACGCAAAGGCCAACAACATCACCTTTTTTAACATAATGGAACAGCGTGGCCTGCTACGCGACATGATGCTGAGGAACTCGAATACTGGCGAGTGGATGTTCCTGATACAGTTTGGCCCAGAGATGAGTATCCCAGCATCTGAAATCACAGAAGAGGCGGTGAGGAAAAAACATTTCGACTATGATACTGCGATGGCTTTGATGGAGCATATATCAGAGGCATTCCCTGAGATAACATCTCTACTATGGGTATATAACCCGAAACGTAATGATACTTTCAGTGACCTTGAGGTTAATGTATTTCGTGGGAATGACCATATTTTCGAGGTTATGGAAGGGCTTCGGTTCAAGGTGGGTCCTAAATCATTCTACCAGACTAATACAGATCAGGCGTATCATTTGTATTGTGTAGCTCGTGATTTCGCAAATCTATCAGGCAACGAGACTGTGTATGACCTGTACACCGGAACGGGAACGATAGCCAATTTCGTGGCTAATCAAGCAAAGAGGGTCATTGGCATTGAGTATATACCAGAGGCCATAGAGGATGCGAGAATCAACTCAGTTATCAATAAGATAGAGAACACCTCATTTTTTGCGGGTGATATGAAAGACATCCTGACAGAGACGTTCATTGCAGAACACGGTCGTCCTGACATTATAATAACAGACCCCCCACGTGCCGGTATGCATCCTGACGTCATCAATGTTATTCTCGGAGCGTCACCAGCCAGAATAGTCTATGTCAGCTGTAATCCTGCCACCCAAGCCCGTGATCTGCAACTTCTAGACAAGGATTACAGGGTGGATAAGGTACAGCCGGTTGACATGTTCCCTCATACTCCACATGTGGAGAATGTCGTTCTGCTAACCAGAAGACACACAGAAGGGTGATGAATACAAAGTCCGACAACTAACGATATCCATGGAGTTTATAACGCTGTCAATGGCCATTATACCCCAAAACAGTTCTGCATATACATAGCAGGAGAGACAGGCTCTATTTGCTGAGTCAGAGCATTTAATATTGTTGGTTAAAATAAAAGGAAAAAGGAGAAACTCCAAGACCACCTTTGGTCTGAGTTTCTCCTTAAATTTTATGTTATGTCGACATAATCACATCTCTGTAGGATAGTGTGTGTCCTTACAGGAGAAGTTAGCCACACGGTCAAAGATATACCTCTCATGACTATGTGCGTGGCGGAGTGTCTTGTATGTGATGTGTCCTGAAACGAATTATTATTTACAGCCCCAAATCTTGCTTTATCTGCTTCACTTTCTCTTCTGCAGCGGCATTAGCAGCGTCAAAGTCGGCAGCACCTGAGAATGGAGCAGGCACCTCGCAGTAGAATTTAATCTTAGGCTCTGTTCCAGACGGACGGACACTAATCTTCAGTCCATCCTCTGTGAACCACTGCAGGACATTGGATGTGGCTGGCATCAGGAAGTCTTTCTCCACTCCATTCTCGGTCATCTTGAGTGTCTTGTAATCTTTCATTACAACTACTGGGCTGCCAGCTATCTGCTTAGGAGGATTTGTCCGGAAATTTTCCATCATCTGTCTTATCTCATCAGCGCCTGATTTTCCTGGCTTGACGACATTAATGGTTGTCTCTTTCTGGAATCCGTACTCTGAGTATATATCCATAAGAAGGTCAAAGAGTGTCTTTCCCTGATCTTTTGCCCATGCTGCTATCTCACAGATGAGGCAGATGCTTGCAGGAGCGTCCTTGTCACGCACCTTGTCGTAGGGCAGATAACCGAATGACTCCTCTCCACCTCCGATATACTTGCGTTTCCCCTCTAGCTCACGTATGCGGTAGGCGATCCACTTGAATCCAGTATATTCGTCGAATATCTCAACGCCGTTCTTCTTGGCTATCTTCGCTATAAGCTCTGATGTCACGATGGTCTTTACCATGAAGTCTGTCGGGTTAAGTTGTCCGAGAGCCTTCTTGTTCTTTATTGTATACCAGTAGAACATCATCGCAGTCTGGTTGCCATTAAGAATCTGCCAGTCTCCTTTGTCATTGCGGCAGACGATGGCGAGACGGTCAGCGTCAGGGTCTGTCGCCACTACGAGGTCAGCATTTAGTTTTGTGCCTAATTTCATGCCGAGCGTCATTGCCTCTGCGTTCTCAGGGTTAGGCGAGACAACTGTAGGGAAATTGCCGTCAATCACCATCTGTTCTGGTACGACATTAATGTTCTGGAATCCCCACGAGCGGAGGCATAATGGCACCAGGACGCGTCCTGTGCCGTGCATGGCCGAGTAGACGATATTGAGGTCTTTTTGGCGTAGGATAACATCCTGGTCGACCATACCTTCCTTTACTGCCATCATATAGTCATAATCCATCTCTCCGCCGATTATCTGGATGAGGTCAGGATTGGGCTCAAACTTGACATCCTCTATTCTGACTTTCTTCACCTCGTCGATTATCCCTGTATCATGAGGTGAGAGCACCTGAGCTCCATCGTCCCAATATGCTTTGTATCCATTATATTCTTTTGGATTATGGCTTGCTGTTACATTCACACCACACTGAGCACCGAGTTGTCTTATGGCGAATGATATCTCGGGAGTAGGACGAAGACTCTCAAATAGGTATGCCTTAATACCATTGGCAGAGAAGATAGCTGCAACAGTCTCTGCATACTCTCTTCCATGGTTACGGCAGTCATGCCCTACGACTGCAGCGAGATCAGTGCGCCCAGGGAATGCCTTCTTCACATAGTTTGCAAAGCCCTGTGTAGCCATACCTACAATATATTTGTTCATCCTATTGGTTCCGACGCCCATTATTCCACGCAATCCACCTGTTCCGAACTCAAGTGATTGGTAGAAAGCCTCTATCAAGTCAGTGGGGTCAGGATTGTCAAGCATTGCTTTCACCTGGCTACGTGTCTCTTCATCGAAAGAGGGTGACAACCACTCTTCAGCCTTAGCGCGACACTGTGCGATTAGTTCGTTATTATTTGCCATGATATTAATTGTGTTTTATGGTTTGATACTAATATTATTGCACAAAATTAAACATTTCTATCCATTAAAACAAATTTTTTTGTAGTAAAAATATTCTATTTGGCTATATTTTATTAATTTTGTGGTATGAAAGTACTTCTTTTACAGGTAGGGAAAACAGCAAACCGCAATTTTACTTCTGCAATAACAGACTACTACCAACGCATCTCGCATTATGTGCCTTTTGAGATTCAGACCATCGCTGAGCTTAAAGGCACAAAGTCGTTATCAGAGTCACAACAGAAAGAGCGGGAGGGCGAGATGATACTCCGCACGCTCCAGCCATCAGACACCGTTGTCCTGCTTGATGAGCGTGGCAAGGAATACCGTTCTATTGAGTTCGCCTCATGGTTAGAGCGCAAGCAGCAGACAACCAGGCGTCTTGTCTTTGTCATCGGGGGACCATACGGTTTTGCCGAGTCTGTATACAGACGTTCTGACGATATGATTTCAATGTCGAGAATGACATTCTCACATCAGATGATACGTCTCATATTCACCGAGCAGCTTTATCGCGCCTGTACTATTATAAAAGGTGAACCATATCATCACGAGTGATTAAGGCGTACGTGGATGATGTGTGTCTCCATGAGTGCCATCAAATTTTCTTCTTGTATGCCATTGTGGATATCACATATTGTCAGGTGAGGATAAGAGAGGTATAGATATTAACGACATAGACATAACATCTGGATTAAAGGATTAAGGGAGGGGGTAAAAAGAATGAAAGGAAAAGATATAACAACCCGATACACAAAAGACAAGAGCATTATATCTCTCGATAACATGACGAGGGACGAACGTATCCAAAGTATCTTCGCATACGGTCTGGCAGGTTCATCCCTTGCTGTTGTAATAGCTGCTCTATTTGAGAGGCATAGGAAGAATATCCTGCTCATACAGAACGATCAGGAGGAGGCTGGGTATCTTTATAACGACTTGTGCCAGCTGACAGAGGAAGGCACAGCGCTGTTCTTCCCATCCTCATTCCGCAGAGCTGCCAAATACGGACAGCGTGACACAGCAAACGAGATTCTGCGCACAGAGACAACGACAGCACTGAGCACAAACATGCCCCATCTCATCGTGACATCGCCTGAAGGTCTCTCTGAGCTTGTAGTATCACAGAGCAGGATTCTCTCCTGCCAGATGTCATTATCCTGCGGACAGGAGATAAGCATGACAGACATAGAGAGGAATCTGCTCGACAACAATTTCCAGCGGGTCGACTATGTCTACGAGCCTGGCCAGTTTGCTGTCCGTGGCAGTATACTTGACATATTCTCCTTCTCGGCAGAACAGCCTTACCGTGTTGACTTCTTTGGGGATGAGATAGACAGCATACGCACATTTGAGGTTGAGAGCCAGCTGTCGACAGAGCGTCGTCAGAATATAGTTATCGTCCCACGCATGTCTGACAGTGTCGAGGATAAGAGGCCCCTGACATCATTCTTCACCGATGGGACCCTCGTAGTAGCGAAAGACATGACGTTCGTTACAGACAGAATAGGGAAGATTTACGAGGAGGGATTCTCCCGTCAGGCTCTCACCGACATTATGGCCGGAGCGACAGAAGTTGAGCGAAAGCATATAGAGCAGTGCATGAGGCGTGAGTCACAATTTGTCAGAAAGAGTGTCATACTCTCCGAGATGTCGAGAATGAGACATATGGAATATGGCCAACAGCGTCCTTCAGCCGATGAGGGCTATGACGCTTTCGCCGCTTTCTCATTCTCCTCCCAACCACTCTACCATAAGAACTTCAAGATACTTGTCGACTCGTTTAGACAGTATATTGACTGCGGCTACACTGTGCACATTCTCTCAGATAGCTCTAAACAGATAGAGCGCCTGCAGGATATTGTCAATGCCGAGGAATATAATGCTGATGACACTTCGGGAATTAGTCTCACCCCCGTAAGCTCAACTCTTCATGAGGGATTCGTTGATAACGGAGAGAAAGCTTGTTTCTTTACCGACCACCAGATTTTCGACCGCTACCATAAATACACGCTGAAATCAGACAAGGCACGTCAAGGTAAGATGGCACTGACCATGAAAGAGCTGCAGGAGATGGAGCCGGGAGATTATATTGTACATATGGACTACGGCATAGGGAAATTCGCAGGACTTGTCCGCATACCTGTCGGCAACAGCTATCAGGAGGTCATACGCATCGTATACCAGAACAATGACAAGGTAGATGTATCCATCCATTCTCTCTACAAGATAAGCAAATACCGCAGCTCCACTACAGGCGAGCCGCCACGTCTGTCGCATCTCGGTACAGGGGCATGGGAACGCCTTAAGGAGCGCACGAAGAAGAAGATCAAGGATATCGCACGCGACCTCATCAGGCTCTATGCCAAACGGAGACACGAGAAAGGCTACAGTTTCTCTCCCGACTCATATCTGCAGAATGAACTTGAGGCGTCGTTCATATACGAAGATACCCCAGACCAGCTGCGCGCCACTCAAGAGGTAAAACGTGATATGGAGTCATCACGCCCGATGGACAGACTTGTCTGTGGTGATGTCGGCTTTGGCAAGACAGAGGTTGCCATACGCGCTGCCTTCAAGGCTGTATGCGACTCTAAACAGGTGGCGGTCCTTGTCCCAACCACAGTCCTTGCCTTCCAGCATTACAAAAGCTTCACAAGGAGGATGGAGCATCTCCCTGTGCGTGTCGACTATCTTTCGAGGGCACGCACAGCAAAACAGACAGCAGCTGTCCTCGCCGATTTGAATGATGGGAAGATAGACATACTTATCGGAACACACAAGATTATCGGAAAGAATGTCCGCTGGCACGATATCGGGCTCCTCATAATCGACGAGGAACAAAAGTTCGGCGTGTCGACAAAGGAGAAAATCAAGCAGCTGAAGACAAACATTGACACTCTCACCATGTCTGCAACACCTATCCCACGCACACTTCAGTTCTCACTCATGGGTGCGCGCGATATGAGCATCATGCGTACACCGCCCCCCAACCGTCACCCCATACAGACAGAGTTGGGCACATATGGTACAGACATCATACGCGAGGCGATAGAGTTTGAGATGTCGCGCGACGGACAGGTATTCTTTGTCAGCCCGAGGATATCAAACCTCCATGAGATACGCGACCTCATCCTGCGCTCAATCCCTGACTGCCGCATCGCTGTAGGCCACGGCCAGATGTCACCTGCCGAACTTGAGAAGATTGTCGTAGGCTTCATGAATTACGACTATGATGTTCTTCTGTCTACAACGATTGTCGAGAACGGCATAGACATACCAAATGCCAATACCATCATAATAAATGATGCCCACAGGTTCGGCCTCTCAGACCTCCACCAGATGCGTGGAAGGGTAGGACGTGGAAATCGCAAGGCTTTCTGCTATCTCCTCTCCCCTCCCCTACAGCTTCTCCCTGCTGATACACGACGACGCCTTGAGGCTCTTGAGACATTCTCCGACCTCGGCTCGGGGTTCTCCATCGCCATGCAGGACCTTGACCTCCGCGGAGCTGGCAATCTCCTCGGAGCAGAGCAGAGCGGATTCATGGAGGACCTTGGATATGAGACATACCAGAAGATTCTGCGGCAGGCCGTCACAGAGCTGCGTAACGAGGAGTTCCAGGCTCTGCAGCAAGAGCAGATCGACGAGGAGGAGGCACTCGCTGACAGCCAGTCCTCTCTCCACGGAGATGCAGCCTCTGTTGTCATATTCGTCGATGATTGTGCTGTGGAGAGCGATCTCGAGATGTATTTCCCTGACCTTTATGTCCCAGGGGCTGCAGAGCGTATGCTCCTGTACCGTGAGCTTGACAGGATTGAGACAGACGAGGATCTCGCGAGCTACCGCCAGCGTCTTGTTGACCGTTTCGGGCCAGTGCCTAATGAGGGCGAGGAGCTGATGTCAGTTGTCATGCTGCGCAGGTATGGACGTAGATTGGGGTGTGAGAAGATTGTCCTTAAGCAGAGGCGGATGCAGCTTCATCTCCTCGCTGACCAGAACAGCCCTTATTACCGCACCAAGGCTTTCGCCAGTCTCATATCCTATGCGACAGAGAATCCACACCGCTGCCAGTTCAAATCAGTCAATGACTCTCCGCGCATCGTCATCTCAAGCGTCGGGACAGTAGGCGAGGCACTTGCTATCCTTAAGGGAATATTGCCCCACTGACCAAAAGGATATTCCCACGTGTGTTTTCTTTCCCTCTACAACTTCCCTAAACACCCCCAAACAAGAAGAAATGCTATACAACTACGACAACTATACATACAGCAAGCTGTTCATTAAACGCATAGTAGATGTCATCCTTGCGATGTTATTTCTAGTTATGTCAGCCCCTGCCGCCATACTCTTCACATTATGGATGTGTCTTGTGCACCATAAAAGGCCGCTCAATCAAGTAATGTACAATGGTCGTGGCGGCAGGCCGTTCAGCTCATACCTGCTCTGCCCGTGCCCCTCCGCCACGACAGAAGATCCAAAGGACACATTTATCGAGCGTGTGAGGCACATTCTCACAAAGATTCCCCTTCTCGTGAATGTCGTACGTGGCGACATAAGCCTCACGGGCACATATCTCTACCTGCACGACGAACTCACGTCCCTGAAATCACATTATCCCGACACCGTCATCCTCCTCCAGTCGAAGCCCGGCCTCATATCCCCATCAAAGGTCTATGCCCACACAGCCCCCTCCGCCTTAGATATCAGGCGACAGATAGAGATAGATATCAGATACATTAATAGCCGTACATTCACAGTAGACATACAGATGTTCGCAGACTATATTCGGTTCATCCGACATTTTGAGTAATACGGCAGTCATGCTGTGCGTAGAGTCTTAGATAAAATACATTTCGTCCCTAAATCCATATGCATTTCGCTTCATCACTTTTTTTGTTGTTAATGCCCTCAACCTTGCCGGTAGAAATGTAATTATTGGCACCCCCCCCCGCAGACACAATACACATTCTTGACCAAATGAGGCTTTCCGCACTTCGGGCAAACAAATAATCGCTTTTTGCTTTGGACATTCAGAATTATTGTTTTACCACCATACTCCACTTTGGTACATTCGAGACTGCAAAGCCCCCATGCGTGTTATAGAAAACTGCTGTTCATCATTGCACATTTGTTTGTGGATATTCAAACATACAAAAAGTTCAGCGCTTTTCTTCTATATCTTACATCTTTTATATGCCGTATTACTCGAAATGTCGGATGAACCAATTACAATTATTTATCCTTGTTTAAGGCACAATTTTCACTATACTGCTTGAATTGTTACCCTCCTGATTAACTTGTATCTGAACAGGGATGCGTTCTTGCAGTTCCTCAACATGGCTGATGATACCTACATGGCGACCTGCCTTTGAATGTAGTGAGCGAAGTGTTTCTATTGCTTTCTGAAGGGGCTCGCCGCTAAGTGTGCCGAAACCCTCGTCGATGAACAGGGTGTCAACTTGAAGCTGCTGTCCGATGTCACTCAAGGCTAATGCCAACGATAGGGAAACGAGGAAACTCTCACCGCCGGAGATGGTGCTGGCTGCGCGACTGACAAATCCCTGGTATGCATCTTCCAATGAGATGACGAATGTTCCCGGAGCCACCTTCAGGGTGTAGCGGTCTGTCAGCGTCTTCATATATCTGTTGGCTGAATGAATGAGGCTTGTCAGGACGTAACTCTGGGCAATCTTTCGGAATGTACTGCCTGTGGAGTTGCCGATTAGCTGATTCAGTCGTGACCACTTCTGATAGACAGCCTTCTTGTCTTCTGCCTCTTGGATGAGAGAGCCCAGACGTTCGCGATTTTCCTTGTCTGCCTTGAGTTCCTGATTGATCGCTCCCTTATTCTCGCCAATCTCAGCAAGTTGTTTCTCAATGTCCTCAATTCGTTCGTTGAGTGTGTCGAGAGTGTCGCTTTCTGAAAATTCCGGCTTTATTGTCTGGTGCACGGCAATGAGTTTTTCTACATTGTCGAAGAGAGTCTTCTTTGCTATAACTGCTTCGCGAGCAGCCTTCAGAGAGTCATTCTCACGCGTAATATCATCAGAGGAATAGGCATTTAATGTCTCCAGACGCTCAATCTTGAGTTCCGGGTGTTCTGCAATGAAAGCATTGAGATACGTTTGGTTGACGTTCAGACTATCCTCTGCCGTCTTCAATTTACTTAGGACGGTAGCAACAGAGGTGTTGAGATCATTGGCTTCTGCAAGCAGATTATCTACCTTTACAACTCTTTCAGGTTCAACATCTTTCCATGAGGGAATGGCCGAAAGGATTGCGGCCAGCACATTCCTGACGTTTTCCAAATTGGTTTTGGTGGTCTCTAATTTGCCGGCAAGTGTTTGCTTCCTCTGAATCCTGTTATTGTATGTCTTGGCAGCAGAGGTGAGGGTAGTGGCAAATTCCATTGGAGACTCTTTCCAGTTGACCTGCCAGTTGCCGACGATTAACTCAGAGGCTTTCTTTATAGCGTTATCAACCTCTGCTTTCTTGGTTTCTACAAGTGCTTCGGCGGTAGAGATCCGACCCCTGCACTCGATAATAGCCTTCTCTGCTTCACGAACTTTAGCGGCTGACGTCTCCACATTCTTCCGTTTTGATTCAAGTGCTTTACGTAAGTTCTTAACCTCAGTTTCCTGTGCCTCGCCATCCCTGACTTTTGCTTTCAGCTCGTCAAATGATTTGTTTGCCGATGTTTCAAGTGAGGCAAGGGCAGACAGGGTAATGTCATCCGGCTTTTCTATACCGCAAGCCTTGCAAGCTTCCAGTGTTTTCTGCGTTGCATTGGCAACGGTCTTGTCTTCATTGAATGCTCTAAGGTCCCGCTCGTATGACATCGATTCTGATTTGATTTCTGCTTCAAGTCTAACCTTTGCATCAACAAAATTCTTATGCTCCTTTTCTGCTTCTTCGTATGCTCTCTTCAATCCGCCAACGAGAGCGGCCAGATCCTTTTCTTGAGGCAGTGCCAACCTGATTTCCTGGCGACATACAGGACAGATGTCACCTACTTTCAGCTTTGTCCTCAAGGTTGAGGCAAACCTGTTCACGGTATCACTCTGCTTGTCCAGATCTTCCTTGCGAACGTCCATCTTGATCTTGGCATCATGGATAGGCGCATCCATATCAGCAGACTTTCTTTTCTTTTCGTCAAGTGCAACCTTGCGTTCTGCAAGATTCTTACGCTTCTCTTCATATTGAGACTTAGCTGACGTAAGCGTCTCGATACGGTCTTTTGCAGCAGTAATCTTTCCCAATAAATCCTTGGCTCTGTCACGTTTTTCGCGCAATTCAGGCAGGTTGAGAGCTGCAACAGTTTCTTCCTTTGCCTTTACCTCGGATTCTTCTCTCTCAAAAGCACACTTTGCGTTCTTGGCATCCTCCTTGGCTTTCTCTGACACAGGAGTGAGTTCGTCTGTCAGTTTCTTGTTCTCCGTATCAATAGCCGTCCGGCTCTTCTTGATTGCCACACATCCATCATCAATGGCATTCAGATAGCCAACTATTGTTTGGGCATTCACATACACGTCAGCTTTATCTGCTTCAGTAGAGATAAATGTATCAATCTCTTGTATTTCTGTCTCGATCTTGACAACATCATTCTCTGCTTGTTGTTGTCCGCCTGACAATTTGGAGTAAGTATTTGCCAACTTTTCAAGAATCTTCCTCTGCTCTGCTTGAGTGGTTGCTGCTTTCTTCACCTCCTTCATCCACAGACGTGCATCAATAGTCGCATTCCAATCCCTTACAGTTTGTTCCTTCTGCTTGAACGCTTCACTTTCAACGGCTTCGTTGGCTAAACGTAATGCATCATCTGCATCGTTCTTGGCTTTGTTCAGTTCGTTGTCTTTGGACAGCCAGTCGCGTTTTGCTACATCTTTGTCATTTCCGGCCTTTATTTCTTTATATTGGTTGTCAAGAGCAGACAATGCATCCTGCTTCTCGGCAATCTCTGTTTCTGTTAGAGTTCGGGTCCCTTCAACTATGCGTTTGGCATCCTCCCATTCCTTTTTCTTTTTGTCGGTCAATTCATAAACCTTTGCGCCAATCTTCGAGTAGATGTCCACACCCGTAATCTTTTCCAAAATCTCTGCCTTCTCATCATCTTTACTGTTCAGGAAGCGCGTAAACTCGCCTTGTGCAAGCATGGTAGTACGACAGAACTGATTGAAATCCAAGCATACGGCGGCTCGCATTTCTTCCTTTATGTCAGCGTCCTTAGTCAGGCTTTCATCTGTGTCAAGGTTCTTCAGTTTCCACGTTTTTCCCTTAATGGAGCCGCTGACCTTCTTGAAGGCACGGGAAACAGCCCATGTGGCTTCATAGTTCACGCCATTGCTGCCGATGAATGTGAGCGAAACGAATGCCTCTATGGTATTGCGTCGCATCAGCTGACGCGGGTCTTTTATTGTAATATCATCAGCATCCATTGTTTTTCCCTGCATTTTTGTGGATTCCAGTCGTGGAGTATTGGCATAGAGAGCCAGACAGATGGCATCAAGGATGGTTGACTTGCCCGCACCGGTCTTTCCGGTAATCAGGAAAACTTCACTGTCGGCCAATGGCTGTGCCTCGAAGTCGATGACAGCATCCTCAATGGATGCGATATTGTGTATGGTGAGCTTTTGGAATTTCATAAAGCAACAAGTTTTCCGGATTCTACATTCTTTCTTCGTCTTTCAGAGCTGCAAGCGTCTCGTTGAACAGTTCCTTCAGATCGCTGTCGAACTCTATACCCATGTCTTCGGCATAGCGTTCGGCTATCCCGATAGGTTCCTCAGTCTTGAACTCCTGTACGGACATTACCTTTGCCTCTCTTCTGTCCTTTTTCGGTCTTTGCGTGTTTATCACGCAGAACCTGCATTTCTTGTCTTTGCATATCACGAGAGCCTCTGCATTAGCCTCTACAGGAAGAAAATCCTCAACCTCTACATTGAGCCGGATGTATGCTTCGATGTCGTTAGGGTAGATTTTAAGCAGATTCTTGGCGTCTTCCCACGTAGCGACACCTTCTGTCGGAAGTGTAACTAACGGACGATGTGGCTTTATCTCAATCTCCTCAACTGCAGGTCTATCGCCATGCTCTGCAATCTCGACAATAGACACAGAATGCTTGTAGTTCTCATCGAATGAAACAGGAATCGGTGTTCCGCAATATCTTACGTTGTGCCTGCCCGAGTGGATAAACTGTCCATGATGTATGTGGCCAAGTGCCAGATAATCATACCCGACACCCATCTCATCAAGGTCGTATGAATCAATGCCACCTACTGAATATTCCGACCCGTTCTCATGACCGGCAAAGTCACAACCTCTGACTGTAGTGTGAGCTGTCATCACAACAGGAAGATTATCGGCATTCTTTTCGTTGACAATATCAAGCAAGTCCTGAAACAAACCTTTCGGCATATTTCTCTCGTTTACGTACGGAACGGCAATTACATATCCCTTTCCCGGTACTTCTATAATCATGTCTTCCTTCTGATTGGAATCTATACAGCCAATAGTGAAAACCTTTAGAGCCTTCCACGGTGTACGGAAAATATCATGCTTCGTACCACTGTCATGATTACCTGCTGTGATAACAATCGTCATATCAGGATTGGCATCACGGATCTCCACCAATGCGTTAGTGAACATCGTTTGTACGGCTGCTGATGGCTGAGGTGTATGGTAAACGTCGCCGCAGAGCAAGAACACATCCGGTTTCTGCTCCCTGACGATATTCACCATCTGAAGTAGCATTACCATCTGCTCCTCCGTACGGTCGTAGTTATAAAGTGTGTGACCTAAGTGCCAGTCACTTGTATGCAGTACCTTCATAAATATCGTTTGTTTAAGAGATGTAATTCATTGAAAATTTTATAATTATCGAAATTTTAGAAGTGTCCTTGAACGAAGTGAAAAACTTTGTAGTGGATAAGAACAATGAAGCTAAAGAATTCCGCTATGATTACCGATTACAAAGTTACTGAAATTTTCTGGATTGCAGATGAGTTCCGCAAAGTATTTTATGCACATATGGCAAAATATACGTTTATAGCAGAAAGAAAGCGTAAATATCACCTTGAAAGCCGCGTGTTAAAGGCGGGAAAAATGTGATAAGTAGGTGTGCGAAAATATTTTTTAGTGTCAGGCGACGTATCAACAGGTTTGGGTTGAAAATCCGGTCGTAGAGGGATGCCACAGCCTTCATAATCTGTCTGGTAGATGAAGTG
>OBLI01002242.1_pt1 | contig 16833 bp, 32 predicted proteins | sample 1519701 | NCBI WGS metagenome assembly OBLI01 (sample SAMEA3663005, study PRJEB22513) | pig gut metagenome | biome: pig gut; feature: pig-associated habitat; material: faeces | place: France | collected 2012 | reverse complement strand
AAACGATTTCACGGGGGCCGGGGGCGCGCAGGAGCCGCCCGAATTTCACGGGGGCCGGGCGCGTGCGAAGGACCGCCGAATTTGCCCGGCGGCGCATTAGAAGGAGGATTTAACCATGTCAACAGCGAATTTCAAGAGAATGGAGCATTTCCCGCTCTACGCGCACGAAGACATCCGCGAGGGCTATTGTCCCCGCTGTGACTGCTGGCACGAGCTCGACGGCGACGACGATATGTGCCCCGAGTGCGGCGCGTCCCTGCAGGGCATATCGGTAAACGACTATGCAAACGCCGAGTTTGTGGACGCGGTGACGCAGAGACTGGACGACCTGGCGGCCGATCTCACTTTCTGGCGTGTCTCGGTCTGCGGCGGCTACTATGGCGGCGTTCAGCTTTACGCCGAAAGCGTCCACGACGACCCCGAAGACCTGCGCCTCTATTGGAGCAATGAAGACTGCCGCGCCGAGTTTGACATGTGCAAATCACAAACAATCCGCGCCTGTGAGCGCGAGCAGCACAAGGTGTGCCGTGCATTTAAGACGATCGCGCGGGAATTTAATTTTTCGCGTCTGCAAATAGTAGGAACGGCGAGTAACGGCGAGACGTTTTACCGCGTCGTATCCCCCGCCCCGTCTCACGCCTGAAGCTCTGCAAAGCCGCCCCCGGAGAGCTGCACAAAGGCCCCCGAGAACCACAGAAACGCCCGCCGGAACGCTGCAAAAAATCCCCCCGGAAGCCGCCGCCTCCGGGGGGAAAATTATTTTTTGCGTTTGGTTGCAAAACGCGCCGCAGCCTGGCATATAGGGTATAAAAGCAAAACGGAAACGCGAAAGGAGATAACAAAATGAAGATCACCCGTGAGAGCATCGAAAAGAGCAGCGCCCGCATGGGCAACGGCTGGACGATCAGCCGTTACTATCTGGTCATGTGCGGCGAGAAAGCCGCCGAGCTGCAGATCCCCATGGAGGACGGCGGATACATCCAGGGCCGCATCTACATTGATAAACAATGGAGGGGATATCAGGCATATGACGGCGTGCGGATCAGCGTCAACGCCTCCCGCTACTACCCGGCGCAGACCCCCGGCGTTTATGTCTCCCACGGTCTCGGTCACTGGGTGGACATTGACCGCCCAGACATGAGCAAATGCATGTTTTCGGCGGTGGAGAAGATCACGCACAAGATCACCGCAGACGACATCCGCGCCCTGTGCGAAGCAGGCGCGGCAGCCCTGACCGGAAAAATGGCGGAGCTCTCCGCCACAGCGTAAGGAGGCGCAGGCCATGAATAACGACATTCTCAAGAATTTTGTCGAGCAGGAGCTCAACGAACACAACAAGCACAACAACGCCGGCCTTGCCTCCGTCGAGTTTTTCGACGGAGCGAAAACCGAAGAAGTGACCTTCCACGGCAATCACCGCGCGCAATACAACCGGCTGCTGCGGTTCTGCGCGGAGAACGGTCTAACCGTCGTTTCTACGCATCCCGGCACGCTGGCGGCGGTTGTCCGTGTAGAGACCGGCAAATAAACGCCAACAGAAGAAACGCTCCCGGAGAGATCCGGGAGCGTATTTTTTTAAGAAAAACCCCGTTGCCCCCGCGCCGTACAATAAAAAGCAGATCGTGAAGCCGCCCAGCTCCGGCGGGATATTCATTTTATCTATAATATATATTCACAAAAATCTATAGAAAAAAGCGCGGGAACATCGCAAAAAATTTGTTTTTCCGGTTGCAAAACGGCCGCCTGCCCGGCATATACAGCATAAAGCAAAAGGAGGTCACTACCATGCCACAGAATAAAACCGAGTCCGTCCGCTTCTACTATAACGGCCTGCGCGTCAACGGCGAGCGCAAGCTCACCCGCTGCTGCTATACCCTGGACAACCGCCACGACGGCGCCGAGTGCGTCACGATCTACGCGACGGGTTACGACGACCTCCCGCGCGACATTTTCCCCGTAGAGAACGACAGCGACAGCTATACCGATTATTTCGAGCACGACAGAGCAACGCTTTTCCCCGATCATCCCCTCTACAAATTCGCCCGCTATGCGGCGATGAAGGCGAACGCATGCAGCAACACCAAGAGCATCGAGCGCGTGAGCAAAAAGATCTCCGGCATGAGCCGCGAGCCGTGGGCCGGTTATATCGACGCGCTCAAGGCCGACATTGCCCGCTGGCAGCGGGAGACCGCCGACTTCAACGCCACCGAGGATCCCGGCCAGCCGACCGCCGCCGACGTGGAAGCGTGCCACGCTCTCCGCCTTGCCGAAGAGAACGCCCGCCGCGAAAAAGAGCACGAGGAAGAGCTTCAGCGCCGGGAAAAGGCGCTGAACGAACAGAACAACGGCCGCCGCTTCATCGAGCAGACCGCCGCCGAGCATCCCATTGAGGAGGGGCAGCCGGTCGTGCGCATCCATTGGAGCGAGTACCCGGCGTTCTACAGCTGGAAGGATGACGAGCTGGTGCTTTCCGTCGCTGCCGCCGAGATCATTCTCAAGACGTTTGACGAGCAGAAGCGCGCCGAAAACGGCGGCTATTACAAGACAAAATTCTCCATTGAGGAGGACGGCGAGGTCGTCTACGGCGGCGGCCGCTACGACCTCGGAGACGGGGACGGCGGCCTGTGCGAGCACATCCGCGCCTTTGGCCGCCACCTGATGGAGCGCGGGCAGTTCGGGCAGGGGGCAACGGAGGAGGACAAGCAGGAAGGCGCGAAGATCGTCGAATTTGCGAACCGTCTCCAGAGCTACACGCCCGGCGGCTATATTGAGAGCGTCGAGCCGGCGCCTTATATAAATACTATATTGGAAGCTCTGCAGAAAAAGAGAGAGGAAGAAGTAGACAACCTTTCCGCGCTGATCCGTCTCCTGCCGGACGAGGGCATCATCGGCATGGCCTCCGACCTTGCAAAAAACGGCTCGCCGGAGACGGCGCGGTACGTCCTCCTGCAGCTTGCGCAGCGTGACAAGAAGAAGGCCGCCGAAGCCGCGCGAAGTCTCGGATTGTGAATAAATATGCTTTATATTATTCAGTTGCAAAACGCCCAACTGCCCGCCATATAGAGTGTACAGCCCCGCAAAGCGCGGGGCAGAAAGGGGAAAAAACATGACCGATACCGAACTTTTGGAGATGGCCGGAACCGCGATCCGGCACGGAGTGCTCAACGTTTACGAGGGGCGGAGCGGCGCCGACATGCAGCGCCTGGTTGACAAAATGCTCAACGACCCCGCCGCGTATTACACCGTCACGCCGCTGTATCCGGCGCTGCGCGTCTATGCCGAGCTCCGGGAGCGCGTGGCCGCGAAGTCCTGCGGCTCCGCCATCCAGGCGGTGAAGCGCCTCATCCGGACCTGTGCCCGCAACGATATGCGCGGCGTGTGGAAAAGCGCCGACGGCTCCGCCTGGTGCTGCTGTGATGGGCAGCGGGAAGTCCGGCTGAAAAATGTCTCCGGCGTTCCCGTGCTGGAACAGAGCTTCCCAACCCTCGAAGCGCAGATCGACGACTGCGCCAAAACGGCCAGCAAGTCGCTCCCGCTCCCTACCGCCGCCGAGCTCAAGACATACATCGCCGCCGAGAAGGCCGCCGGCATCAAGCCGGAATCCCTTTGGTATTGGTGGGGCGGCGATACGCCGGCCGTGAACGCCGCGTTTCTGCTGGACATGGTAACGCTCTTCCCGGACTGCAAAGAGGCTCTGTACTGGGCGGAACATCGTCCGCTGTACTTCCGCGGCGAAAACGGCGACGGCATCCTTCTCCCGGTCTACCGGCAGAAGCGCCCCGAGTGGGAAGCGCGCTGGAACGAGCTGCACAAAAGCGCCGGTTAACCCCGGCGCTCCGCAGAAATATATAAGTATATACACCTGAAAGTCTACACAGAAAGAGCCAGGAACCAGTTAAAGAACCGCAAAGGAGGCGGAAAATGAAGACAGATACCATCGACATCATTATCCCCGCGCACAACTGCGCCGACACCATCGGCGACACCATCAAAAGCCTTGACCTGCAGCTGTGCAAAGACTTCAAGGCGACCGTCGTGATCGACGGTTCGGACGAAAAACTGGAAGCCGTCGTAGAGACCGCCGCAGACTCTCGCCCGTGGCTCCGCTGCATCAAAAGCAACGAAAACAAAGGCGCCGGCGCAGCGCGGAACATCGGGATCATGGCGTCCGGATCCGAGTGGCTGATGTTCCTCGACGCGGACGACCTTCTGCTCCCCCACGCTATCGCCACCATGCAGCAGGCGATACCGGAAAGACCGGAATTTGTTATCGGGAAAACCATGCGCGAGAGCGAGCGCGGCTTCTACGAAGTTGTCGGGCGCGAACAGCTCACCTGGCTGCACGGGCGAATGTACCACTACGACTTCCTGACCGCGCACGGCATCACATTCCCAAACGATCTGCGCATGAGCGAAGACTTGGCGTTCAATATGAAATGCGCAGAATTGGCGAAGAACGTTCCGGAAACCTCTTGGCCGGTACATATCCAGCGTTGGAACGGAAAGTCTCTCTCACGGCGTTCTGGGGCGTCCAGAGAGCAGGCGCGGACATATATCAAGGCATGCCTGGACTATGCCGTGAACTGCATTTATGATGGCCGCGCTCCTGAAGACCTGCGCCTTCTCCCCGACGCTCTCGCCGCCTGTTATTACTACTTGGATGTAGTAGAAAGATTGTTTCCGAATGACCATGAACTCTACGCAGAAATGTGCCGGGACTTTATCCGTCTCGCGCAGACGGTAGAGCTTCCGCGTCTCCGCACGCTCCCCACATGGGAAGCCCGGCTTGCCCGTTCCCTCGCGCTGCCCTCGCGCCCCTACGGAACGGCGTATATGCCGGAGCTGACCTTTGAGCAGCGTTTCATCAATGCGACTCTAAAATAAATATACAGGAGGAACCCACCAATGCGAGCACCCTGCATCATCAAAAGAACCACAGATCGGCACGACGGATTGACCGTCGAGTATCTGGAAACGTCGGTCCCCAAAGCTAAGTATACCGGAGACAAAAACCGCGCCCGTGTGTACGTCTACACCGGAGACGCCGAGTACATCGTCCGCACACAGCTGCGCAACGGAGCAAGACCGTCACAGAGCTTTACCGTCGTCACGCTTAAGGAGGACAAAAGAAAATGAGTACAAAAGCAGTAAGACTTCTTCTCATGTTCCTGTTCGGTCAGGTCGTTCAGACGGCCGTGATGCTCATCGGCTTTGCGCTGGATATGAGCTCAATCATCTGGTGGACCGTCGTTTCCGGCCTTGTGATCTTCTGCGCCGCGTGGCTCGGCGGGTGCATCGCCGCTCCCGAGGCCGCCCGTTCCAAGCGTCACACAAAGACCTCCGGGAGCTCCCCTATGGACGACACCTCAAAATATCTCGACTGACTCCCCTTACGCACCGTGCGCAGCTAATCTATAATATTCACAAACAACATAAAACTCTGCAAGCAAATCTACAAACAAATCTGCAAACAAATCTGCAAACAACATAAAACTCTGCAAACAAATCTGCAAACAAATCTGCAAACAACATAAAACTCTGCAAACAAATCTGCAAACAAATTTGCGAAAAGAAAGGAAATAAAATCATGTCTGAATCCAACGCCAATTATTCCATCAACGAGCCCCGCTTCCAGCGCGTCATCAAGTACGCAACGTCCGCCTCCAAGCAGATCCCCGGCGCGCTCGTGCGCGTAGCGGAGAGCGAGGAAACCGACATCAACACCGTCCGCCTGACTCTCCCCATCCCGTCCGAGATCAACAAGATCGCCGTCCATTACCTCCACGACGCCGGATTCTCCGCCGACAAGACCGAGCTCACCGCCGAGGGCTTCACCTTCACCGTAGACATGACGCAGCCCTACGAAGACTGACGCAACAATACAGAGATCTCCCGCACGGCGTCGGAGCTGAAAGCCGCCGCCGGTTGATTCCAAAAATTCCATAACGCAGCAATGCGCAAAGATTCATTTGAGTCTTTGCGCATTTTTTTATTTTCCCGTCGGTTGCAAATTGCCACCGTTGTTGCCATATAGGGTGTAAAGAGAAAAAACGTACATAATTACGGACAAAGCACTTTTGCCCGCGCGTTACACTGAAACCAAAGCCGCGGGATGACGAGCCGCGGCGAAGGAGATAGATACGATGGACAACACCCTGGAACGCGCGAGAGACATTGCCATCCGGTTTGGGCAACTGACATGGGGCGATCTCATTGACCTTTCCCCGAGAGAGGAGCACGCGGTAATGGCCGCGCTTCGGATGACTGCGGTCATGCCCGGCGGGAAAGACCGGGTAACTTCGGTTCAGTGCTTCTTGTTTCTGAACGACGACCGGAACGACCTCGGCCCGGAGGATGAGGAGCTGCAAAAACACATCCGCCAGTTTCTTCAGCTGGTGGCGGGCTTTATGGGATGGTACGGGCATGGAGAATAAAGAGCTTTTATTTTGCGGTGACTGCATAGCAAAGCTAAAGGAGCTTCCCGCCGGAAGCGTGGATATGGTCCTTGCGGATCCGCCCTACGGCACAACGCGCTGCAAATGGGACAGCCCCATACCGTTCGCCCCGCTCTGGGACGAGCTGCACCGGGTCGTGAAGAAAGACGGTGCCATTCTCCTCTTCTGCGGTGAGCCGTTTGGAAGCGCTCTGCGCCTCTCGAACCCGAAGGAATACCGGTACGACTGGGTGTGGCAGAAAACGTCCCCTACCGGCTTTCTGAACGCCAAACGGCAGCCGCTGCGGGATGTGGAAAACATCGCGGTGTTCTATCGCTCTCCCCCGCTCTATATCCCGCAGAAGACATCCGGTCATACCCGAAAGGTGAGCTCGGCGTACAGCAAGCGGAACTGTCGAAAAGGGGAGGTCTACGGAGCCTACGGCGCTACGTCCTACGACAGCACTGAGCGCTACCCGACACAGGTGCTCCGCTTCAAAAGCGACAAGCAGCTGGCAGCGCTTCACCCGACGCAGAAGCCCGTGGCCCTGCTCGAATATCTTATAAAAACATACACACGCCCAAACGATACGGTGCTGGATTTCTGCATGGGCAGTGGGTCAACCGGCGTAGCCGCGCTCCGAACCGGCCGAAAATTCATCGGGATAGAGCTCTCGGCAGAATACTACGCCGTAGCCACCAGACGCATCACCGGGGAAATCCCCGAATAAATACTTTTTTTGAAGGAAGGTAAACAACATGGAAGAAAAAGTTTTGCACAATGTCGTGCTTGTAAAGCACCTGACCAGCGGCAATGGTCCGTATCTTTTTTCCGTACCGAACGGGCGGAAGCTCAAGGAAGGACAGCCGGTTATCGTTGACACACGCAAGGGTATCGCAACGGACGGCGTGTGCGTGGCGGACAGCTTCATGGCGGACGATACTGTGCTCAACGCACTGGTGCTTTTGGGTGGTGCCAAACTGCCGCTCCGCCGTGTACTCGGCGAACATCAGGTAATCATCTGGGAGGAAGAAAAGGATGAGCCGGAAGTCGCAGAAAACAAATCCGAATAAAGTGCTCTGTACGGAGGCGGATGTCCGGCGCGCCTGCAAAAAAACGTTCGACGACACGACCGACTACATCCTCACCATGATGGCGTGGTGCCTGGTGGACGATATGGGTGTCTCGGATGAATTTCTCCACATTCTCTCCCGCCGCTTCGCCTCCATCAACGAGAGCGTCGTTTCCGGCAACCTGCGCCTTGCCGAAGTGAAGCAGGCGCTCAAGGACGAGCACGACTGGGAGGTCGAAACGACCGTACACATTCGGGAGGGCTCCCCATGCTGAACCAGTATGTTCTGCAGGGGCGGCTCTGTTCCCTGCCAAAAGAAAAGCTCGACATCGACGGTCGGGACTATGTGACATTCGACCTGGCGATCCCGCGCAACCGCCGGTACATGGGCGTTTTGTATACAGACTTCATCCAGTGCCGGGCAAAGGGGCGCGTGGCGGAGCTCGTGCTGTCCTCCGTCCAGCCGGGGCAGGAGATCATTGTGCAGGGAAGTCTCCGCAGCCGCTGCCAGAAGCGCGCGGATGGGTCGCGTCTCCGCTCGGAGCAGTATCTCCATGTCGAGCACGTTTTCTTCTCCCGCCCCAAGATGACCGCCGAAACAGACGCCGAGCGCAGCACAGAAGAAGCCATAGAAGTCCCGGAATCCGTGGACGGCATAGACGAATCGGGATTTTTCCCGGAAAACGAAGTATTGGAGGATACAACAAATGAGTGATCCCAAAATGCCGCGCACCATCGCGGTAGATTTCGACAATACCCTGTTTGAAACCGACTGGCCGGATATCAAAAAGCCCATCTGGCCGGTAATCAACGCCGCCAGAACCGCCAAAGAAGAGGGAGCGGAACTGATTCTCTGGACGACGCGCGAAGGCGGACACCTGACCGCCGCCCTCGAAGCGTGTGAAAAGGTTGGTCTGACCTTTGACGCTGTAAACGACAACACGGAGACCATGAAAAAGCTCTGGGGCAACAACCCGCGCAAGGTCGGAGCCACAGAGTATTGGGACGACAGAGCCGTGAATCTTATGTGCGACGCCCCGCAGCTTCCGCCCAACGCAAAGACCCAGCAGAAAAACAATGTTGTCAGCCACCCGGAGCACTACACGCAGGGAGGCATCGAGTGCATCGACGCGATCCGCGCAAGCCTCGGCGACAAGGAGTTCGCCGACTACTGCAAAGGAAACGTCATCAAGTATCTTTGGCGTTACCGGCTCAAGAACGGCACGGAGGATCTGCGCAAAGCGGCGGTATATCTCGATTGGATGATCGAGGCGGAAGAGAAAGCGGCTGCGGAATGTGCCACCTGACGGACCACGCCGTGCAGCGGACAAAGGAGCGCGTCGGTCTCCCGAAGCGCTCCGCCGAAAAGAACGCGCAGAAAGCGCTCGAAAACGGCATCCGCCACTGCGAAACAAAAGGCAGCCTGAACCGCTACATAACCGCCCTGTATTGGAAGCATAAGACCGCCAACAACATCCGCATCTACTGTAACAACATGTACATTTTCAATAACGACGTACTCATAACCGTGTTCCCTCTCCCGCAGAAATACCGGAGCACGGCACAAAAAATCCAAAGAAAGGAACGATCTAAATGGGCTGGGACGCATTGATTTACGACGCGATACTCCGCGTAGAGAAATTGTTGAAGGAAATTCTCACGGAAGTAAGGGACCGGAACAATGGATAAATACATGAAACAGAGCGACGTGATCGCCTACATCCGCAAGGAAGCGAAAGAAGCACAAAGCGCGTTTGAAGAGCTGGGCGGTGAAAGCGGAATAATTGCCGAAGCCTTTGAAGATTTGGCAAACGAGCTTGAAGATTTCCCCGCCACCGACGTTGCGCCGGTACGGCATGGGCGGTGGCAGTACAACACTGACTTCTATGTTTGGTGCTGCTCCGAGTGTGGCAAAAACCCGACTAAGGGCACGGGAGTTGTTACCACAGCGGAAAAACTACCCGCCTATTGTCCCCATTGCGGCGCAAAGATGGACGGTGCGGAAGATGAGTGATATTCGTGAATGCCGATTCTGCGACTATAGCGACGGGAAACGCTGCTTTGAAAGATGGCCGCGTCGAGACAAGGAGAACGAAGAATGAAAGCCAAAAGCTACAAGCTGAAATACGTCCCGACCGTGCAGCAGCTCCGGGACGCGGGATTCCGGCCCGGCGGAGCATGGATACATGCAGAGGCGTTTATGTTTGCCGAGCGGCGCTTTGCCCACGAGCTTTCCGTGTCGATCTGCTTCTTACCGGATCTGGATGTCTGGGATGACTTCAACAACATCCTGGTACTTGACGAAGAATTTGGGCAGCCCTATACGCCATTTTATTCCGAGAATTACAAGAAGGATATCAAGGGCTTCCCGGTTCTGGAATACTGCATCCGGCAGTACAACGACTTTCTCGGCAGCTTTGACTTTCTGGAAGAAATAAAGGAGGAAGACAATGGTAGTGACTGACGTTGCCAGCCTTATACAGTGGGAGGAAGCCAAAATCCACCTTGTGCTGCGGCCGGAATATGCGATGATGGGCATTTCCCTCAGCGAGACTGAAGAAGGCGTGTTGCTGAACATTTATTCTTATTTTATTCGTGAACATCTCCGAAAAAGAAGGGAAGGGAAAGAATGAGTGATTTTATCGAAGTACATCGAGTGTACTCCACCGGTGGTGAAGCGGAAACCTATTTGCTGAATTGCAACCAGATAAGATGGGTTGAGCGCGAAAAAGACGGGTGCCGGATAGCGGTTTTCACCCCTGACACTATGTTTGGACGTATAAAGGTAACGGAGAGCTACGAAGAAATTCGCCGTGCCTTGTGGGGAGGTTAACGATGGGGCAGCACAAAACGAATCCCACGGCTATGGCCGCCAAGCGCGGGGAAATCCAGCCAAAACCGAAGCCCATCTCCAAGCGCAAGGCAAAGCGGCTTCTTATGCAGGCAGCCGAGCGGAAAATGATCTCGCCGCAGCTTCGTGCGGCAATAGGCGAAGGATGGAAACAGTATGAGCAATAAAAAATCTGGAGAAAACCGCCATTTCGGTCTCGCCCGCTGCCCGTACTGCGGGCAGAAATTCTGGAAAAACTCGCCCAATAAACAGTACTGTTGCGATCAACATGGCGTGCTGTACCGCGCCAACCGCGGGAACCTTGAAGCCGCCGAGAGAGCGGCAAAAAAGCCGGCTGAATCCATCGCGGACATATCCAAAAAGGCCCGCGCAGCCGGTCTGACCTACGGGCAGTATATGGCCGCGCGAGCCGTCGGGAGGCTATGATATGTCCGATGCGCTGTACTTAACCCTCGCTACGGCGATCGTATCGGTGGATATTGCGCTTTTGTTAGAAGCGATCGCCATTCTCCATTACCTCGTCAAGCAGAAAAAGAACAGGAGAAAAGAAAATGATAAAGATCGAGAACGTTGAAACCTGCGGCTGGGAAGCCGCGATCCGTGGTATGCGGAATCCGAAGAATAGCTGGGCAAAGAGCGACAGCCACAAATGCCCGTGCGCAGATTGGGACGGCGATTGCCCTATGGTTATGAACGATAACGAACCGGCCAAGGGCTGCGATCCGGATAAATATCGTTTCTGCGTCGGCGAAAATGATTTCCATCTGATGCAGGCCCTTGCCAACTCCGGCCCGGACGACGGTAAGTTCCTGCGCATGATCCATGTGCAGTTCGACGTGACCGCGCCGCTGTATTGGTGGAAAGAAGCAGATACTTATTCTGTTGGCGTCGTGAAAAACTCCTGCTCTACTATGCACAAGATCCACGCGAAGGAATTTACGCTGGACGATTTCAGCCATGAGCACCTTTATTCTCCGCTGCAAGATTTGAAGCCGACGGTTGATTTGCTTAACGTGTACCGAGAAAGGTTTCTCGACACGAAAGACAAAGAGGACTGGTGGCAGCTCATACAGCTACTGCCGTCCAGCTACAACCAGCGCCGGACATGGGATCTGAACTACGCGGTGCTGCGCAATATCTACCACGCCCGCCGGAATCACAAGCTCGATGAGTGGCGCGAGCTGTGCGCATGGATCGAGACCTTGCCCTATTCGGAGCTGATTATTGGGAAAGGGGAACCAACCGGTGATTAAGCAGAAAAATCAGGCGCTGTTGAAAACCTACCGCATCACGATCACGGCGGACGACAATTCGGAGCCGCCCGCCTATATTGTCGCCTCCGCCGCTTCCAAGCGTGACGCGCTGTGCAAGGCGCTGGAACTGACCGAACGTCGCTGCGCGGATTCGTGTCCTTACGCGGAGCCTAACGACTGACACAAGAAAAGAGAAAAGACCGCCAATAAGCGGTCTTTCTCGGCTGAAGAAAAATTTGAAAAACTGTTTAGCTGCATGTTGACTTTTTGCGTGACATTTAATATAATAAATGCGTGACAAAAAGGAGGCGATGAGATCATGTCACCAGCCACCGGCAGACCAAAAGTGGACAAGCCGAAAGAAGTCCGATATACCATTCGGCTCGATCAGGAAACCGAACGCCTTCTGCAAGCCTATTGTCAGACGCACGGTATCACACGAGGCGAAGCTATCCGGCGAGGCATACATTTGCTTTTGTCTGCAAAATAAAAACCTCCGGCGCTGTTCATCCTGCAAGATCGTACAGCGTAGGAGGTTGGGCAGAGAGGCACGCAAACGTGCAAATCTCTTTCTGTATTGTAGCGTGCCTCCATGAAATTGTCAATTTTTTATTATTTCAAGGAGGATTCTTAATGGAAAACGGCATTCTCAACATTCATGGCGTAGACTGCTACGAAAAAGACGGCATCGTATATCTCCGGCTCGAAACCGTCGCACGCGGGCTTGGATTTACAACCGTTGCCGCGAGTGGCAACGAGGTCGTTCGATGGAATACGGTTTACAAGCACCTTACCGATTTGGGCGTTGCAACAAGTTGCAACGGTTCTGACTACCGCAGTATGTGTCCTGAGTTTATCCCCGAAAACATCTTCTACCGTCTTGCTATGAAGGCTAAGAATGAAACGGCGGAGAGATTCCAGGCAAAGATCGCGGATGAAGTTATCCCCACCATCCGCCGAACCGGAAGCTATTCCGCAAAACCCATGACTCTGGCCGAGCAGGCTCTGGCACAGGCGCAGATTCTGGTTGACCACGAAAAGCAGCTTGCCGAGCTGTCGGAATCGGTGGACAAGCTCGAAAGGTTCAACGACGGCATCGTTGCCGTGCTCGCTCCGACCGCCGTATCGGATGGCTGGCAGGAGCAGATGAACCGGAAGGTCCGGCAGTATTGCCTTGACTATGATCTGGATTACCGCGTCACATTCAATCAGCTTTATATGACCGTGGAATCTTCTACGCGCTCGGACCTGACGCGCCGTGTAGAAAACCGCCGCAGACGCATCCTGCAGAACGGCGGCACAAGAGCCGAAGCGGATAAGGTTACAAAGCTCTCCGTCATCGCTAACGACGCCGATCTCCGCAACGCTTTCGACCTTGCGCTCAAGAATATGTGCGTCGCGTCCTACGCCCGCCACGGCGACGAAGTGGGGGTATAACTCCGATGAGCGAATCCGCTTCCCTTTTCCTCCAAGCCCAGCGCGATCAGCGCACCTTCCGCCGCGCCGCAGGGCTTCTTCAGATGCTCTCCGACCTGATCTTCTACACGCTCGACGATCTCGACCATCCTCTCGACCCGGAAGACGCAAAGCGCGTCTGCGAATATTGCGAAACGACCGTCAGTTATCTTTCGGAAGACATGGCCGCGAGGGAAAAGGAGATCGTCGCACTCTCGTGCGGCGGCTCCGAGGAAAATTTTTCTTCCGGCGGCGGTTGCAAAACGCCTGTCTGCCCGGCATATAAAGCATAAAGCAAAAGGAGGTCACGAAGATGTTTGAAAATTACGATGAGGTTGTCAGAATGTTCACCGCGCAGATGCGCCGCAACGAGTGGACGGAGGCGTCCATCGAAGCCTACACCGGCACATTCCGCCGCTTCCGCGAGAGCATGGAGAAGAACGGCTTCTCTGAGTTCTGCCCGCAGTCGGTCGTCGCGTTCGTAGAGGACGGCAACTGGTCCATCGTGACAACGGATCTGTACCTGACGCATCTTCGTGCGCTCTCCAAGTACGGCGTGTCCATCCGCATCTTCAGCGAAAACGCCGTGCCGGATGAGCTCCGTCCTCCCAAGCGCAAGCTCGCCGCCGCGCATAAGAAGGAATATTCCCACATCCTGGACGAGCAGCAGATCACGGCGCTTCTCAATGCCGAAGAGCCGGTGTATACCCGCAAGCCGCATACCTGGCTTCGTGAGAAGGCCGAAGTTACGCTGCTCTTCCAGAGCGGTCTCCGCAACTCTGAACTGCGTGCGCTCACTCCCGCCGATCTCTTCTGGGATAAGAAGGCCCTGTACGCCCGCGTAACGAAGGGAGATAAGCCCCGTGTAGTCCCGTTCCCCTCCGCTTCGCAGGAGGCTGTCAGAGCGTATCTGAGCTCCGGTATTCGCCCGGCAGACGCAGGGGACACCGAGCCGCTGTTCGGCTGCTGTGACCGTCTCACAGGCGCGTGGAAGAGCTTGGAGCGTCAGCAGCTCTCCACGCTTATCAAGAACTATACCGCATCCATTCTCGGCGAAGAGGCTTCCTGCCGCACCCACGCCATGCGCCACGCCTCCGCGTCGTTCCTGCTCGAAAAGGGCGCGCCCATCGAGAGCATTTCCGAAATCCTCGGCCATGCCCAGCCGTCTACGACGCGCATTTACGCGCAGCGCCTCACCAAGACAGCCCTTGCGGAAACGTTCAGCGATATCCTTGACGCGCCGGTCGCGCAGAGCGCTCTGCACGCCGTCTGACGCAGTTTTTAACGGAGGTAATGTCCATGTACTACTTCGACCACGCCGCGTCTACGCCGGCGCTTTCCTGCGCTATAGAGGCGTTTCGGCGGGCACCCCAAGGGAACCCCGACAGTACGCACGCCGCGGGAAGAGACGCAAAGAAGTCTCTGGAAGAATCCCGTGCGATCATTGCCGATTGCATCCACGCAGAGCCGATAGAGATTTACTTCTGTTCTGGCGGCACGGAGGCAAACAACCTCGCAGTTCAAGCTCTTCAGAAGTACGGGACTATTGTGCGAGGCAGTACCTCTCATGCATCCGTGTGGGAAACAGTCGGCCGTGAAAAACCCTATCAACAGCTCCCCTGCTTGTCTGTCCCTTATGTCAATAATGAAACGGGCGAGATCCTGTCGCCGGAGTATATTGCCGCAGCTCGCGCGAATTATGACCTCCTGCACCTGGACGGCGTCGCTGCTGTCGGGCAGACTTATGTAGATGTACAAAGGCTGGATTGCGACTGTCTCACCGCCGCGGGGCATAAGTTTGGCGCGCCGCAGGGCATCGGTTTTATTTATGCCAGACGACATACCCTGAGACTTTCCCCGCTCTTCGTCGGGGGTGGTCAGGAGGGAGGCGTTCGCCCAGGCACTCCGTCCGTAGCGCTCGCCTCCGCCATGGCAGCCGCGCTTGCGTATCGTACCGAGAACATGTACCAGGCTCTGCGCCATATGAGCGCGATACGGCAAACGATCGAAGACCTCGTTCCATCTATATCCGGCGGGCATATCAATGCGAAAGACTACGGATGGACGACCTCCCCGCATATTATTTCCGTCCGCTTTGATGGCATCCCCTCCTCGCAGATCCTCCCCCTGCTCGATGCGCAGGGTGTCTGCTGTTCTGCCGGCAGCGCGTGTTCCGCCGGCAGCCGGGAGCCGTCCCGTGTGCTTATAGCCAGCGGATTGTCGGAAAAAGAGGCGCTGGAGACCGTGCGTATCTCTATCTGCCCGGAGACAACGCAGCACGATGCGGAGATCCTGCTTTCCGCGCTGAAAAACGCCGTGGAAAAGCTCAGAAAATTATTGCCTCGGGCGCGTTAATCGTTTATAATAATTGTAGAGCAAAGAAGCTTGGCAACTTTTGCTTGTGCGATTTGCTCCTGTGAGATATACTGTGGCTGGGTGTCTGGTGCTTTTTTGCGCAAGAAAGATTCAGATCATCCGCCTGCTGCACCGGTACGGTAATACCGGTGCAGCGATTTTATTTTTCATGGTGTTGTTACACAAAAAAGGGAGCCTTTCGGCTCCCTTTTTCACATAGTTACAACGATTTCCTTGCGTTTCCCCGTCAGCGTGATCGTCTGCACGGCATGGCTGGACGGCAGGAGCATTTTCTGCGCCGCATAGCCTCCGAAATTTAACCAGCTCGTCGTGGACACCACCTTGAACGGGCGCATAGACACCGTATTGTTATACGGATTTATCTTGATCTTGCTCGGCTGCGTAACGAACGGCTTGTGCGTGTGCCCCACAATGAGGCAGTCCATTCCGTCGATGACGTAGCCGAAGCGCTCGTTGCGGTTCACCGCCGCGCCGGTATAAATGCCGCCTCCGGCGCCGTGCGTGGCCACGATGGTATACGTTGGGTTTGTCAGCCCGTCGGCTCTCGCTTTCCCCATCTGGATCTTGATGAACGCGATGTTCTCGCGGTACAGGTGCTCCAGATCGAGCTTGCACATGATATCGTAGCTCGGATCGTCATCCGCGTCCTTCAGACTGCGCCGCTCGTGGTTCCCGCTCACGCTGGCAAGAATACGGTCACGCAGCGGCATAAGCATCTGCGTCATCATCTTTTTCTGCTCGCGGGGGCGCATCGTCTCTTCAAAAACGTTGGATACGCTGTTGCGCGTGGCGTTGTTGATAAGATCGCCAACAAGGATAATGCGGACACCGGGATCGGAAAGGACGCTCTCGCAGAATGACGCCCATTCCTTCTCCATGTGTTCAGCAGCACCCAAATGTACGTCGCTGATGGGAATGATTGTCAGATCCGGTCGGTCTTCAAACCGGTGTACGACCATCTCAAAATCCGGAAGCATAAATCCGTCGCTCCTTATGTCGTTTCGTCTGCGTGTCAGGCCATCAACCGGTTCACCTCGTCCTGCACGGACTTGACGAACCATTCGGAGAGCGCGTCCTTGCGCGCCTGTCCGTTGCCCCACTTTCCGTTGATGACCTCGCGGGCAACCTGTGTAATGAACGGGTCAACCGTCGTCTCCTCGGTGGGCTTCTCCGGTTCCGGCTTCGGCGTCGGCGCGGGCACCGGCTCCGGCTCCGGTTCAGGCGCTGGCTGCGGCTCTGCTCCGTCTGCCTTGCTCGCGTAATCCGGGCAACCGTATCCGCGAATGAAGCGGGCATTCACGGCAATCTGCCGGAGCTTGACAGCGTTGTCGCAATTGCCCTCGATGATGGTCATCATGCCGTCCGTGCAGCCAACAACGATGCCGACGTGGT
>OBLI01002241.1_pt1 | contig 16856 bp, 10 predicted proteins | sample 1519701 | NCBI WGS metagenome assembly OBLI01 (sample SAMEA3663005, study PRJEB22513) | pig gut metagenome | biome: pig gut; feature: pig-associated habitat; material: faeces | place: France | collected 2012 | reverse complement strand
CGAGTGAAATCCACTGCTTACGAAAACCACAAGTGAAGCCTTTGCTGAACTTGTATGGTTGTAGTTGGCAGTTAGTTCACGATGAGCGTTGCAAATGTTTGCGGAGCATCTTTTGTGCATTTTGTCAGTTATAAAATTTGAAAACATCTTTTGACACCCGAATCCGTATAGGAAAAGCAGGCGTACATTTTATTTTATTCGTGTGAAACTTTTTGCAGGGTTCGATACTCTAATAGGGTAAAAGAAGAAACAGAAAGGCAAATGGGAACAAATGAAAAGGGAAAAAATGCAAAGTAAGGTAGAGCAGGTGATCCTTTCTTCTTATGAATCCATGTACCGGTTGGCATATTCCTATGTCAGAAATGAGCAGGATGCAATGGATGTAGTACAGGAAAGTGCATACAAGTGCATTGCACATGCAGCGGAGATACGTCAGGAACAATACATTAAGACCTGGGTCTGGCGGATCGTTATGAATACGGCACTGGAATGGAAAAAGCGTTTACAAAGAGAAGTCGCAACCGATCAGTGGAAGGAAGAAGCAAAGGAAGCAATGTATACGAATCTGGATGTACAAAAGGCGTTGCATTCGTTGGATGAAAGAGAGCAGATGATCATTACATTATATTATTATGAAGGATTTAAGTTAGAAGAAGTGGCTCAGATCATGGAGATGAATCTAAGTACCTTAAAATCCACGTTATATCGTAGTTTAAAGAAAATGAAACAGTACGTTGAGTGAAAAATGAAGCAGGAGCTTGAAAAGCAGAAGGGAGAAGAAAATGAAAAAAGATCAGGATACGGAATGCTGGAACATTGAATGTGAAGGCTTGGAAAATGAAAAGAAAAATTACAAACAGATTCCGGTTCCGGAGGAACTAAGAGAGAGGGTGGAACAATCCATGAAACAGGCAAGAGAAGATACAAAACAGAAAACAAAGAAAAAAATCGTTCCTTATCTTGCAAGGACAGGGGCAGGTGTTGCGGCAGCCATGCTGGTACTTACGCTGTTAGCGAATATGAGTGCATCCGTTGCAATGGCAATGGAAAATATCCCGGTGATCGGTGTGATCGCAAAAGTTGTTACCTTCCGTAATTACGAGCATGCGAAGGAAGATGGCAGCATGGAGGCAAAGGTAAAGACACCGCAGGTAGAGCTTACGGATACAGAAAACGGTACAGAATATCAGAAGACACAGGATCAGTTAAATCAGACGATACAGGATTATACCGACGAGATCATCGCACAGTATGAGGCGGATGTGGCAGCCGTATCAACCGAAGAGATGACAACAGAGGCACTGACGAACCACGAATCTGTCAATACGGATTATGAGGTTGTGACAGACAATGATTCCTTATATTCGCTCCGGATGAATACGACGATCGCGATGGGTGGATCCGACAGTTACAGTAAGATCTACCATGTGGATAAGAAGAGCGGCAGGCTGATCGGATTAAAGGATCTGTTTACAGATGGTGCAGATTATATGGGTGTCATATCGGATAACATCAAGGCACAGATGCGGGAACAGATGAAGGCAGATGAGAATACACTGTATTTTATTGATGATGATCAGCCAGAGTGGGATTTTAAGCAGATCAAGGCAGATCAGAACTTTTATGTGAATGCAGATGGTAAGTTAGTGCTTGTATTTGATAAGTATGAAGTCGCACCTGGTTATATGGGAATGGTGGAATTTACGATTCCGACCGATGCGGTAAGTAATATTGTAAAAGATGGCTATTTAAAATAAACAGGGTAACAGCTGAAAAAGGTATCTTTTTTTTAGAAATTAAAAAAAGATACCTTTTTAAAATGCATATCCTTTCGACGCAGACAGACGCTTCCTATAATGAAAATAACCCAAGGAGAAGGGAATAAATCAAAAGTATGGGAGGAAAATATGCATCGAAGGAAAGTGAATGGAAAACAAATCTTGTCATTTTCGCTGGCGTGTGCAATGCTTGTCACATCATTGGAATTTTCACAGATTCCGGCGCATGCCACGGAAGTCACAGGAACAGAAGCGGCAGTCAGCACAGCAGCAGTGGCTGACACAGAAACAGTAGTCGGAGCAGCAGGTGAGGAGGACAGCTTAGGAGAAAAAATTACAAGTATCTCCTTTGGCAAAACGGAGGTAGATATTACAACCCAGGGAGCATATGCGGTAGCATTTGATTCACTGGTGATCAACGGTGGGAATGATATCAAGGGAAGTGATCTTCAGGCACAGAATCAGTTAAAATGGTACATTGATCCAAAGGGGGATGGACACTTTTATGAACTGGGAAAAGAAGGCTCCGGACTGATCTGGGATAAGAACTATGGCTGGGATGGTGCACAGCCGACCGGCGGATTCTGGTTTAACCCGATTAAAAATACGATCGTATTAAGAGTAACCTATGCAAGGGATTCATCCGTATCGGCTGACTTAAAGCTTGTGGTCGATAATACAATCGCTACAAAGGGAACCGAATATGACTTTTCTAAGGACAACTCTGCCGGGGATTATGCAGATCCGGGAAAAACAAAGGACGGATATGAGCTTGTCTGGGCAGATGAATTTGATGGCAATTATGGATCAGATAACGTCGATGGCGCAACCGGTCTGGATCTGGACAACTGGTCTTATCAGCTTGGAGATGGCAGTGAGGTAGGAAACCCGGGCTGGGGTAACAACGAAAAGCAGTCCTACACAAGCAACAAGAAAAATATCGCAGTCAATGAAGATTTAAACGGCGATGGCAATGGGGATGGTCTTTTAAGACTTACCGCATCTTACGAAGCAGATGGCTATGCAAATGGTGATGAAAGCGCAAAGGATTATACATCTGCCAGAATCCGCACTTCGTCAAGAACAAACGAGGCATTGTTTACGACAACCTATGGTTATATCGAGGGACGTATGTCACTGCCGGGAACACAGGGCGCATGGCCTGCATTCTGGATGCTGCCGCAGAGTACCGATATATATGGTTCCTGGCCGGTATCCGGCGAGATCGATATTATGGAGACCTGCGGAAAGTTTAAAGATCATAGCACAAATGCAGCGTGTGGAACACTGCACTGGGGTGTTCCGGATCATGTGTATAAGGGAAGCGGTTACGTTGATCTTGCAACCGATTACAGCTACTTCCATACCTATGCGGTAGACTGGGAGCCGGGAAAGATCACCTGGTTATACGATGGCAGGGTAGTCAATGTATTACAGAACTGGGAGAGTATGATCTCTGGTACAACGGATTCACTTTCCTATGATGCACCATTCGATCAGCCATATTATCTCTTGCTGAATCTTGCAGTAGATAGTGGACAGTTTGGCGGAGCTGTAAACCGTGCAACTTTCCAGGATGACATTAACATGTATGTCGATTATGTACGTGTATTCCAGAGGTCAGAGGGTTATGCAGAGAGCGTAAATCGTACAGCATCCGATGGAATTAAGGATGACTGGAAACAGTACGAAGGTGTGAACCAGATCGCAGACGTTAAGACAGATAACTTAGTAGCTGGCGGATTTAGTTCAGATGCGGATACAGATCTTTCCAAATGGTACTTATCCAGCAATGCAAACGGAACAGGTGGAAAGGCAGATCTTACACCGGTGACCGATCAGTCCGGAAAAACATGGGCAAAAGTCAATGTAACAGAGGCAGGAAGCCAGGATTATTCCGTACAGATGATCGGACATTACAATGCAAAAGCAGGATATCTGTATCAAGTATCCTTTGACGCTTATGCCGATGGAGAGATGGTTGGCAAGACTGTAAATGTAGACTCTAAGGAGTGGCAGGGATGGAGCGCAAACGGAATCCGTTCCTTTGAACTTGGAAGCACTCCGCAGAAGGTAGCATTTACCTTTGAACAGAAGTCAGATTTTGACAAGTGCCGAATTGAATTTAACCTTGGTTCAAAGTCTACCGGAAATGTTTATCTTTCTAATATCAAGGTAGAGATCGTAGATCCATCCGCAATCAACAGTGATGCCGGACGTAAGCCGTTATCAAACGGAGATGTGATCTATAATGGAACCTTTGATCAGGGAATCGCACATGTAGGCGGCTGGGCTGCCGCAGCAGGTACAACCGTAAAGGTTCCACGCTACACAACCGAGAAGCTTGCAGATAGTGATGTTCATGTCGTAGATGTCGCTTCTACGAAGAATAGCTTCGAAGCATTGACAAACGGCGGTGAGAAGTATTACGAGAGACGTGCACAGATCTCGGCTGAAAGTGGAAAGCCGGTGATCTATCAGAAGGATCTGGCATTAAAGGCAGATGGTTATACTTTAAACTTTGATCTGTACAGTAGAGCAGCAACCACTGCACAGGCAGCTATCTATTCGGTAAACAGTGCAGGGGAGCTTGGAACGAAGCTGTTAGAGTCTCCGGTAGTCAATTACAAGGATGCAGGAAAAGTCAAAAATTACAGTTGGAAGTTTACAACTCCGCGTGCATTAAGCAATGCAGCACTTGTACTGACTTTTGGAGAAGGTACTTCGGTACAGCTTGATAATGTAACAATGATCGGACAGAGTCAGGCGGAAGTATTTGATCCGACACCGGTGAACAGTGCAACAGAATGGAATGCAAATGGTGCAGATGGCGGTAGTGTCTATGACTTTGGTGTGGTAAATGGTGCACATGTATTTAACGAGATCAAGAGTGGTGCAAACTGGTATTCTCCACAGATCATAAGTTCACATTTTAAGACAGGTGCAGGTTCTAAGTACAAAATGTCTGTGAAGTTAAAGTTAGAAGGAGAATCCAACAATAAGGTATCCTATATTGTTCAGAATCAGGGAAGCTGGGAAATTATTAAAGAATTAACAGAGATCGATCTTGGTACACTTGGAGCACCGGACGCAGATGGATTCTATACATACACGGCAGAGATCAATTGTCCGGGAAATGCATACAACAATGTAGCATTAAACTTCGGACTTGGAAACAGCGCAGCTAATAATGCAGCCTTTTCCTTTAAGGATGTAACACTGACTCTGGATACTTCTACAGATTCCGGCAGTGACAGTGGAGAAGATATGGGTGAGACCAAGACAGGTGTTGCGATCAATTATGTACTCGGTGCAGAGGACGCAAAGAATGCAGATGCCAACCCATTCTACTATACAAAGGGAACCGGAAAAATCACTTTAGAAGCACCAACCAGAGAAGGATATATCTTTGATGGATGGACTTTAAAGGAAAACAGTACCGATTATATTACGGAAGTATCTACAGATACAGATGCAATTACCGTATATGCACACTGGACAGCAAAGACACCGGAAACAAAACCGGATGATGGAAAGCCTGGTGAAGAGAAAAAGAATGCAGAGACACCGGTAATTAAGACACAGCCGCAGGGAACCAGTTATAATGCAGGTGAAAAGGCAAAAGCACTTACCGTAGCAGCAAGTGTTACGGATGGTGGAAAATTAAGTTATCAGTGGTATAAAAATACAAAGAATTCCACAACAGGAGCAACAGCGATTAAGGGAGCGGTTTCTTCAAGCTATACACCGGTAACTACCACAGCAGAAACCAGCTATTATTACTGTGTCGTTACGAATACAAACAGTAAAGTAAGTGGAAAAACTACAGCATCTACAACAAGTGCCTGTGTTGGTATTGTTGTCAATGCAAAAGCACAGCAGACGACTTATTACAAGGTAACCTTTAACTCTAAAGGTGGATCAGCCGTTAAGACACAGACGATTGCAAAGGGCAAAAAAGCTGCAAAGCCAAAGAATCCGACAAGAAAAGGTTATAAGTTTGTGGGATGGTATGCAGGAAGCAAGGCTTACAACTTCTCATCAGCAGTAACTGCAAACAAGACTTTAACTGCAAAGTGGAAAGTGATCAAGGTAAGCAAGATAACGATCACCGGAAGCTCTAAGCAGATCGCAGCAGGTAAGAAGATCAAGTTAAAAGCTGTTGTATCTCCAAAGACAGCAAAGAACTGTGCAGTTACCTGGAAGACAAGCAATAAGAAGTACGCAACCGTAACTTCAAAGGGTGTCGTAACCGTGAAGAAGGCAGGAGCAGGTAAGACCGTAACGATCACTGCAACAGCAAAGGATGGCAGCAAGAAGAAAGCCACCTATAAGATCAAGATCATGAAAAATGCCGTTAAGAAGATCAAGTTAAAGGCTGCTAAGACAAAGGTAAAGGCAGGAAAGAAAGTAACGGTCAAGGCAACGGTAACACCATCAAAGCAGGTAAATAAAAAACTTACCTGGAAGACTAGCAACAAGAAATATGCAACGGTAAATTCCAAGGGTGTTGTAACCACGAAGAAGGCAGGAAAGGGTAAGACAGTAACGATTACCGCATATGCAACCGACGGAAGTGGAAAGAAAGCAACCTGCAAAATAAAGATCACAAAATAGAGATTATAGATTAAAGAAAAGACAAGAGGCTGTCGCGTAAGTGGCAGCCTTTTTTGCTGTATAGGAATTTCCTATACAGCAAAAGTAATCAATCAAGCATACTTTATTTCGGCATAAAACGCCGAGATTCGGAAATTTGCTTGACATTTTTCACACAGCGAATTAGTATGAGCCTACGTGTGTAAAATAACCGTTAAGATAGGAATTTCAGGTCAGGAGGAATGACAATGCAGAAAATATGGGTATGTGGTGCGAATGGCCAGCTTGGAAGAGCAATCAACCAGGTCGTAAATAAATTAGAATATGAGATGTTAGATACAGATATTGACACATTAGATATTACCGATACGGATGAGGTGCTCCGCTTTGGTGAGATGAACCGTCCGGATATTATCATTAACTGTACCGGAATAACAGACATCAAAGCCTGTGAAGAAGATCCGAAGATGGCATTTAAGGTCAATGCACTCGGTGCAAGAAACTTAAGCATCATTGCAAGAACACTTGGCGCAAAGTTTGTGCAGCTTTCCACGGATGATGTATTCGATGGACAAAGTAACAAACCATATAATGAATTTGATGTGACCAATCCGGTTACGATGTATGGAAAGTCCAAGCTCGCCGGAGAAAATTATGTTAAGGAGTTTGCAAGCAAGCACTTTATCATCCGAAGCACCTGGGTCTATGGAGATGGTGAGAACTTCGTATTAGACTTTTTAAAAAAGGTAGACGAGGGAGCGCACTTATCGATCGCAGAGGATCATCTTGGTTCCCCGACCTCTGCAAGAGATCTGGCAGAATTTATTCTTTATTTGGTAAAAACGAGTGAGTATGGCACATATCATGCAACGAATCAGGGTGTTTGCAGCCGTTACGAATTCGCAAAGGAGATTCTTGCATTAACCGGAAAGACTGCGGATATGCAGGCAGTGCCGTTACAGGAATCCGATTTTTCATCGGTACGTCCGGCGTATGCAGTGCTGGATAATTTTATTATGAGTATTATAGACATCTATCAGTTTGCAGACTGGAAGACGTCCTTACGTGAATATTTACAGGAAAGAGGATTGTTGCATGAATAAGACAGAATCGAAAAAAGAAAAAAAGAAGATTGGACTGACGACAAAGATCTTTATCGCATTGATCAGTGGTGCAGTCTTTGGCGTATTGTTACATGAACTGGTTCCTGCCGGAACCGTTCGCGATGAAGTGATCATAAACGGTATCTTATATGTAGTCGGACAGGGCTTTATTCGTCTGATGAAGATGCTTGTTGTGCCGCTTGTTTTCTGTTCACTCGTCTGTGGAAGTATGTCCATTGGAGATACGAAGAAGTTAGGTGGAATCGGTGTCAAGGCACTGGTCTTTTATCTTTGCACTACTGCACTGGCGATCACGGTAGCCTTAAGTGTGGCAAACGTCATCAATCCGGGACGAGGACTCGATATGGCGGCAGCAGAGCAGAACGCAGAGAGTGTTGCATCTACCACACAAAGCGTCAGTGTACAGGAAACACTGTTAAATATCATTCCGACGAATATTTTTGAAGCACTGACAAATGGAACGATGCTTCAGGTCATTGTATTCGCACTGATCGTTGGTATTATCCTTGCAAAGCTTGGGGATCGTGTGGAAACCGTGAAGAACTTTTTCGGTCAGTTTAATGACGTTATGATGGAAATGACCATGATGGTTATGGCATTGGCACCGGCAGGTGTTTTCTGTCTGATCGCAAAGACTTTTGCAGAGACGGGATTTGATGCATTCTTACCGATGGTGAAGTACATGCTCGCGGTTATGCTGGCACTCCTGATCCAGTGCTTTGTGGTTTATCTTGGACTGCTTAAGATCTTTACCGGACTCAATCCGTTTATCTTTATTAAGAACTTTTTCCCGGTTATGGCATTTGCATTCTCTACGGCAACCTCGAATGCAACCATTCCGATGTCGATCGATACCTTAGCAGAGAAGATGGGTGTATCAAAGCGTGTATCTTCCTTTACGATCCCGCTTGGTGCAACGATCAATATGGATGGTACAGCGATCATGCAGGGGGTGGCGGTCGTGTTTGCAGCACAGGCATTCGGCATCCAGCTTGACTTTGTGGACTATCTGACGGTAATCGGAACAGCGACACTGGCATCCGTCGGAACAGCGGGAATCCCAAGCGTTGGTTTAGTCACACTTACAATGGTATTTAATTCGGTCGGACTGCCGGTAGAAGCGATCGCACTAATCATGGGAATCGACCGTATCTTAGATATGAGCCGTACTGCGGTAAATATTACCGGTGATGCAGTCTGCACAACAATCGTGGCAGCACAAAATGGTGCGTTAAACCGGGAGATTTTTGAAAACTCCAGAAAAAAGAAAACGCAGTAGGAAGCATGCATAGGAAATAAATACAAAGAAAATAAGTATCAGAAAATAAATATAAGCAATAGCGACAGGAATAAGGAAACAGAAGTAATGGCAATACAGATAAATCAGGTGGGATATTATCCAAAGGAAAAAAAGACAGCAGTATTTACAACCGGAACCTCCTATGAACTATATGAGACAGACAAAGATCAGATGGTATGGCAGGGAACACTGAATGACCGGGGATTTGACGCATCCAGTGGCGATCATGTAAGAATTGCAGATTTTACAGATTTTGACAGGGAAGGCAGTTATTATTTAAAAAGTGATGCAGGAGAAGTATCCTGTCATTTTAAGATCAGAAAGGATCTGTACCGGGATCTGAAGAGGGATGTTTTAAAAGCATTTTATTATCAGCGTTGTGGCTGCGGGCTGTCTGCACGTTATGCAGGGGAATTTGCACACGCATGCTGTCATACTGCCCCGGCGGCAGAGTTAGAACACCCGGAAGTAAAAAAGGATGTGTCCGGCGGCTGGCATGATGCCGGAGATTATGGCAGATATACGACTGCGGCGGCAACGGCATTGGCGCATATGCTGTATGCATATCTCCTTTTTCAAACGGAGTGGGAAGAACCGACGGACATCCCGGAATCGGGAAACGGAGTGACAGATCTGTTGAATGAATGCAGGTATGAATTGGAATGGCTGTTTAAGATGCAAAGAGAGGATGGCGGTGTCTATCATAAGGTAACCTCTTTTAACCATGCCAACTTCGTGATGCCAGAAGAGGATAAGAGAGAATTATATCTGTTTCCGGTTTCGACAGTAGCAACAGCAGATTTTGCAGCAGTAATGGCATTATCTGCAAGGGTATTTAAAAAGATCGATGCATCTTTTGCCGGCCGCGCCCTACGGGCAGCCAAGAAATCATGGGAATGGTTGATGCAGCATCCGGATTTTATCTTTGTATCGAATCCAAAGGGATGTAATACCGGAGAATATGACGATACCTGCGATACCGATGAGCGTGCCTGGGCAGCGGCAGAATTATTACTGGTTACCGGAGATCAGACTTACACGCAGCCACTTGAAAAATACCTCGATGGGGTATCGGAACTTACCATATTTGGCTGGATCGAGATGGCTGGATTTGTCGGGCTTGCAGTGGCATCTGATACAACACAGATCCTGCCGGAAGAAGTAAGGAAAAGATTTTTACATGAATTCGAAGCAAAGTGCGCAGACTATGAACAGTTATCGGATGCATGTGGATATGAAGTCGCCCTTGGTGAGGAAGAATATACCTGGGGCAGTAATATGACAGTTGCAATGCGTGCAATGCTTTTTGCAGTTACTGACATGATGAAGGGAGAACTGAAATACCGGAATAAGATCCTTTCACAGATGGATTATCTGCTCGGAAAAAATGCCGTTGGCTACAGCTATGTAACCGGGTATGGAGAACATGCTTTTTCTCATCCACACAACCGGCCGACTGTTGCAATGGGCGATAAGAAGGTGATGAAGGGATTCGTAAGCGGTGGCGCAAACAGCCATCCGTGTGATGAAAAGGCAGAGTGGCTGATCCTGCCGGATACTCCGCCAATGAAGTGTTATCTGGATATCTGGGAGTGTTATTCCTTAAATGAGATCACGATCTACTGGAACTCTCCGCTGGTCTTTTTAACAGCATATCTGGAGCATACGAAAATAAACTGATAAAAATTCTTACATAAGATGGTTGACAAATTGTGATACCTGATTCATAATGTACATACCCTATGGGGGTATGTACATTTTGCTTTACATGTATAGGATTCGGGTGTTATGAAGTGCTTTTTAAAAATCCAAAAGGTAAAATTTGAAAGCACCTTTTGACTCCCGAATCCGTGGAATAAAAGATAATGTGATGTGCGCTAAGATGCGCACATCAGACAGGAGAAAAATATGGATGATAAAAAGAAGGCGTGCTGTATGGAAGAAGACAGCATACAGCCGGAGGCAGAAGATAAAAGCGTAGGCTGCCCGGCGTGTCATGTGAAGCACAAGCAGCGTGATGAGAAGGAATATAAAAATCTGCTGACACGCTTAAACCGGATCGAGGGTCAGGTGCGCGAAGAAGACCGGTACTGCGTGGATATCCTGACACAGGTCAGTGCGATCAATTCCGCATTGAATGCTTTTAACAAGGTGTTGTTGGCAGATCATATTAAGACCTGCGTCGTACATGATATCCGCGAGGGAAACGATGAAGTCGTGGATGAGCTGTGTGTAACATTGCAGAAGTTGATGAAGTAAGAAAGCAGGAGAGGACGCATATGAAAAAGGAGAAATATAACGTAACAGGTATGACCTGTTCTGCATGTTCGTCCCGTGTGGAAAAGTGTGTCAGTAAGATGGAAGGCGTGGATAAGGTCAGTGTGAATCTTCTGACAAACAGCATGCAGGTAGAGTATGAAGAGGACATAACGGACAGCGGCAGGATTATCGCTGAGGTAGAAAAGGCAGGATATGGAGCATCCTTGTGGGACAGTCCGAAAACGAATGGTCAGACGGCAGGTGGAAGCGAAAACGGACAGGACGCATCAAAGCGGAGAAAGACTCAGGTAGAAGAGGAAATGCGGCAGATGAAGCACCGGCTGATCGGTTCCTTCCTTTGTCTGATCCCGATGATGTATATATCGATGGGAACGATGTTTCATCATATGTATGGCATGCCGATTCCGGCATTTATCAAGGATTTCTTCTGCGGAGATGAGAATGCAGTTGCATTTTCGTTTGTGCAGTTTCTGCTTCTGATCCCGATCGTCTATCTGAACCAGAAGTATTACCGGAATGGATTCCGCAATCTGTTCCATAAGAGTCCGAATATGGATACTCTGATCGCCGTTGGTTCCTCTGCCGCGATCATTTATGGAATCGTGGCAATTTTCCAGATCGGTTATGGTATGGGACATGGTGATATGGAACGTGTCAGCCGCTATGGCAGTGAGCTGTATTTTGAGTCGGCCGGAATGATCGTAACACTGATTACGCTTGGCAAGTATTTAGAGAGCCGTTCAAAGGGACATACGAGTGAAGCAATCGAGAAGCTGATGGATCTTGCACCGAAAAAGGCAACGGTCTTACGGGGTGGTGTAGAATCCGTGATTCCGGCAGAGGAGCTTGTGATCGGAGATCTGGTTGTCGTAAAGCCGGGCGAAAGTATCCCGGCAGATGGTGTGATCACAGAAGGTCAGACGAGCATTGACGAATCGATGATCACCGGTGAGAGTATTCCGGTGGAACGAACCGTTTCGGATAAGGTAATTTCAGCAACGTTAAATAAAAATGGCAGAATTATTTTTCAGGTGGAAAAGACCGGAGAGGATATGACGATCAGCCAGATCATCCGTCTGGTCGATGAAGCAAGTGCAAGTAAGGCACCGATTGCAAGGCTTGCGGATAAGATCGCAGGTATTTTTGTTCCGGTTGTTATGACGATCGCACTCGTGGCATTTCTGATCTGGCTTCTTGCAGGAGCAACCTTTGAGTTCGCGTTATCCATCGGTATTGCAGTATTGGTTATCTCCTGCCCGTGTGCACTCGGACTTGCAACTCCGGTTGCGATCATGGTAGGAACCGGAGAAGGTGCGAAGAACGGAATCCTGATAAAGTCTGGGGAAGCATTAGAGCATGCACACAGTATCGACATGGTGGTGATGGATAAGACCGGAACGATCACAACGGGCAGACCGGAAGTGACGGATGTTATTCCGCAGGGTACACTGTCAGGAACGGAGCTTATTGCTATCGCAGCAGGCATGGAGCAGGGAAGTGAGCACCCGTTAGCAGAAGCAATCGTACGCTATGCGAAGGAACAGGAGATTGCAGCACGCCATATCGAAGACTTTACCGCAGTATTCGGCAAGGGTATCTGCTGTAAGCTGGACGGAAAACAGTACTATGCAGGCAATGCAGCTTATCTTTCCGGGCAGGAAATTGCGGTAACAGAGATCCGGCCACAGATGGACCGGCTGGCAGACGAGGGAAAGACCCCGTTGCTTTTTGCCAAAGAAAATGAACTGATCGGACTGATTGCAGTAGCCGATGTGGAAAAGGAGTCAAGCAGGCAGGCAATCCGGGAATTCCAGAAAATGGGGATCGAAGTTGTCATGCTTACGGGAGATAATAAGCGTACCGCAGAAGCCGTCCGCAAACGTCTTGGCATCCGTCATGTCATCGCAGAGGTGCTTCCGCAGGATAAGGAGGCACACATTGACCGGCTGATGAAGGATGGACATCATGTGGCAATGATCGGAGATGGTATCAACGATGCTCCGGCACTTGCTAAGGCAGATGTCGGAATTGCGATCGGGGCAGGAACAGATGTTGCGATTGAAAGTGCCGATGCAGTTCTTATGAAAAATGACCTGTTAGATGCAGTCAATGCCATCCGCTTAAGCAAGGCAGTGATCCGTAACATCAAAGAGAACCTGTTCTGGGCATTCTTCTATAACAGTATCGGAATCCCGATTGCAGCAGGAGTGCTTTATCCGTTCTTTGCAATCAAGCTAAGTCCGATGTTTGGAGCGGCTGTGATGAGTTTAAGCAGTGTCTGCGTTGTCAGCAATGCACTGCGTCTCCGGTTTTTCAAGCCGTTACATGCAGAACAGAAGTCGGAAAATGAAATGAAAATAACCCAAAAAGAAGAGAACGAAGAAATCAAGGAGGAAAAAACTATGACAACAACATTAGCAATTGAAGGAATGATGTGTGAGCATTGTAAAAAGCATGTAGAGGACGCATTAGGAAAAATGGATGGAGTAACCGCTGTTACCGTAAGTCTGGAAGAAAAAAATGCAGTTGTAACATCCGAAAAGGAGATTCCGATGGATCAGTTTGATGCAGTGATCGCAGATGCCGGATACAAATTGTTAAATAAATAACATTGTACTTGATTTAGCACAAGAAACAATCTTTTCAAAACAGAACCAGTAGTGTATACTTATCCGCGGATGGTGTATTTTTCGCCATTCGCGGATATTTTTTATTTTATATTATTATTTTATTTTAAGTCGATTTGGTATTGTTTATTTTATGAGAAAGGGGAATTCGCATGTACGCAGATGAGAACGTAATACGAATTAAGCATGATGTACTTTACAACGTGGCAAAACACGCTTTTGCAGGAGATCTTGAGGAAGTAAGAGATCATCTTCCGTTGGAGATGATTCCGGGACCGACACCTCAGTTCCGTTGCTGTGTTTATAAGGAAAGAGAGATTATCCGTCAGAGAATCCGTTTAGCAGAAGGAAAAGCGCCGGGTCCGGTAGATGATGGCAATGTGATCCAGGTTATCAGCTCTGCCTGTGAGGACTGTCCGATCTCCAGTTATGTTGTAACCGATAACTGCCAGAACTGTCTTGGTAAGGCATGTATCAATGCATGTAACTTCGGAGCAATCTCCGCCGGAGATGGCCGTTCTCATATTGACCCGAATAAATGTAAAGAGTGCGGAAAGTGTGCAAAGTCCTGTCCGTTTAACGCGATCGCACACCTGAAACGTCCATGTAAGTTCAGCTGTCCGGTTGGTGCTATTACATACAATGAGCAGGGAATCTCACAGATTGATGAGGAGAAGTGTATCCGTTGTGGCGCATGTATTCATTCCTGTCCATTCGGAGCGATCGGATCAAAGACAGCCATCGTTGATGTTATCAATGCAATTAAGTCCGAGAAGCAGGTATATGCGATTCTTGCACCTGCAACAGAGGGACAGTTTGGTCCGGACATCACAATGGAGAGCTGGAAGGAAGCATTAAAGGCAGTTGGATTTACCGATATGATCGAAGCCGGTTTAGGTGGAGATATGACAACCTGCAGCGAGGCAGAAGAGTGGTTAGAAGCATACAAGAATGGTGAGAAGAAGACAACTTCCTGCTGTCCGGGATTTGTAAACATGATCCGTAAGCATTATCCGGAACTTGCAGACAAGATTTCTACAACAGTTTCTCCGATGTGTGCAGTTTCAAGACTGATCAAAGCAAACAATCCGGATGCAGTGACTGTATTTATCGGACCTTGCGTTGCAAAGAAGTCAGAAGTGGTAGATCAGAAGATAGAGAACAATGCAGATCACGTACTTACCTATAGTGAGATCCGTGCGATCATGAAGGCAAAGGATATCCAGTTAGAGCCAAAGGCAAATACCTATCAGGATGCCAGCGTATACGGTAAGCGTTTCGCGAATTCCGGCGGTGTTACAGAGGCTGTATTACAGTACATGAAAGAGACAGATCAGACGGTTGATGCCAAGGTATGCCGTGCAAATGGTGCAGCAGAATGTAAGAAGGCATTACTGTTAATGAAGGTTGGAAAGCTTCCGGAAGACTTCATCGAAGGTATGGCATGTGAAGGCGGATGTGTGGGCGGACCAAGCCGTTATCAGGATCCGATCCCTGCAAAGAAGTCCCGTGACGCATTACTTTCCCAGGCAGACGACCGTGAGATCACAGCGAACTTAAAGCGTTACGATATGGACAGCTTCTCCATGCATCGTGCACACGAATAGAAGTGGTAGTTCACAGAATGAACACAAAATAAACATATTTTTTTCGACAGATATCCATAAGTAAAACACATTACCCCTTTATAGTGTAAGCATAAACAAAAAGAGCTTACACGAAAGGGGTAATTTTTATGTATACAAATGAATCACAAAACTTCTATGAGAATCCACAGCAGAATGAAAGCGGTAACAATGAATTTGACAAGAAGAAAAAGGAAAAGACCTTTGGAAAGAAAATGACAAGATGCGTTGCATACGCACTGGCATTTGGTCTGGTTGCAGGAACCGGATTTGAAGGAAGCAGTATGATGCTTCAGAAGTTAGGCGGAAATAATACCGTCACATCTACCGAGCAGACAGCAAGTAATACCAAGATACAGGCGACACAGGTATCTACTACAACATCATCGGGTACACAGACTACAGATGTTTCTTCTGTCGTAGAAAATGTGATGCCATCAATCGTAGCCATCACGAATATGTCGGATGTCCAGTATCAGACATTTTTCGGACAGACAGAAAATTATGAGAGTGAAAGCGCAGGATCCGGTATTCTTGTAAAAGAAGATGACGATTATCTTTACGTTGCAACAAACAATCATGTCGTAAGTGGTGCAAAAAGCCTGACAGTTCAGTTTATAGATGATTCGACCGTCAGTGCAGAGGTTCAGGGAACAGATGCTACACACGATCTTGCAGTCGTAAAGATCAAAAAGTCAGACATTGAAGCAGACACCTTAAGTAAAATAAAGGTAGCATCCTTAGGTGACTCCGACCAGTTGTCCGTTGGTCAGGCAGCGATTGCAATCGGTAATGCACTTGGTTATGGTCAGTCTGTTACAACCGGTGTCATCAGTGCACTTAACCGTGAGGTCACGATGCAGGATGAGTCAACCGGAGCTTCCTATTCGAATGAACTGATCCAGACAGATGCAGCGATCAACCCTGGTAACAGTGGTGGCGCTCTGATCAATACCTCCGGTGAAGTCATTGGTATTAACTCTTCGAAGTATTCCGATACCAAGGTAGAGGGTATGGGCTTTGCCATTCCAATGGCAACTGCAAAGCCGATCTTAGAGGATCTGATCACAAACGGTAAGGTAATTGCTAGTACACAGGGCGGCTATCTTGGTATTGCCGGAGTAGATGTATCTGACGAGATATCCTCCGCTTATAAGATGCCAACCGGTGTCTATGTCACACAGGTTATGAAAGACAGTGCCGCACAGAATGCAGGTTTGTCCCAGGGCGATATTATCACGAAGATTGATGATAAGGAATTATCCTCGATTGCTGAATTAAAGCAGCAGGTATCCAAACATAAATCCGGTGACACCGTAACCATCACCTATGAGCGCAGAGACGAAAACGGTGAGTATCAGGAGAGCAGCCAGGATATTACCCTCGGCGATTATCCGGACGAGGATCAGCAACAGCAGACCGAGCAGCCGGCAGAAAAGTAAAGATATTTGATAGCCATGCAGGAATGTATCGTTCTAACGATATGTTCCTGCTTTTTTATATCTTATACAATAAACCACCTGCTA
>OBLI01002239.1_pt1 | contig 16866 bp, 34 predicted proteins | sample 1519701 | NCBI WGS metagenome assembly OBLI01 (sample SAMEA3663005, study PRJEB22513) | pig gut metagenome | biome: pig gut; feature: pig-associated habitat; material: faeces | place: France | collected 2012 | reverse complement strand
AAAATTTCAGTGACAGTCTGGAGAGACAGACATTCATATGGGTGGGTAGCACTGTGGAGTGCAGGACATCATGTCGTAGAAAGTTAGTTCGACTCTAACCCCATCCACCGGCTAGCTGGAAGCGTTAACACATTCACCGTCTCCTGGTCCAAAAAAAATGTGGGGTTCTTTCCAAGGGTTTCTTAGCCTCTAAAAGTAAACCTGTTTATATCCCCTTCAGATGGCGTGCAGTTCCCGTTCAAGTCGGGAGAGGGGAACATTCAAGGCTAAACCTATGAGAGGTAGACCGGGAAGACCTATACAACTTCCCAATAGCACAATTGGCATCGCGCCCCAATTAAAGTTCCGGCATAAAATAAGACGTGCGTCCGGTGGGTGTGATTAGGTTATAGCCTTGTGCAAGTATCGTGGCGGTACTGAAAGAATAAAGAGCAGTGTACAGGCTCACGTCACACTTCATCGCTCAAATAATTCAAGTGGTAGAAACTGCGGCTTATCGCAGAATGTTGGTTCGAATCCAACTTGAGCGTCTGTCGTTCGTGGGTGAAATGATATATCTCACGGTGGAGCTCAATTTCCACAAGACAATTATATATTATTATATTAAAGCAAAGTCGCGATTGGTTGGTTTGAAAAGTACAAAGAGCTGTGCGAAGTAGATCGAACCAACACGCGCAACATCCGTCAGGTTTATAGCAAAGGAAGGCCCATAATCGGGTAGACCTTAAATCAATTCTGACAATGGGTTAGGTCGGAGCAGCGTCAGGTGACTCGAAAGGGTTCTGACGTCAGGGGTGCAACGATTGCGAAAGCAGCGCCACAAGTAATTGTTGGTTGTGGTTACCTGACGGATGTTACTATATCCCCTTCAGTAGGGCTCGCGGTCCCGTTCGAGTCGGGCGAGGGGAATCAGGTCTGCTCCCAGACCGTACACAGGGAGCGGGGTTAAGCCGTCGTTTAGCAGGCGAAGTTTATGGGTCAACTTAAAACCCTGCCGCAAGCGTGATGAAGGGGTCTAACATCCTGCAGCGCACAGGTATCATTGGTTCGAATCCAATCGTTGCGGCTATTGACGTGGGATGTTCCCCCGTCCGGTTCGATTTGACAGTGGCGTCCGTAAAAGAGTAATTACTGTCGAAGCCAACAAATTGGAGAAATGTAATCCAATTCAGGCAGATGGTATAGAGGGGTGACGACCTATTCCCCTTGCTGTTGGCACTCCCCCGCCAACCGTATCCCGAAAGGACGCACGGAAAGGGGGGAGACAGACCGCCCGTTTACTGTAGCGGATTTGTCCGCAACGAGCGGAGGTGCCCCGATGCGATATATTGGAGTAGCATCCAGTATTGAGAACAATCGGTAAGAAGGGGTTAAATGTGTTTTGAACAGCCAATTATGTGAAATTCATAGCTTAGACCGTTATAGTCGGTCAGTATTCATAGGCGTTCCTCCGCCTATCGCACCCCAGAAATGGACATGCGGGAAAGGGAGGATTCTGTTTGCCCGTTGATTAGGAGAATTTCGATTCACCGTTTATTTGGCGATATTGTTCGCCGGGGGCAACGGAGTACCAGTGACTACCGTATAAGGCACTGGTGTAGCGCACATTGGAGAACAGAGTCATTGCCCAGTGTGTGGCGAAAATCGAGCAATGGTGGCGTCTCGGAAAGACGAGCAATTCCTCAGACTTGAGGTTGGCGATAAATAAGGTCGCTTGTAAAAAGCAAGATAGTTTGATAGTTCAGCTATTCTTGAACGGTAACTCTATCCAAAGCAGAAGCGGTAAAGGTCTGTACAGTGTGGTGAGTGCCTAGTCCACAATGACGTTATAAGAGTAGGGTACTTTAACCCCTACAAAGATGCAGGCAAGCTATACGCGAGGCATGTCTCTGTATACCTTGTTAGGCGTGCATCCGGTCGTTGAACTACCTAGGACGACATCAATTATGCCGAAATGGTGGAATGGCAGACACGCTAGTCTTAGGAACTAGTGAGAAATCGTGCAGGCTCGAGTCCTGCTTTCGGCACCATCATTTAAGATAGAGAAGAGGGTATGCGCATGACGTACAATCAGTTAGCAGATGGAGCTATTGGATCCCATTTGAACTTAGATCTTCATGATGCTACTACAGTTGAATACTACGAATTAGAGAAATTGATCCGTCTAGTTGAAGACCTAGGTCATAATCCTGAGAGACTGAAATCTATGCAGAATGCTTTGGAGAAAGTAAATCATATTATGTATTTGGATAAGGATATTGACTAGTCATTCTGTGATGCAAGCATAGCTCAACGGAAGAGCTTCTCATACGAAGGAGTACATGAGTGAAACGTCCTTGATATAGGTTCAAGTCCTATTGCTTGCTTCTATCTTGCGCGGTGTTTGCAATGGTAGCATATCAGGCTCATAACCTGAAGATGAAGGTTCGACTCCTTCCTGCGCGTCCATTCAAGATAGTGTCACTATCTCATAGAATACTAGGACTTAAGATTGGTTCTAATTCGATTGTAGTGTAGCTCATGCGGAGATGGCCGAGATGGATTATGGCATCTGTCTTGAAAACAGACGAGGTGAAAGCCTCCGTGGGTTCGAATCCTACTCTCCGCGCCATTATGGCGGTATAACTCAGCGGAAGAGTAACGGTCTTCTAAACCGTAAGTCGAAAGTTCAAATCTTTCTACCGTCGCCAATATTAAAAAATAAGGGATACAGTTATGACTATTCTTTGCTTTATTCTTTTATTGTGCACAAACTTCCCGATTGCTATCAAAGTTATGGGGAGTATTATGTTATATGCTATCTTTGTATTTAAGTTTTCTATGTTTATTGGAAAGCTTACAGGTAAGCATGACGAAGAAGAATAAGAGAGGGACAAGAGATGAAATTTAGAGTTATGAACAGAGATTCAGATAAAAAGATTGTTGAGTCTTTTACCTGTTCTAATGATAAGTATGTAATTAGAAATAATTACATCGTATATAGGAGCTTAGCTAAATGGTGATAGCCACGATCTTATAAATCGTAAGCCCTGACAAGGTTTAATCTGGGTTCGAATCCCAGAGCTCCTACCAGATGCAGGCGTAGTTCAACGGTAGAACATCAGCCTTCCAAGCTGAATACGCGGGTTCGGCTCCCGTCGCTTGCGGTCTTCAGATATTTGTATTATTTTTAAATTAAAGGAGGTGTATATTATAAGTTTTGATTTTAAACCACATATCGGAGAAATACATGGCATCTATAAGATTGTTGACGTTTCTGACACAAGAGACAAATGGGGCCATTTGATATATAAATGTATATGTACCGAATGTGGGCGTATCAAGTTATGTAGTTATAGCTCTATATCATGTCCTTCGAAAATAAAGAAAAAATGTAATCACAAAAGAGCTAACGGGGATCTCATTCCATATACAAACAGAAATTGGAACAATAAAAGAATTGGTCGTATTTTTCGCGGCATGATACGAAGATGTTATAGCAAAAATTGTCGAGAATATAGATGGTACGGCGAACGAGAGATTGGTATATATAGCGATTGGATGTCCAATCCATTTAAATTTGAAGAGTGGGCGCTGTCCAATGGTTATACTGACGATTTAACAATTGACAGAATCGATCCAAATAAAGATTATTGCCCGGAAAATTGCAGATGGGTTACTGCGTCCGATAATTCAAAGAATAAGCCTTCTGATAGAATAATTATTGTAGATGGCATTTCAAACACTGGACGAGGATGGGCAAAAGAATGCAAAATAGGATGCAATACAATAAACAAAATGTTATCTAAATATAAAGAAAATGTCGTAATCTCTTTTATAAAAGCCCGTCTTAAAAACATAGATAGAACAAGAAACAATAATCAAACATGGCTTAGTGTATATGGAATTCAAAGTTAAAACACAACAATGCGCCAGTATGGCACATCACCTCTAATTAAAGACCATCGGTGAAATTCAGACGATGGTCTTCTTTTTTTATAAAACCTCTTGACAGTTTCACAAATATGTGTTATACTATATGTGAAAAATAATGGGTGCGCTACGCGCCCACAATAAAGGAGAAAAATATGCCACCTTTTATTAAAAACCGATCCCCGACTTATGAGACAATATCCCCGACCAAAACGCAACAGTCTTTTTTCCGTGCGGCAGACGCAGTTGCGTCCCTCTCGGACCACAAGCAAACAAAGCTCGGGTGCGTTCTTGTTGACAAACACCGAATCGTATCTTCCGGTCATAACTCTTCCACCCGGTGTTCGCCGCTTCAGAAACAAATAGACGTGGCCCGATTTGGAAATCCAGACAAACATAAGGGCCCCGTCCACGCAGAGACGGCCTGTCTACTCCCTCTCATTCGTCAGGGATACGATATGTCCCGGTCAGACTTATATATCGTCAGGCGTCACAGAAATGGCTCTCTGGCGCTTTCCAGACCCTGCCCCGGCTGTATGTCCCTCTTACGAGCAAACAGCGTCAGGCGCGTGTTTTTTAGCGTCGAGGGAGGTTATGCTGAAGAAAGGATAAATTAAATCTTCTCCTAATGGATTGTCATCAATTCTGAGGTCTGTACGCTAAGCAAAATGCTTAGATTTCTAAATTTTCATTATATGGGATAGGTAAGTATATATCCAACAAACTATATTCTAAAATCTAATATTTGGTCCATAAAAAAGGAGGTACTTTCATATATGGGTAAATCGCTTGATTTTTACAAAGAAAACATTCAGTCTCTTTCTTTTTCTGGAGTTTCAACTGATGAGCAAGAAACAATTATCGTATTTAGTCGTAATAACGATACGGCCTCTGTGGAAACAACAGACTCGACAGTTCTTACAAAGCTCAAAAGATACGCCGTCGCAAACCCAGATGAGTGGGTGCTTACAAACGTAACGACCAGCCAGAACGAATCTGACCCGATGAGGATCACATCTATTTGTTTTGAGTGCCCTAAGAAACTTATTTCTCTTAGATCAAAGTCTACGGCCCCAAGAGAATTAACCGAAGAGGAGAGAGCAGAAATTGCAGAACGGATGAGGAATGTTCGAGCTGGTCGAGAAGATGAAGATTAACCCCAATACCGTTCCATAACCACTGCAATCGATTCTGGTATTGATACAGTAAGTAAAACACAGGAATTTTCAAATTTGAATAGTCGTGGGTACATGGTTATACCCCCTATAACTTAATTTTCAAAATTTATTATGAAATCAATAAAAAAGGAGATGTTCTTTAATGAAGTATTATTCAGAAGTTCTTAACAAAAATTTTGACACAATCGAAGACCTTGAGTCGGCAGAGAAGACGGAGAAGGAAAGAGTCCTCGCCAAAGCAAAAGAGGATGCCGCCCGTAAAGCAGAAATCGATGCCGCTAAGAAAGCTTGCGATGCCGCAAAAGCCGATTATGAGGATGCGCTTAAATTGTGTCGCGAAGCTCTGGATCACTGGAATGCAGCGGAGAGGGAACTTGTTACCATAGAGAATAAAAATAGGGCTGCGTCAGGTTATACTCGGACATACGATGATTTCAAAAAGCTTGCAGAGCGGTGGGGTCTGGGAGACTGGTTCTTTATTTGAGCGGTTTTGTTCGAAAACAGGTTGGTCATTCATAGACAAAAAAATTAATAAATAATTTACAATTTAGGAGTAGTCGAGAGACTGCTCCTTTTTTTGCTCCAATAAAAAGGGGCGCCGGTTCTAACAAAATTTGGATTGGCAAGCAAATTTTGGGCGCGGTTCTAGGGATTTGGGGGCGGTGTGGGGGTAAAAGGCGGCGCCGCGTAAAAGAAAAAAATATGCCGCACCATTAAAAAAATATTGCCAAGCAACACAATGATCCCTCGCGTATTTTTTAATTTGGTGTCGGGATCAAGACACCGGGGATCCTTAGAGTTTCCTCCTTTCTGAATTATTTTCCCGTCTTTCCGACGTCATTAAAAGACAGGACTGGGATAGCACCTGATAACGCTCAGATGCTTCAGGAAGCGTAGAACAAGAAGAAACACGGTTTTCTTTATTTGCGGATAACCGTGAACCCAAGGGGCTTTTACCTCATCTTACCGATGAAGTTCGATGAAAGCAAGGACGAGACACAGAAGCACGACGATTCCAAAAGTGCTCATTACATCACCTCCTTTCAGTTGAAGATATATTCGACACGTCCCGGGTCCAACTTAACCCCAAGCCAAATTGAGAAGATAAACAAGAGAACTATGATGATAACGACAAATGTTTCGCCGTCATCCTTCGCCTCTTTTATAGACCTTCTCGACAATAGCCATAAAACCAACAACATTATCAAGCTTGCATCACCTCCTTTCATTTAATTCTAACAAGTGCGGTTTTACACGCGCCACAGCGATAGAGTTCCGGATGCTTTACTGTTTTGGATGCTCTAGCATATTCCCATCTTTGATGGCAACATGGGCATTCCACTATATATTTTATCTCCGGTTCATCTTCTCCGATAGAAACTCCCTCCTCTTTGTAGAATTCCTGTGGCTTTATCCGCTCTACGGTTACGCCAAATCGTTTCCCGATAGTGTTTCCGATTTTCTTCCATCTTGGTCCGTGTTTCTCTCCCGGGGCGACAGAGTGCGCGATTTCATGGACCAACACTTCCGTCAAGATAGCACGACTCACCAAAATCTTTTTGTTAATACCAATGCTGCTTCGATAATATCTTCCGTATTTTTTGCTTCGGCACATACCGTAATGCGAAGTAGCATCAAAGACCATCAAGTCCGGCAGTACGTGCGGGTTGTACCCTAAATTCTTCGCTTCTTTTAAAACTTCATCGAATAATGCTTTCGCCTTCTTGTCATTACATTTTGTCCAAGTTCTGGGAGTAAGATTCATGGTGGTTCTCCTTTCATTTTCCAACAGAAATTAGATTTTCCAACTTGACATCAAAAACGTCAAGATTTGATTTATGCCAATATGATGGAACTGTGATTGCCAGAACCTCCTCTTCGGATACAGACTTTCCATCAATATACCAGCAAACCTTTGTGTTCCCGCCACTTGGAACGGTAGCAAATGTGACATATCTTTGCGACGGGTCAGATATCTTTTCTTTTATAATATTTCTATAACCGTCGCTCCATTTCCACCATTGAACTGGTTTTTGTTTTGTGGCATACGACTCGCTCTCTCTCCTTTCTTTGACGGCAGAAAGGTTGGAGTACGAAACTCCAACCCTAACTGTCGTTTCTACAATTTTCTCAATTTTGTGACATTTGAACCTTGCAGACGGTTGAACATCCGTACGATACTTCACTCGTACAAACGCACCGTGCTTTAAAGATATTACTTTATGAATTATGTCGGCCATAATCAATTTTCCTCCTCATCTTCGTCTTCGCTCCAAGAATCAATCTCTTCCTGAATTTCGTCATTCTCAAAAGCACACTCGCGATCAACGACTTCTCTCGCAATGTCGCCGGGATAAATCCAATCAGTCGGGCAATCTGTCGACTCAAAGTTCCCACAGCCGTTGAAATGGAAATAGTCGTGATTCGGATTAAAGTCTCCGTAGACAATGCTGCGGGCGATATCACTCGGAGTCATTCCTTCGCAGATTTCGTCGAATCTTTCCATCTCGATGATTTCGTCGTCGTAATCGTTGGTTTTGTAGCAATACTCATTGTGGAGTGCTACTGCGTCAGAGTCGTCCATGTCCTCGATAATGCTGCGGATTGCTTCAACCTTTTCATCATAAGTTTTCATAGTGGTAAATCTCCTTTTTGTTTTTAATATTTTTTTGTTTGTTTTGGTAAATTATTTAATGTTGTCTTTGTGGATTGCGTAGCTCCAATAAGCGATATCAACATCTTTTTTGATATACTTGCCATCAAGATAGAAAACCCGATAAATCGCATAATCGTCTCTGTCGTCGTAAAGTTCTACCGAAACGCACAGTCCGCGGTATTTATCTCTTTCTCCAATCTTCGGCAAGTCTGCGAGCGAGTCAATAATTCTCGCGTTTTCGAACCACTGACGAACTTCTTCCAGTGTCTCCGAACAGTTCAGAAGATACTGATTGAACGAGTAGTCATACTCTTCCGGGGTTTCCTTCTTCAACTCCTCGAACTCCTTTCTCAACTCTTCCTCCGTGATGATTTCTCCAGTGTTTGTGTCTCTAAACTTTCTCATTTAGATTTCCTCCTTCAAAATGTTTTTTGCTTCTTCAACTGCCAAAAGACACTCTTGGTCTCCTCTTGCGTAATTTAAATGCCAAACCACAATAATGTCATTATGTTCGCTCAAGATAACCGTTGCGGCAACTTTCCCCTCTTCGTTATCGTCATCCGTTTCCCAAACATCAATTGTAATACCTGCCTTGATTCCATTTTCGAAATCCTCAAAACGATAGTCGTTTCTCACTTCTGCAAACATTTCCATAATAATTCCTTTCTCCCCGTTTATGGTCAGATAGGACAACCAATTGTTAATTTTTTGTTAATTCAGAACGGTAATGTGTCACAGGGCAAATGCCTGTCGAGCCAGTCGTAGGTCTTCGGAAAGCGATCCATCATCCAAGCCCAAAAATGTCTTCTTCTGCGTTCTCTCGGAGTCTCAATCGCACTTTGCTTTTGTTTCTTCATACTTTTCCCTCCTTTCTCAATTCGTTGAAGTTCTTCATTGTCTCATATTTCCAACCGTCGCAGTCAGTCATATACCAGATGATAACCGGGTTGTTGTCCTTGTCGAGCGCCATTCCCTTGAACTGCAAGTGCAAATCGTCATTAATTCTTGCGTCCACATTCGTGTTCCAGATTGCGGCATATTCTCCGCTTGAAGTGTAAGGGAGCCCGTAGGTGAGTTCGACGTTCTTTTCACGCTTTCCGTGAACAATTTTGAGATGTTTGTCGAGCCATTTCACTGCGGCAACGGCGATCTTGTACTGATTTTCGTAGTCGGTCCATTCTTTGATTTGGTTGGTGTAAATTTCCATTTTATATTCCTTTCTGCCCGTATTGCAGATAGCAAAGCATAATTTTAATTAAAGATTGATATAGGCCTTTTTATCAAGACCACAAAAGGCTTTAATGTGTGCACCAGTGGTGTTACTCCATCCGCTCCACAATTTTGTCAATTTCCCATTGATGTCTCTTTTGATTATAGGGGTGTCATAGCTATACAGCGTTTCGTTTCCGTTGTCGTCAATAACAACTTTTGCCTTTCCATAAAAGCTCTTCCTTCCATTGTCTGGGATCAACTCATACATTTTCATAATTATTTCCTTTCTCCGGTTTTGATGAGGTTTCCCGGAAACTCATAATTTTAAATTTATGATTTGAATTGTGGTTCACTCTTTTCCAGAAAACAGCTCTTTTTGCCTTGCTGTTATTTCCGGAAGCGCGTCTTTGATTTCGATTTCGTAGAATTCTCCAAGGTCGTCATCGTGTTCGTAGTCATAAACGCTATATCCTTCACTCATCAAATTGATGTCAGCAACGAGAGTGTCTGTAATGTCTTTGTGTTGAAGCATTGATTCGAGTTCGTAAAACTCATAAAGTCCTCTCATCTTCACAGCAAAGTAATCGGAATAGTTCGCTCGAACGTCCCCACGAAGATGAACAGCCATAACCATCGTTGTTTCGCCATCATATTCTTGCGAATATATTAGCAAGTCATTAGAGATATTTGCTCCCCAGTTGTAGGTGTTATCTCCTTTCGTTTCTTCATCGTTGATGAATTCTTCAATTTCTTCATCGGTGATGTCAATTTCGTATTTCTTCAATTCTTCGAGAAGCGGAATAACATCTCCAACGAGAACATCTTCTCTCAGATTTCCGTTTTCATCGAAAATCCAAGGACGATATGTTCCAGTGTGAGCAGTTTTTACTTCTTCAATAACATTTTCCAATCTTGTCATAGTGTAACCCTTTCTCCGGTTTTAGAGGTTTTCCGGAAACTCAATATTTTTTTGATTTGTGATTTTATCGCATATTTAGTCTTGTCCGTTCAAAATGCGGATAATGTCTTCTCTATAAAGTCTCTTTACGGGTTTGATTTTGTTTGTGACGTGCTTGCTGTCTCCGTTTTGTCTTGAGCGGGTCACATCGCCCACCTCACATTCGTAAACCACAATGTCTTCATCTATCTTCCCGCTGTAATAGTTGAAAACATCAAATAGGTTTGTGCAGTAATGATATCCGCGTGTGCAAATTTGGATATCATCAATTTGATTGCTCCACTCTGTTGGAGAAAATAAAACGGAACGACATTGCAAATTATTATTCTTAAAATCAAATGCTTTATAATTTTTAATTTGGCTTTTCAAGTTATTACAACCACAGAACGCAGCAGGACCAATTGATGTCACACTGTCCGGGATGGTGATGCTTGTTAGCGACTCACAATGGCAGAATGCACGATAGCCGATGCTCGTCACGCTATTCGGAATTGTAATACTCGTAAGTCCTGTGCAATTTTCGAACGCATAACAGCCGATGCTTGTCACGCTGTCCGGAATCGTGATGCTAATCAGGTTACTACACCAAAGGAACGCATAATCCCCGATTTTTGTCACACCATCGGGAATTACGATGCTCGTGATGTCTTTGTTTAAGCATTCAAATAAGACCCCGTTTACGATTTTAAGATTTTCCATAATATTTTCCTTTCTTTCGGTTTTAGAGGTTTCAGAAAACTCAACATTCTAACAATTTAATTGTCAGAGTTCGACCTTTTGTCCTCTTCCGCACAGTCTTGCGAGAGGACAGTAGAAAGTCAGATAACTGTTTAGATGTCTTCCTTTGTTGTCGGAGTTCCAACGAATGAACATATATTCGAGCGCGTTTGCGACCGCATAGAAATCTCCTCCGTCTCTGATTGCCCAGAGCCCAGCTCCGATAAGCTGTGCAAGAAACTTCTTTTCTGCGTTAGTTGCCTTCGTTTTATAGTCACCCTCTCCTCCCGGACGAACATAGACATCATTGGAAAGCATATCGGAGAGTTTATCGACGGTTTCTTGAGTAATGAATCCTTCTTCATTCGCGTAGGTTTCGAAAAGGTACTTCTGTTCAGCGGTTTTGTAAGTGGTAAGCATAGTTTTAATCTCCTTTTTATTTTTTTAGTTGTGATTTTTTATTGTTCTGAACATTTCACAGACCATATCATCAAGATTGTCCCAATTCGCCCATTGTGGCTCGTCATATTCGAATTCAAATTCATACATTGTCCTAATGGGACAATCGATTTCGAGCGTTAGGAATTCCTCAAACATCTCTTCTCCATCTTCGAGATAAGGAATAACTTTTCCTTCGATATAATCATAAATCGCCTGCCACTTCGCAATTTCCCAAGCACGAACAATCAGCGTTGCGGGACTCAGGTTCAGCAACTCTTCGTTGTGCTTCTCATTTTCCTCTTTTACGATTTTGGTGAATTCTTCAATAGTTCTCATAGTTAATCCTTTCTGCCGTTTTGTAAGAGGTTTGCGGCGACTCTAATTTTTTAATTTTAATAATTTAATCGGCAAGTGAATAATCGCAGTTGTTGAGATCGATTTTGTCGGGATGATTGATAATCATATCGAGAACATCAAAATCCCAGTCTGCTTCCGGCACCTTGTCGCGACACTCCAGCAGGCCCTCCCATGTGTCTTCTTCGAGGCTGATGCCAGTCTCGTCGAGAATATCTGAAAGTGCTTCTACGATATAATCTTGGATATAAATATCCATTCTGTCCAAGATTTCCGATGCCGATGTGAAACGATCGTCTTCAATGTCACCAAGATTAGCACATTGCTGATCTTCGAGCGAGAATGTCCCGTCTTTGTGCTTTAAAAGTCGAAATTCGGTGAGATCGAGAAATTCGTCAAAAAGTTTTTCATAAGTGTTTTGCATAATAATTTTATTTCCTTTCTTTTTTTTATTTTTTTAATACGTGAAATCAACGAAAACCGGAGTGTCTTTCTTCAACATCCGTTCATAACTGATGTCGTCGCGTCTTCCGCAGGAGTATTTCTTTTGAGAATGGTCATAATCGCCCTTCTCATAGACCTGCGAATCCTTCGGTTCGGAAATCGGTCTCAGAGTGAACCAATCACCCTTCTTCAGTGCTCCGAGAGTCAGAACAAAATTCGGATTCTTTTCGACCCGATGTTTGATTCTGAATACTGTTTGCGGGCAGTTGTCTCGATATTCTTTCAGGGTCTTTCTGGCTTCTGCGTAGGTACTTTCGGAGCATTCAACGCTCCATTCTCCGCAGTAGAGCCCTTCGATGTCGTAGAAATCAACGGTCTTTCTGGTATCGATAGTGCATGTGGTTTTCATAGTTTTCTCCTTTTTAATAATTTATTTATAATTTGGTTAATAGGCGACTGCAAGACAGTCCGGACAATCGTCGTTGTAGTCGTCGTCGGTGTCCGCTTCCCAGACCCAAAGAGTTACGATAAAGCGTTCATCGTTCTGTAAGCAAGCAGCATCTTCAGAGGTTATAAAGCTCATCTTTCCGTTGATGTCGTCGAATTGATGTTCAAGATATTCTTTCGTCTTTTCAACTGCGTCATCCCAAGTTTCTGCAAGAACAACTCCAGAAATTGTTGCCTTACCATCTTCTTTGTAATACCAACGATACATAATTTTTCCCATAATAGCTCTTCTCCATTTTAATAATTTGTTCAAAGTTGGTTGTTTTCGATTGCGTGTTTGACCTTCTGTTCGAGTTCGTTGTAGAACCGGCGCCTCTCTCGATAATAGTCAATTAGGTCGAGAAGGCGGTCATATCGACCGCCCTCCTTTTCAATTTTGTTGAGTTCTTTTTCGACCTCATAACGTTTTGCTTCAAAGTCTTTCGCAACGAGTTCAACGCAGGCAAGAAGCTTTTCCTTTTCAATGTCGGTGAGGATGATTTTTTCGTTTTTCATAATACCTTTCTCCTTTTAAATTACCAATTGGTTCTCAGACATTCGTCCAACCAAACAACTCGATGTCCCCAACGGAAACCGCTTCTTCCGTCGTTGTTGGTGAAGACTTTTGATTTTTTAGGAGTTTCTTTTGTTCCGACGATTTCGACGAAATAAACGTAGTCGTCATCGGGAGTTGTGATTGTTTCGTAGATTTCAAGTCCAAGCCCAGCAAGTCCTCCGTAGTAAGTTGCGACTGGGTCTTTTCCATCAATGTGGTTTTTGATTTCGGTTTTAGTGATTTTCATAATTTTATCTCCTTTCAATTATTATGAACATTGTTTCTATTAATCGCGATATAAATCTGGAGCTCTGAAACAATTGTGCTCTTCGGTCCAGTCGCACTCAATACACGAACCTTCATCGTGCATACACTCATCGCAAAGCATAATCAATTTGCCACAATGATGACACCGGGCGACATACCCTTGTTTCTCAACGTCCCAATTAGGATAAACGTTTTCTTGTTCGCAAAAGGGGCAAACTTCAACTGTTTCTGTTTGAATTTTGGTGGTTTTCATAGTTTTATCTCCTTTTTACCCGTTTGATGGTCGTTAGCACAACCAATTAAGAAGAATTGATTTTGTTGTCTGTCGCATCTCACTTTTAGTTATCTGCTGCGTAATTTCTCATACTTATTTATTCTTCCTCCTCAATAATAACGCTATAAATCATATCGTCGTATTCAAGTGTCCATTCGCCAAGAATTTCATCCGAACACTCTGTACAACAAAGTTCTACGCCATTTTCATTAAACAACACGGCTTCTGTCCACGATGGCTCTTCTTGACACCCACAACACTTGATGTCAATTTCGTACCCATTAGAACACTTAACTGTCGCAACAATTATTGTGTTGTCTTCTCCCTGATATTCGCTATTATCTAACCCAAGCGGTAGAGACAAATAGTTATTGACCTTGGCAATTAGTTGCTTCGGAACTTTTATAATGGTCTGTTCACGCTTCATAACATTATCCTTTCTGGCCGTATATGTCCGATGCCGCAGACAAATTTTAATTTAGCAGATTACGAACCAAAGTTTTTTGTAATTCTGTTCGCAGAAGTCAAGATTGCTCATCTGAACATCTTCAAAATCGGAGTACGAAGGGTCGTCGTAAATTGCGCCGCCGGGACCGAGACAACCAAGCCAATAATCACCTGTTTCTTCGCGGTATTTTTCACACTCGCAGACCTCATCTTCGTCAAGGAAGTAAGTAACAATACTTCCGATTCCGTTGTAATTGGCGGCGTAGGTGTTCGTTTCCTCGCAGTAGAGATCGTGATTGTCGTTGATAAAGTCGAGCATTTCTTTTGCATTGTCAAAAGTAACAAAGTTTTTCATAATATTTCCTTTCCCCCCGTATATATGCCAGTTAGGTCAGCGTGATTTTAATTACTGAATGGTTTCGCGCATCTCTTCGATCTGCTCTTCGGTAAAGCACCGACGAAGTTTCTCGTTTTGTGCAAGACAAGCTCTCCAGATTTTCCGAGCATTCGTGAGTTCGATGCCGGGCGCTTTGCCGTATCCGTATTCCGAGCAGAACTCATAAAAGTCATCATCTACATAGCTGTCACTTCCGAGGCAGGTCAAAATGTCGTAAGCGGTCGGTTCTGCCTCCGACATCTTTTCAGGGTCTTTCGACAGAAGTTTTTCTTTGTTGGCGATAGAATCCCAGAAGATTCCCCACATATGACCGAGGGGAGTTTTGATGTCGTAGCGATAACGGGGACGAAGGGTGAGTTCGCCCCAGTTCGGGTTGGCGGCAAGTCCAGTGTAGGTAAATTTCACGGTGACATTGTGCTTCTTGCAGAAGTTATCGGCGATTTCGGTGTATTTATTGTGTCTCATGGTTGGTTTTCTCCTTTTTGTTTTTTTTTAAAGAATTTCGTTGAGGGTACAAAATCCGGTTTCTTCGCACCAATCGCATTTCGATTGACGTTCATCATCGGGGTCGACGTCCCATTCTCGATGGATTTGTCTTCCTTCGTGCGATTCAATTGCGCAGAGGCATCGATTGCAAACCCAAAGGGGTTTTACAAGGTTGTGCTCTTTAACGTATTCTGCTGTTGCGTCATATTCTTCTTCGGTCAGATAGGAGTAAGAATCGAGAAACTCTTCTTTCGTAAGGTCGAAGAAGTCTCTCATCTTTTCTCCATCATCAACGAACGGGGTGATTTTAATGTTTTCCATGATGTTTCCTTTCTTTTGCGGTGGTATTATGCCGCCACCGCTCGGCAAATTGATTAAATAGCGATAATAAGCAAATCGTTCGATGCGTAAATCCTGACGACATCACTTTCTCCGTATTTCTGGATAAGATAGTCCACAGAACCTTCGTCGAGCGTCTTGTGTTGAGCTTTATTGTATAAAACTCCGAATTTCACATCTCCTTCGGAAGATTTCAGGATTTCTTTTAGGTCTTTCAGTTTCATGGCCGTTCTCCTTTTAGTCTTTAATTTCCTTCAGGCAATCTCTCCAGAGACTGCTGTCGGTTCCGTAGACGTTGTGAATTGAGTCATATCGATTGCTTCTTCTTTCGTCAATATAGAACTTCCAGATATTCTTGAACGGAATTTCGACATCTTTCTCGCAGGCGATTCCAAGCACCGATCCACCACCCGACCAAGGATCGAAAAGACCGCACTCGACTCTTTTGTCAAGAACAATCGAGCCGTTCGGGTTGGATTCCATCTTCTCTTTCAGCGCAATTGCCTGTCCGAGAGTCATTTTAACACAGAAGGTCAGTGCTTCACAGTCATATCCGCTGGTAACTTCCTGCAACACGGTTCCGAGAAACGTTTTCGGTTCTTCAATGTCGCCGTTTTTCAGGATTTCGGCAACCTGATCGAGCGTATATCCCTGCTGTGTTGCCAGCCATACGAGGCCGGACTTTTCTGCGTCTTTATCGACCTTCCCGTCTTCATCAATGATGTGTTCATTGAGCCAAAAATCGTAGTTGTCGTCACCGTTGGAAACGATGATGTTGAAGCAGAATTCCTGACTTTCTGCCCAATCGATAGGATAATCGACACAAACGGAGTCCATAAAGATGTCTCGGATCATTTCGTCGTCGATATTTCCGTCTTCGATGATATTTGCATCTTCGAAAAGTTTCGGATCAACCTTCTCCTTGAAGTCATCAACAAAGTTGTCAATAATGTCCCATTCGGATTCCTGATACCAATCCCAGAGCTTTTCGAGTAAAGCATCACGCGGCGAGCCACTCTCGAGAATCTCCTGCGCGGTCGAATCATCGATTTCGTCGCGGTAGTCAACGTAGATTTCGAAATGATAAAATCCATTGTCCTTCTTTTCCCAAGTGTGGTTTTCTGCCAAGTAGTCTTTCACGAGTTCATTCAAAGTTTTCATAGTTTTAATCCTTTCTCCGGTTTTTAAGGATGACCGGAAACCCAATTTTCATTTTGGTGGTTGAAATGTTTCACGTGAAACAATTATTCGTGAATCAGTCCTTTTTCGTCGATGTCGAATTCCTTCAGAACATCGAATTTGTTCAGGAAGTTCGTTGCAAGCCACTCATAATTTTCGTTAGGATAAATCGCCTGCTCGGTGTCATAGACGCTCCCGTCTTCGTAATAAGGGGCATCAATGTAATCAAAGTCGGTGCCGAGATCATCGCTGCCCCAAGCCTTGATTGCGGCACAAATTGCCCATGTCGGTTCCGTTTTGGAGTGAATCACAGTTTCGTCTTCGGGATCGAATCCGTCACTCCAACCAACGCAGACGGCGAGTGTCCCGTTGAGCTTCAACGTAACGCAACCGCAGTCTTCTTCTTTCAACCATTCGACAGCAGACTTGATTTCCTCCGCGAGGATTTCAGGGATGTAAGTTTTGATAGCAGACATAGTGTTTTCCTTTCTGCGGTTTTGAAGAGGTTTCCCGCAAACTCTAATTTTTAATTTGTTTTAATGATTAACCGTAAACAACTTCGC
>OBLI01002238.1_pt1 | contig 16878 bp, 10 predicted proteins | sample 1519701 | NCBI WGS metagenome assembly OBLI01 (sample SAMEA3663005, study PRJEB22513) | pig gut metagenome | biome: pig gut; feature: pig-associated habitat; material: faeces | place: France | collected 2012 | reverse complement strand
AAAAAAGGCATTCCATTTAATGAAAATCCTTAATAAATGTAGCTATCCGCAAGTTTTTCTAAGGAAATGTTGGTGATTTGAAGAATTTGTTGTACCTTCGCAGTAAATTTCAGAAATAATGAATAAGACGGAAACGGAAAACAACAAAAGAAAGGCATTCTGGCAACTGCACATCAGTGTGATGTTGGCAGGATTCACGGGATTGTTCGGCAAACTGATAACTCTCAACGAGGTTGACATAGTATGGTATCGCATGCTGTTCACCTCGTTGATACTAATGGTGTTCACCGGTTTGCCGCGCGTGGGATGGAAGAAGTTCCTGCAGATTGCGGGATGCGGAGCCTTGTTGGGACTTCACTGGATGCTGTTCTACAGTTCGATCAAGGCGAGCAACGTGTCGATTGGTGTGGTGTGCTTTGCCCTTGTGGGCTTCTTCACCGCCATCTTCGAACCGATAGTGTTTCACCGCAAGGTGTCGTGGGCAGAACTGCTCTTGTCCCTCATCACAGTGGCAGGACTGCTGTGCATCTTCTCCTTCGATGCCCGCTATCGCTATGGCATAGCCATCGGTGTGGTGTCGTCGGCAGTATGCGCCCTGTATGCCATATTTAATAAGAAGGTGAGCGTGGGCGTAAGGTCGCGCACAATGCTGATGTATCAGATGAGCGGAGGTATTGTGGGCGCGAGCCTCATCATACCGCTATATCTGATGGTATTCCCCTCTCAACAACCAGTGGTGGTGATTCCCGAGGGCAGCAACTTGTGGTGGATGCTTTGCCATGCCCTATTCTGCACCATCGGCATGTATCTGCTACAGATTCAGGCACTCAAGCAGTTGTCGGCCTTCACCGTCAATCTCACCTACAATCTTGAGCCATGCTACACCATCCTCCTCGCCTTCCTCTTCTTCGGAGAGGCACGCGAGCTAAACCTCTCATTCTATATCGGCATATCACTCGTGATACTGAGTGTGTTGCTACAGACGCGAAGGACAGGCTCTCAATCCTAAAAAGATATAAAATGTTTGGAGATATGAAAAAACATTGTATATTTTCAGAGTGAAATCCACTGCGTAAAATGTAAAACTATGTATAAAAGACCTGAATATCAAACAATTAAGAACCGACTTGAAGAACCAAGAAAGTTCATTCAAGCGGTTATGGGTGCTCGACAGATTGGTAAATCCACTGTAGTAAGACAAGTGCTTAATGATATAGACTTGCCTTATCAATTCTATTCTGCCGACAATGTTCCAGCTTCAAATGGTGGATGGTTGTCCAATTGTTGGGAAGGGCAGGATTTTTTAATGATGAAGTAGATTTTGTTCTACGTGAGAAAAACTCCATTGTTGAAATAGAAGTAAAGAGTAATATGGAAAAGAAAACGGATGGTTTGGATAAATTTAGGCAAATGTTTAATCCCAACACTTCTTTCATGATTGGCAATGCAGGAATAAAGCCTGAAGAATTCTTTGAAATGGATATTAGAAAACTATTTTGATAATTCAATTACTCAAGATAGAAAAAAGGGCGAACAATGATGTTCGCCCTATATTATAGTGATGAATTTGCAGAGATTTTACTTCAAGTACTTCTTTCCATTCATGATATAAACGCCATTGCCATTCTTAACACCGAGGAGGTTGTAGCGAACGTTGTTCTCAGCCTTGGCAGGAGCGATAGTGTTACTGATGGCGGTGGGATCAGAAGCTGGAACTTTAACATATACTCCAGTAATCTTGCAATCATTATAAATATTAAATGTTATACCAGTGCCATGATATTGACCCTCAACGTATGCATCTGTTCCATTCTTAGCAGCCGTTTTAAAGTCTCCAATAGTGCAATAAACATCAAATGTAGCTCCATCAAGACCAGTTATAGAATAGGTCGGACTCCAGTTATCGGCATTGGCAAAGCCACCAATACCCCAACCATTTCTACTTTCATAAGGATTTGTGTTATTAGCAATTGATATTTTTACTTTATAATCGTCAGGATACTTATCAAATGATGAAGATAGAATAGTATGTCCTTCAACTAATTCTAATTCAACCTCATTGGTTGCAATAGAACTAAGTAGCTCTACCTTAGTTATCATTGCATCAATACCCTGAATAATCAATCCTTTCTCAGTAATCTCCTTAAGCATTGAAGTTTTTACAGCATCATTTACTACAGTTTCACCATCTTTTTCTTTGATTGTTATTTCATCATCAGTAATAAGTACCTGGTATTTATCTTCTGTTTCTGATTTAACATTAAGAGTACCAGCAATAGCTTCCCATCCTCCACGAGCAGTTTTTATAAATAATTGAGCACCATATTCCCAAGTATTTGCCGGAATTGATTTTGCTGTAAGAATAAGTTTGTCACCAGCTTTTGCATTTGACACAATACCTACCTTAACACTACCACTCCAAGTTTCATCGAATGTAGTACTTCCTTCCCACAATGTATATGTGGTTTGGGCATTAACGCACACTGCGCAGACCAAAGCTGCGATTAAAGTAAATAATTTCTTCATAATGTTTAAATTTTAGTTATTATTAATAATGATTTTATTGTTAGACAATTTTAACTTGTTAAATTTACGCGGAATTAATTTGCACCACATTTGTTAGGTTGTTGAACTGAATTCCGCTGCAAAGATAAATAATAAAAATGAGAATCAATGATATTATTTTAGCAAAATTTGATACTAATATGATAATTTGTTGGAAATATAACAAAATATACATCAAATTAATACAATAATGATTTCAATCACCCAGTGTAGATATAATACTTACAGGTCGAACAAAAGAAATGGGCGATGATTATTATCGCCCATTTCTTTTATTTAATGATGTTAGTATTTTATTCCTTCTTGAGATACAAACCATTGACATCCTTTAGGAAGAGAGTGCGCTTGTCGTTGTAGAACTTGACGAAGTCGCTGACAGTCTTCTGTCCGGGATAGGGCATATAGAAATGTCCTGGTTTGTCGTGGGCATTACGCCAAAGGAGGACGTAGGCGATAGGATACTTGTTGAGCACGGGCATAAGAACCTCAGTCCACCAGTTCTCCATTCCAAGACTCTCCATACCAGTCTCACTCAACACAGGCACAACATTGTGTTGCTTGGCAATCTCGCAGATAGTCTTAAGACCAAGGTCGAGACCGTTGCGATAGTTGTTGATGGCAGTGGTGTCCTCGGGATTGTTGGTGCAATATGTGTCGAAACCTATCACATCCACCATATCGTCGCCAGGCCAACGCTCCAAGTATTTCTCGGCATCGCCACCAAATTCGGTTCCGGGGGAATAAGCGTAGAGCACATTGGTTACTCCCTTCTCCTTCAACCTGTCCTCAGTGAGTTTCCACAAAGCCTTGTACTGATCGGTGGTACAGAGATTCTGTCCCCACCAGAACCAACTGCCAGTGTGCTCATGCCACGGACGGAAGAGTACAGGCACCTTCACACCATAGGGAGTCTCAAGAGAATTGAGGAAGTCGGCGAGAGTATCGAGCCAACCGAGGAACTTCTCGTGACACTGTCCACCTTCGAGCACCGATGCTACAGTTTGCTTCTCTTGGTCGGTGAGCGAATCAGGCTTTACCCATGCAGAGCCTTCGGTAAGAGGATTGTCGAGATGCCAACTGAGGGTAACCATTCCGCCACGGTCGAACTGGCGGATAATTTCCTGCTTCATTCTGTCGAATGGCACTCCGTCGAGATTGACAGAGTCGCCCAATTCAAGATGTCCCAAATCAAAACCAATCACGGCGGGAAAGTCGTTGCACACGCTCTTCACGTCGGAGCGACAACTGTCGCCTACCCACCCCACTCCATATACAGTGGCATCCTGATGACCGACGAGATAACCCTTGGATGATATATCACGTAGGTTGGCAAGCAGATTCTCGGTGCGCTGAGTGCGTCCGCTCTCAGCCAATGGATCATCGGCCTTTTTCTTTCCGCATGATACGGGCAATAGCAACATAGCTGCCAATGAATAGATGATTAATTTCTTCATATTATAACTTTATTTAGAAGTTAACCTTGTCGCGAGTGATTACATACTCCGACTCCATGGCAGCTTTCCACCAAGCCTCATCTGCATGCTGGTTGGCGGCACCACTATTGTCGTACCACGGCATGAACCATGACCAACGTGCACCGGCAGCCCACTGGTCGGCAATGTTGGCAACACGTCCGCCCTGACCGCCTTTGGCATATTCGCTCCATCCGCACTCAGAGAGGGTGACAATCTTATTGCTGTACTTAGTGGAAAGTGTGGTGTAGTTGTCGGCACATGATGCAGCATCGTCGCCATAGAGGTCGCGACCCACGATATCTACATAGGCATCACCAGGATACCAGTTGTCGTCACCTGTCTGTGAAGTCCATACCCAAATGAGGTTGTCGATACCCTCTGCCTTGAGATAGTTGAACATATATTTCCACAGAGCCTTGAAAGCCTCGGCATCGGTGCCCCACCAGAACCATCCTCCGGCAGCCTCGTGGAGAGGACGCCACAGAACAGGAATATCTGCATCCTTCAAGAGCTTAAGATAGGCGGCGAGATTAGCGAGGTCGTAGTCAACGAATGCCTTCTCCCATGTGCCATCCACAGTAGCGTTCTTCAGGTCGAACTCTGTTTCATTGGGAACGTATGTGTAGTCGGTGTTCGGGTTAAGACCAGAGAAAGCACTTGCGGCACGCTTGGCGGCAGCACGTCGCATGGCCTGGGCTGCCGAAGCAGTGATAAGTTCTACCTTGGTGATGGTGAGTGCATATCCTGCCACGCGGAATCCTGTTGAAGAGATTGTCTCTGCGTCGGCAGCATTGAGCAATAAGTCATAAGAAGATGAGCCTGCTGCAAGGTCGATGCAACCATAACCATTGTCGATATCCTTATATGAGCTAAAAGCATTACCGCTATTGTCTGTAATCTTCAGTTGGAAGTAGTCAGCCGTATTCTGTGAGTAGGAGATTCTCAATACGTCGCCTTCCTTTGCAGATGTCGGATCGATAACAACGTTGATGTTCCAATCCCATACTGTACCAATATCCTGACTTCCGCTCCACAATTCCTTGGTCTCGCCAGTGGGCATGTCGCCACCACCACCTGCTTCAACTTTCTTGCGAGGCACGAGCCAGTGCCAACCAATGGTAACAATACCACCATTATCGCTCCACTCCTTCACGGGAGAGATGTTGCCATAGTTAATCCAATCCACACCCTTCACGGATGCCGGCATGTGAATATAGTCATAACCGTTGATGGCGGGATATTTGCCTGTCCACTGATATACCTGTTCAGAAGCGTCGTTGTTCCATGCCACACTTGCCATCATACCCGAAAGAATACCGTTGCCATAGTTGTTTTTGAGATAGCCATAGAGAGCCAAAGCCTTGGCAGAAGTGGCCATTACAGGATTGGCATCGATAGGAACGGGAGCCTTGGTGCTATAGTTGAGAGTAATCTCAGGAGCAGTCACCTTGTTAGGACCATAGATGAGTCCTGCGGGAATGGTGAGTGTGCACTGCGCTCCCTTGGGAGTGCCAGTGGTGGAGATGGTTAGAGTCTTGCTCGCACCATAAACAATAGCCTTAGTCACTTGTCCGCCACCAGTAAGAGTAATCTTGTCGTAGTTGGCAGAAGCAAAACCGATGTTCTTGTCAAATTCGAGTGTTATCACTCGGTCGCCGTCGTCAACAACACTGCCTTCAGCAGGGTCAGAGCCTACCAATACGGGAGCATCCACATGCGGAATGGTGTATTGAGCGTCGGTGTCGTTGCAGGCTGCCAACCCGAAGGTGGCAGCTGCAATGACGAAATATGAAATGAAATTCTTTATCTTCATAATTTCTAAATTCCTAATTTCTAATTCCTAATTTCTAATTCCTGTTTCACGGAAGGATGGTGACTTTCTTAAGAGTCATACCGTCGCCCTGGATAATCATACCCGTGGAGCTCCAACCGTCACTCTTTGTACCCTTGAGCCAGTCAATCATATCCTGAGTGAGCACGAGTTCCATCTTCTTGTCATCGGCATTCTCCCAATCGGCAAGGGTTGTCCACGTGCTCCAGTTACCGTCGTTGACCTGAATCTGACCTGTGCCAGAGGTGTAGAAGTACATCACTGACTTGCCTGCCTTGAGGTTCATGTCCTTGATGGCAGGATCTTTGTCGATGAGGATGCGGAAGCGACCGTTGTCATCCCAAGTGATGTTGATAGGCAAAGAGAGATTAACGCTTTGGTCATCCTGACGGACAAGGCAATTCTTTAGGTCTTGCTCAAGAGAATTATAGTGGGTTACACTAATCTTGGTGATAACAACACCCTCGCCCTGGAGAATCCAGCAATAACCCCAGTCGTTGTAGGTGGTGAGCTCCTTGAGCATCTGTGCTGTTATGGTGATGTCAAGACATCCGTTTTCAAGACTTGCAATACCTGAGTTGACATTATTGCCATTACCGAAGGTATCGCCGATAGAAGTCTGTCCTTCCCAGTGTCCATTGAAGAACTGTATCTGCCACCAGTCGTTGTATGCAGTGGCATAGAGATGGATTACATCACCCTCGGCAAGTGCTATCTTGGTGAATGCCAAGGCATCCTCGCCAGCCGACTGTGTTCCATCGCCAAACTGCCAGTTGATACCCCAACCATTGAGGTCAACGGCACCAGTCCATATTACGGTGTTCACCTCTGTATTAGGAGTTACATCTATGGTGTAGGTAATCTCGCCATTTGAGGATATCAGACGTATCTTAGTACCAGCACCACATGTCTCAGGAAGACCGATGATGAGTTTATTGCCCTCGGTGAGAACATACTGCACGGCACTGCCATTGACTTCCACACCTGTGAGTTTGTCACCATTAGCAACTACGAGAGTGACAGCCGAACCAGCCTTCACCTCTACATCCTCGCCAGGGAGTTCCTTGACGTAGCAGAAGGTGGCCTCGTTGACTGTGATTGCAGGAGCCTCAACAGTTGTTCCGTTGATGAGATTGAAAGTGGGTGCGCCACTTGCGGCATTCATCGGCACAGTGAGAGTCATGCTATTACCATCGGCAGAGGCAGACACCTCGGCAGCATCGGAGCCCTCGCCGAAGATGACGCTTGCCACGAGGTCGAGGTCCTTACCCTGAATGGTAAGAGCACCACCGGCAGATACCGGATTAGGATTATAAGCAGTCACAGTAGGCTTTACGAGAGTGAATGGCACTTCCACCCCCTTGCCATTAACCATTCGCAAAACGAGGTTGCCCTCCTGAGCAGAAGCTGGCACGGCGGGAATGACAATCTTGCCGTCATTATAGTTGAACTCGATGGGATCACTCACGTTTGGCATCTCAATAGAAGACACTACATCAAGATCCTTACCGGAGATAGTGAGAGGCTGACCGTTCTTGGCAGGAACAGGAGAGGCTACGCACTCGGTAGGAGAAATGGTCTGCAGTTTGGCTACAGGAACCATAACCTCCGAACGGCAATATATATTAATGTCACCATCAGGAGCCTGGGCAGGAAGAGCAAACGACAGACTGTTTCCATCTTCGCTGATAGTGAGGGCTTCATCTCCTACATAGAACTTATCACCATCCTCGTCGCCAATAATCACCGCCTTAGCGAGATTAAAATACTGACCGGTAATGGTCACCTGCTCACCTTGTTTGCATATCAATGTGCCAAGAGCATCAACCTCGCCACGGGGAGAGGAAATCTTTGAAACAATAGGAGTGCCCACCTCAAGAATATTTTCAGATTCTATGCGGTTATATACACTGTTGTTCTTCTCAGCGTCATCCATTTTAGTCACGTCGGCATCAAGAAGAGCCACAACTCCGCTCTGAGCGGTCTCAGGCACTACCACCTCAATGCGATTGCGATCTTGCGACACGAAATCGTCCTTTGAGACAAACACCTCTTCGCTGAACTCTACACATTCCACAAGATGTAGCCATTCGCCTGTGATTACCAATGTCTCGCCTGGCATAATGCTTGCGGGAGAGAATGATTCAAATTCAATACCCTGCTCATAGGCAATCTTTGTCTTTGTGGTGATTTTCTCATCAGTTTTTGTGGTGAGAACAACATAGTCTTCGCCCAATGCCTCAACAGGAAGCTGGACATTTATTTCACTTGGAATACCGGCCTTAACCACATTGATGGATGTCACTGGCGAACAACCAGGGAACTGAATGCTTGCCACCTGGTCAAGATTACTACCCTTAAAGGTCACTGTGCCGCCATACATCACGGGGTTAGGTCCCCAGACGTTCAGATGGACACCTTGCTTATACTGATTGGTGTCGAGATCGTCCTCGCTGCACGCTGTCAGCGATAGCCCTATGAGGGCCATCACCAACAGGGTGAATATACTATTTAATTTTTTCATATTTCAATATTTCAATATTTCCATTATTCAATATTTCAATCTCACTTGTTCGGCACCACACGGATATTGTCTATCTTGATTACAGGATGACACTCTGTTCCATTGACACCACCACTAACGACGAAGATGGTCAAGCTGGCGAAATCCTCGGGAGTGAACGACGGATTGACTGATGTTCCATCGAAGTTATAGGTGAATGCCGACTTGATGGGCAGCGATACTGTTACCCACTCGCCTCCTGTGTCGTATGAACCTGTTTCTGTCCATGGGCGATAGAGAGCGCGAGGCAAGTCATAGCCACCGTCAGTCTTAGTGCGGAAGTAGGTGTTGTTACAACCGCCGAGGGTGTTGCCGTAGATGTCGCTCACGCCAGTGGCACCATAGCTTACCTTGTCAACGCCCGCAAAGATAATCTGCATTGCTCCAGCTGCCCAAGGATAGTCTTTCGGTATATACATCTCAAACTTGAGACTCATGTTCTGCCAATTGGTGAAGTCAACGAGGTCGTTGAGGCGACGACCATCGACAGCTGTGTAGGTTTCGGGATCCTCCCAGTTGCCTGGCCAATACTCAAACGAGAAGTTTCCATCGTCCCAACCGCCGTCCTCGGTCATCGTTGCAGAACCGTCTCCGAGCTGAACGTAGTTTCCTGTAATAGAGAATTCGTCGCTCTTGATGTCGCGTGCATGCCAACCATGGTTGCCGAGACCTGTGCGACCGTCAAAGTCGAAGAGCATACCGCGGGTGTCGCGATACTGGAAGGCTGTTTCGGATGTACCGTAAATAGAACCTACCATGATTGTTCCCTCTGCTGCATTCTCAGGAATTGTGAATGTCACAGATGTGAAGTCGGAGGCAATACTCATTGTCGAGTGGTCAACAGGAGCAGGATTGCCATTGGCATCCTCGAAGACAATCTGAAGCGGTGTGCCTGGATCGTCGATGATATACTTACCATAGAGTGTCACCTTAGAGCCTGGCTCGGCATACTCGTTGGACATAGAGTTGATTTCTGGTGCTGAGATTATCACCTTGAAGTCATAGGCTACAGTGTCCTTAGCTTGGGTAATCATATAAATCTTATTGGTCACCTCTCCGGGAACATCCTTGGGGACATCCACAATGAGGGTGTTGTCGGTAATATAGCTGTTGTTGAGCACAGCCTTCTTGTCGTTGAAGTAAAGCTCATACACACTACGCAGGTTTTCGCCGACAAGACACAGGGTTGACTGAGGCGAGGCACTTGTCACAAGTTCACCATTGGTGTAGTGCATGTCCTCGGCATCGTTGTTACCCTTCACCTCAGAACTGAGGCAACGGATATAATTGATGGTGGGAGTTCCGCCAGCCACCTCATACTTGTCGGGCTCGTCCTCGCAAGAGGTGAATACCGACATACCCATCAAGGCGGCAACAGTCAGGAACAATCCTTTCTTATATTTATTTATAATGTTCATAATCTTCAATTTTCAATATTTCAATATTTCAATTTTCAATATCCATAAGTAGCCCTTACGTCAACGTGTTCGCCGTTGACATCCGAACCCAAGTTGGGGTTATAGAGCACATCCTCAGCAGTCATCGGGAGGAAGAAATAGTTCTTACCACTCTCTGGGTCTTTCTTCATCATCGACATCACGTTGGGAGCAGAAGTCTGAATGTCATAGCCCACTGATGAGGTTATTACCCAACTGCCACTGCTCTGATAGTTCTTATACACATCGTCGAGTCCCCAAATGGCATTGCGCTTCTGGGCTGTCAGCTCGCAGACACAGAAGTCGGGGTCATAATATGACACTCTCACATAGTCGTACCAGCGGTCGCCTTCCATGGCAAACTCCAAGCGGCGCTCCTTCCAGATGTCATTCCATGATACCTCGTTAGGACGTGAAGCAGTAGGAATGGCACGATGGCGAACGGCATAAAATGCGTCAATCACATCAGGGTCACTGCTTGTAGTGCGACTTGCGCCGAGCTTTGCCTCTGCATATATAAGATAGATGTCGGAGAGGCGAAGTATATGAGTGGCAAGGGCATTGGCCATTCGTCCGGGAGAGGAACCGAGAGCCGCCACATGGTCATTGGTGTTTCCATACAGGTGCTTCACACTGTTAGAACCTGTTGCGCTCTGCAATGATCCTGTTGCCGACGGATTATAGTCCTTGTTATAGATGAAGTCGAGATATTTGAAACCGCCATGGTCAGCCCACAGATGGTCGTAGGTATAACCTGGGAGCATCATCGTGGCCTTGCAACGTGTATCTACATTGTTAATCCAACTGTCGGGCATGTTCTCGATGAGCTTCACACCGAATGCCTCCTGAAGGTCAACGCTCATACCGTTCCATCCACCCCAGCAGTCACCGAACTCATCCATACCCTCGATGGCAAGGTCGCTCTGCAAGGTGTTCTGCGAAGTCCACTGCGAACCAACTGTCCAACGCCAAGCAATAAGACTTTCCTCGCTCTTGTTGTTCTTGAGAGTAAACACATCCTGATAGCTGTCGAGCAATTTACGTCCAGAGTTGTCGATAACATCCTTGGCATATTTTGCAGCGTTGTCAAGGTCGGTGGCATTTAGGGTTCCACTCACACCAGCCTTGGTGAGATAAACCTTTGCAAGCAGCGCCTCGGCACAATAACGGTCGATACGGCCTGCAGGGGCAGACGGCTGAAGCAATTCGATGGCCTTCTCAAGGGTCATGATGATATACTCATATACATCAGAACGTGCCACCTTCTTGGCTGAGTTGTATGAACCAGAACCGAGTTCGGCAGAGGTGTCATGAATAATTGGCACATCACCGAATGAACGTACAAGGAAGAAATACGCCATGGCCTTCCATGTCAGACATTCGCCCATGCACTGGTTTTTCACTGTCTCCGAGGCATTTGCGCCTTTCAGACTATTATATACAGTGTTGGCATGACCGACAACAGCCCACAGTGACGATGACATGTTCTTGAGGTCCTCATCAGATCCATTCACCGTGAATGTCTGGTATGGACTTGCACTCCAGTAGTAGTTGCCCGAAAGCACCTCTCCCACCTTGATGAATCCGCGCTGGAAGTCATACCATGGTGAGTTGTACAGATAGTTGACGCCGGCATAGCACTGGTCGTCGCTCTGATAATAGTTGTCCACGTTGTAGGCATCCTCAGCCGGTTTGTCGAGGAAGTCTCCGCACGATGTTGCAGTGAGCGACATGAGTGTGGCAACTGCGATATATTTTATTGATGATATTTTCATATTCTTGAGTATTTAGCTTGTTAGAATGATACATTCAGACCGAAGGAATAGGTTGTCGGCGACGGATATCGTCCGTTGTCGAGACCCATAACGTTGGCACCGGCAGTGCTGACACCGATTTCGGGATCATAACCAGTATAGTCGGTGATGGTGAAGAGATTCTGTATGTTGGCATACAGGCGAAGGCTTTCCAGTCCCCACTTGCTGATAATCTTCTTCGGGAAGGTATAGCCGAAGGTGAGGTTCTTCAGACGCAGATAGGAACCATTCTCAATATAGCGGTCGCTGATGCGGTCGTTGTCATTCGGGTCGCTGATAGATGCGCGTGGGAGTGTTGCGTTGGGATTATCAAGCTTCACATTGCTGATGTCATCATACCAATGGTATATGAGCACTCCGTCGCCACGGTCAACACCTGCAGAATAGTCCTTGTTTGGGTCGATAGGAACAAGCACTGCACGTCCTGCTACATCCTGCAACTGGTTAGTCCAGGTTGAGTTCATGTGCGAGAGCTTCATCTTCATGTAATTCATGACCTTGTTGCCGTAAGAACCATTGATGAACACCGAGAGGTCGAAGTTCTTGTAGCGGAAGGTATTAGTCCAACCAAATGTGAACTTAGGCAGCGGCGAACCGATGTTGGTGCGGTCGTTCTCGTTGATAACACCATCTCCATTGAGGTCCTTGTACTTGATGTCACCAACAAATACTGTAGAGCTCTTTGAGTACACACCGTTAGAAGGATATTTCTCTGGCTTTGCAGATGTCTCGATGTCCTCAAGACTCTGATAGATGCCGTCGCATACATATCCGTAGAAATTGAAGAGGCTTTCGCCTTCCTTAGTGAGAGAAACCACGTCGGTCCACTGTCCGTAACCGATAATCTGTGCGGTTGACGAACCGTCGCTTAGACTGACGAGCTTGTTCTTGTTGAATGAGATTTGGAAGTCGCTGTCCCACTCAAACTTGCCTACGAGAGGACGGGTGTTGAGAGAGATTTCCACACCAGAGTTGCGAATCGTACCGTAGTTTCCGTAAGGAGCGGCAAGGGCGGAAGAGCCGTTTCCGCTTGTTCCCATGTATGAAGGCAACTGTAGCTGCATGAGCATGTCCTTCGACTCCTTGCGATACCAGTCAACTGTTAGGTTGATGCGGTCGTTGAGGAATCCGAGATCAAGACCCACGTTCCACTGCTCCTGACTCTCCCAACGAATACTGGTGTTGGCAATCTGTGCAGGACGATAGCTTGTGCCAAGGTCGGTCTCCATAATTGAGAGCGGAGAGCCCCACTTGTATCCACCGATGTTCGCATTACCGGTCTGTCCCCAGCCAATACGTAGCTTACCATTGCTGATGATGTTCTGCAGAGACTTCATGAATTCCTCTTCGGTGAAGCGCCATGAAGCGGCGAAAGAGTGGAATCCTGCCCAACGGTTCTCAGGACCGAAGTTCGAGCTACCGTCGCGACGATATGTATAGGTTGCGTTGTAACGGCTGTCATAGCTATATGTCCAACGGGTGAAGAACGAAGCCATGGAAGAGCTGCCGAATCCGTGTCCTATCTGAGGTGTACCACCACCGAGAGCGGGATTATGTACCTCATCAGAAGGCAGACCGGTGTTGAATATTGATGTATATTCATATCTTGACTCCCAGCACTCCTGTCCGAGCATGGCAGTAACGTTGTGCTTGCCAAACGAGCGGTTGTAGGTGATGTAGTTCTTGAGCTGCCAGAATGTGCTCTTGTTGTTCTGTATGCGGCTCTCGTTACTGTTGCGGTTCCATGTTCCAAGGCTTACCATCGGCGAATAGGTTTCACCCTTGCTCCAGTTGAGGTCGAAACCGAGTTCGGTATGCCATACGAGGTTCTTGATAGGAGTAACCTCGAAGAAAATGTTTCCGTTGAGTTTCTGGCGGTTGAGCAGGATTTCATCCATCATAGCCATAGCGATTGGGTTGGGGTTGGTGAATCCTTCCTGCGATACCGATGAATAGCTGCCATCTACATTATAAATAGGTATAGACGGAGGTGTTGTAAGAGAGTAGTTGATAAGACCCTCGTCAGAGTCAGCCAACTTAAGGTTGTCGTTGGTGTTAGAGTAAGATGCGTTGATACCCATCTTTAGCCATTTCTTCAACTGGGCGTCGAGATTGACACGGAATGAAAGACGATCGAACTCAGAACCAATAATCGTTCCTTCCTGATTCATATACGAACCGCTGACATAATACTGCACCTTGTCAGTACCGCCCTGTGCGCTCACCTGATGAGAGTGTTGTATGGCTGTCTGGAAGATGGCATCCTGCCAGTTGGTTCCCTTGCCGAGAATAGAAAGGTCGGAGAGAGAGGGCGACTGTGTAGTCTCACCATAGTTGACGAAGTCGCCAACGTATGAGGCGTAGTCGCGCAGGTTGAGCATATCGAGGCGCTTGGTCTGACGGTTAACAGCCATCATGCCATTATAAGTAAATTTTGCCTCACCAGCCTTACCACGCTTTGTGGTGATGAGCACAACACCATTGGCACCCTGGGCACCATAGATAGCGGTGGCGGAGGCATCCTTAAGGATTTCCATGCTTACGATGTCGGCAGGGTCGATAGTTGATAAGGGAGAGATGGTGGAGTTGGTACCATTACCAAGAGCATCTCCCAAACCATAGTCGGCACCACTCTTGCCCTGCGACTGCACAATCACTCCGTCAATAACATACAGAGGGTCGGCATTGGCATTGATGGTGGCAGTACCACGCACGCGGATTGCAGAACTCGAACCAGGAGCTCCTGATGTCTGTACGGCTGACACACCAGATACTCGACCCTGGAACGACTGGTCGAGAGAGGTGATGACCGAGCCTTTAATCTTATCTTCGCTCATTGTAGCAGACGCACCGGAGATATCGCTCTTCTTCATCGTACCATAACCTACAACAACCACTTCGTCAAGCAGTTGCTTGTCTTCCTGAAGATTGATGACAAGGGATGTCTGATTTCCCACCTTCACCTCCTTTGTCACATATCCGATGTAGGATACGACAAGGGTGGCACCCGGATTTACCGAGAGGGTGAACTTACCGTCAAAGTCGGTGGCTACACCAGTGCCGGTGCCCTTGACCTTGACGCTTGCACCAATAACTGGTCCCATGGCGTCCTGTACGACACCCGAGACTTTCTTGGCCTGCTGTACTGCCGGTGGCGTTGAAAGCCCAGGCAATGCAAAAGCCTGCGGAGAATAGCTCATCAGCATTAGTGAGCACACTCCTGCGAGAATGGATTGTTTCTTGCAATTTTGATTCATACTGTTAAATTATTGTAGTTTTTTATTCTTATCACTATGTTATTATATGGTTATTTATTGATATTAATCAAATTTCGGGTGCAAAGTTAAGCATAATATTTGATATTTATCCGCATTATTTTATCAAATACTGATACTATTTTGCCAAAGTAATGAAAATACCCCTTTTTGTGCTATTTTGCCTAATTTTTAAGTGTAATTATTACAATATTAAGACATCTATGTGAAAACACGTTGTTTTTGTATATGAAAAGTAGATGAATTAACACAAAATCACACTCATTTTATGCTAAGAACGGCAAAATAAACCTCAATATTAACGATTTTTTAGTGTATTTGTATGAATAGTGCATTATTTGGATAAAAAAGTATCATTGACTTTCAATATTTTGTAGTACCTTTGCAGCGTCGAAATAAACAACACGCCAAGTGTAACGACAAAAAAGACAAAAGATACAGATGTAACAGGTTTTTAATTAAATATTCAATTAGGTTTATAGTTAGTAGTTAGGTTTGTAGTTAGAGGAGTGGAAGCGTCCACCCACCTCTAACTACTAAAACGAAAACTCAATGACCTGCTGGATTTTCAACGACGAACCTGATAAAAAGAAAGAAACTCTAATAACTGCAATATAATATATATAATAAGGTATGAAAAGAATACTTATAACATCTATTGCGTTCGCAATCCTAATGGTATGCCATGTGGCAAGCGTCTCTGCCCAGATAAGGGGCAACAATATCGTCGTGTCGATAGCTCCCGACCATAGCGACTGGAACTACAAGGTGGGCGAGACAGCCAACTTCACAGTGAGGATCCTGCGCTCCAACACTCCTATCGAGAATGTTGAGGTGGAGTATGAACAAGGACCGGAGATGTATCCCGTGGGCGGAACAAAGAAAGCCACACTGAAGAATGGCGAGATGAAACTGTCGGGCAAGATGACAAAGCCAGGTTTCTATCGCGTGAACGTCAAAACGACTATCGGCGGTAAGGAATATCGCAACACTTGTGCTGCGGCATTCTCTCCCGAGAAAATACAGGCTAACGCCGAGTGTCCAGCAGATTTCGACGAGTTTTGGTCAAATACTATCGCCGAAGCCCGCAAGGTGGATCTCGACCCACATCGCGAACTGTTGCCCGAGCGTTGCACCAAGGATGTGAACGTATATGAGGTGAACTTCAACAACAACGCATGGGGTAGCAAGATATATGGTATTCTGTGCGTACCGGTAAAACCCGGGAAATATCCTGCATTGTTGAGAGTGCCAGGTGCCGGTTGTCGTCCTTATGGTGGCGACGTATGGATGGCCTCACAGGGTGTCATCACCTTGGAGATTGGTATTCACGGCATTCCAGTAACTATGAAACAGGAAGTGTATGACCGATTGCACAACGGTGCTCTCAGCGGATATTGGGAGGCAAACCTCGACAATCGCGACAAGATGCCCTACAAGCGTATCTTCACCGGAGCTATCCGCTCCATCGACTATATCGCTTCTTTGCCCGAATGGGACGGCAAGAAATTGGGAGTCACTGGCAGCAGTCAGGGTGGTATGCTCTCTCTCGTGTGTGCCGGTCTCGACAGCCGTGTGACATGCTATGGAGCCGTTCATGCAGCCATGTGCGACCACACCGCCTCGCTCAAGGGCATTGCCTGTGGATGGCCACATTATTTCTATTATGAGAAGAAGCATGACCCGGTGAAGGTGAAGAACTCCGGATATTTCGACGGTATCAACTTCGCCAAGCGCATCAAGTGTAAGGGTTGGTTCTCATTCGGATATAACGATGAGGTGGTTCCCCCGACATCCGCATGGGCAACATACAACACCGTGACCGCCCCGAAAGAGATGAGTCTTTATCAGCAAACTGCCCACTTCTGGTATCAGGAGCAGTGGGACGAGTGGGTGGCATGGCTGCTTAAAGAATTAAA
>OBLI01002236.1_pt1 | contig 16885 bp, 17 predicted proteins | sample 1519701 | NCBI WGS metagenome assembly OBLI01 (sample SAMEA3663005, study PRJEB22513) | pig gut metagenome | biome: pig gut; feature: pig-associated habitat; material: faeces | place: France | collected 2012 | reverse complement strand
CGCATACGTATCTTCGGCAAACCTGAGGCGCACGTTGGTCGCCGCATGGGCGTTGTGCTTTGCTATGGCGAGGTTGCCGACGGCACTGATGCCCTTCGCGACAAGGCCAAGGCAGCAGCCAAGACCATACTCGGTACCGATCCGTACGAAACATTTGAAAAATAGCTTGCATTATGGCTTTGGGTGAGATAATCGAGTTGCCTAAGATTTGTGACCCGCGCGGTAATCTTACTGTGGCTGAGCAGATGAAGAACGTGCCGTTTGATGTCAAACGAGTGTATTGGACATACGACGTGCCCTCTGGCGAAAGTCGCGGAGGGCACGCTCATAAGGAGTGTGTAGAAATGATTATCGCCGTGAGTGGTTCGTTCACGGTCACCCTCGACGACGGCAAGGGCAACCGTAAGGACTTTCATCTCAACCATCCTTGGCAAGGATTGCTTGTGAACACTGGTATATGGCGCACGCTCGAGGACTTTTCATCGGGTGCTGTGTGCCTTGTTCTTGCCTCGGAATTATATGATGAGGAGGATTATATATATGAGTATGAGGATTATTTGAAATATGTCAAGAACCATATTTGTGGATTTTAGCAGATGAAAGTTGAGCGTATAAGCGGCAAGGAATATGCTGAGGAGTTTCATTCTTGTAATGTTTTCATGTCTGTTGTGTTTTCAGAACTGAACAGGCACAAGGTGGACGATATTCATTATTTGGTGTTTTCAGATAACAAAACAAGGTTGGGCATTACTCTTGGTGAGCGGAATGTTGGGCTCTTCTCGCCTTTTTCAGCTCCCTTCGGAGGTTTTTGCTGTAATTCCGACCAGCGTATGGAGGTATATGATGAGGCATCTGTTATGCTCAAATCCTATGGTTGTGGTTTGGGGAAATCCATAGAGATTGCCCTTCCACCAACTTGCTATGGCGAATCTGTGGTTAGCAAACAGTTGTCATCCTTGTCGAGAGCGGGATATATAAAATGGTTTGATCTTAACTGTTATTTCCCAACGTCATCTTTTTTAGATTATGTTGGTGTAATACATCGCAATGCCCGCAAGAATCTCATGAATGGAATGAAAAATGATTTTATTTTCAAACATATTCCTTCAACTGACTTAGAGGGGGTGAAGTCGGCTTACGAAGTGATTAGGCTAAACCGGGAAGAACATGGATATAATCTGCGTATGTCGCTCGGTGATGTAATGTCAACTATAAATGTGGTGCCAGCAGACTTTTTCCTTCTTTCTTATAATGGTGTAGATGTGGCATCTGCCATGGTATATCGGCTTGCTCCGAAAATTTGTCAAGTAATCTATTGGGGGAATATTGGAGCATATTCTAATCTTCGTCCTATGAACGTGTTGGCATATAGATTATTTGAATATTACAGTAAACTTGATATTGATATTATTGACATCGGTCCTTCGTCTATTGACGGTGTGCCTGACTATGGTTTGTTAGAGTTTAAGGAGAGTATCGGTTGCTCCGTGTGTAGCAAATATTGGCTAAAATTATGACTATTAAATATCTTGAACTCAAGAAGGTGACAGCCATGCACGGCGATGAGATACATGAGGCCGTGAGCGATGTGATAAATGGCGGATGGTATCTGCAGGGCGGTTCAAACCGTAAGTTTGAGATACAGTATGCCGAGTATAGTCATTCTAAGTATTGCGTGGGTTGTGCCAATGGTCTTGATGCCCTCACGCTCACTCTCCGTTGTTTTATTGAGTTGGGAGTGATGAAACGGGGCGACGAGGTAATTGTGCCTGCCAATACATATATCGCCACGATATTGGCAATCACTGAGAACGGGTTGCGGGCAGTGCTTGTCGAACCGCACATAGATACCTTTCAGATTGACGACTCGCTGATAGAGGGCGCAATAACGCCACGCACTCGTTGTGTCATGCTCGTCAATCTATATGGCAAGAATGCCTATAGCCCGAAAATAGGTGAGTTGTGTGAGAGATATAATTTGAAATTAGTTATTGACAACGCCCAAGGCCACGGCCTTATCAATCATCAATCATCAGTAATCAATCATCAATCATCATCCGTGGTTTGTCACAGTTTCTATCCCGGCAAGAATCTCGGTGCTCTTGGCGACGGAGGGGCGATAACCACTCATGATAAGACATTGGCGGAGACATTCCGCACAATAGCCAACTATGGTTCGTCGCGCAAATATGTATTCGATTATTGTGGTCGCAACAGTAGGCTTGATGAGATACAGGCAGCCGTGTTATCGGTAAAGTTAAAGTATTTGGATGCTGACAACGACCGCCGTCGCGAGATTGCCTTAAGATATATAAAAGAGGTGAACAATCCTTTGGTGACAATGCCAACACTGGATTATTGGCAAGATAATGTGTTTCATATCTTCCCCGTGCTATGCAAGCAGCGTGACGACCTGCAGAAATATCTTGCAGACAATGGCATACAGACGGTAATCCATTATCCTATTCCTCCACACAAGCAACGGTGCTATGCCTCGTCGGATGCACTTGTCATTACTGCTGCGGGTTTGCCAATAACAGAGCAAATACATCGCGAGGAACTGAGTCTGCCTTGTAATCAGGTGCTTACTGACGACGAGGTGGATTATATTATATCTACACTAAATGATTTTAGGAGTTAAAGAGTTAACTCCTTTAACTCCTTAACTCCCAAAGATTACAGCAGCGCCTGAATCTTCTCGTCAATCTTGCTCTTTGAGGCAGCACCCACAATCTTGTCCTGAATCTTACCATCCTTCATAAATACGATGGTGGGTATGTTGCGAATACCGAATTCAGCGGCAATGTCGTCGGCATCCTCCACATCGCACTTTCCGATGGTCACCTTACCCTCGTATTCGTTGGCAAGTTCCTCGATGATAGGAGCCACCATGCGGCAAGGACCGCACCATGTTGCCCAAAAGTCAATAACCAATGGCAGTTCGCCATTCTTGTAGCTCTCGTAATTCTCGTTTGTGATCTTTACTTCCATAATAAATTCTTGTTTTGTATTAATTAATATTATAATCTAAGAAATCGTGATTTTCAATGAAACTGATGAGGTCCTGGCGCACGTCGATGTCGTGGGTGCGACTGCGCAGAAGGACATGGTTGCCGCCTTTGCGGTCGTGCAACTGGAAGAACAGTTTTGTCTTGCCGGGATGCTCACAGATAATCTGGTTGAGTTCTTCCACCACCCTCGTGTCGAGATCGTCGGTAGTGATCGTGATGGTGAAGCGGTCGATGGATCGCTCCTTCACGGTCTGAAGATACTCGATGTTCTGCACCTTGAGGTCGTATAGGTTGCTGTCGCGATAGCGAGGCACGCACTTGGCGGTGATATACACCGATGAACCCTGGATAAGCATTCCGTTCCATTTTCCCCATTCCTCACCGAAGAAGGCGAGTTGACCCGAACCGGTGAAATCCTCGATATTGACAAATCCGCATGGCTTGCCATTCTTGGTATATTTCGACTGTATGCCAGTGACAATACCTCCTACGATGACATCCTCGCGGTCGGATAGTTGGGCAATGTCGTTGAGGTCAGAACATTTGGCGTTGCACAGGTTGTCGAGCACAATGCGATATTCGTCGAGTGGATGTGCAGAGAGATAGATACCCACGAGTTCGCGCTCTTTGTTGAGTCGCTCGATGTCGCTCCACTGTTCGCCCTTGATGATTGGGGGTGTTGCTATTTCCACGGCATCATCTCCTCCGAAGAGTGAGTTGCGTGCTTGTGCCATCTCGCTTTGATAGAGCTGACCGTATCTCACGAGTGTCTCGATGAATGTTTCCCCTTTGGCGTTTTTGGCGAAGAAGTCCTCGCGCTTCATACTGCCAAAACCATCGAATCCTCCGCTGAGCACGAGCGACTCCACACACTTACGGTTGCATGCCGAGAGGTTGACGCGCTGGATGAAGTCGAAGATGTTCTTGTATGGTCCGTTCTTTTCTCGTTCGGCAATGATGACATCGGCAGCAGCTCCACCCACACCCTTGATGGCAGAGATACCGAATCGTATCTCGCCGTGGTGGTTGGCTGAGAACTTCTGCCAACTCTCATTGACATCCGGACCGAGAGTGGGTATGCCCATGGCCTTGCATTCGTCCATGAGTTTGGTGATTTCCGTGATGTTGTCGAGGTTGCGGCTCATCACGGCAGCCATATATTCGGCAGGGTGGTGGGCCTTGAGATATGCCGTTTGATATGCCACCCACGAATAGCATGTGGCATGACTCTTGTTGAAGGCGTATGAGGCGAATTTCTCCCAGTCGCCCCATATTTTCTCAAGCACTTCGGGGTCGTGTCCGTTTTTCTTTCCACCCTCGATAAACTTGGGTTTCATGGCATCTACGATAGCCTTTTTCTTCTTACCCATAGCCTTACGCAAGGCGTCGCTCTCGCCACGGGTGAAGTCGGCGAGTTGGCGCGACAGAAGCATCACCTGCTCCTGATATACGGTGATTCCGTAGGTGTCCTTCAGATATTTCTCCATGCAGGGAATATCATACTTTATCTCCTCGCGTCCGTTCTTTCGGGCGATAAACGAGGGGATATAGTCCATAGGTCCCGGACGATAGAGGGCGTTCATGGCGATGATGTCCTCAAAGACGGTAGGTTGGAGTTCGCGAAGGTATTTCTGCATACCTGGCGACTCAAATTGGAATGTGCCGATGGTGCGTCCCTCGGCATAGAGACGATAAGTGTCGGCATCATCAATGGGTATGGTGTCGAGGTCAATCACCTTTCCTGTTGTGATGCGTATGTTCTCTACGGCCTCTTTGAGGATCGACAGTGTTTTCAGACCGAGGAAGTCCATCTTGATGAGTCCCGTTGATTCGATCACATGTCCGTCGTATTGTGTACAATGGAGCTTGTGTCCAGGGTCGTTTTTGTCCTCAGCCACCGACACAGGAACCCAGTCGCTGATGGGGTCGCGGCAGATGATGAATCCGCAGGCGTGTATGCCTGTACCTCTCACTGTTCCCTCGAGCATCTTCGCATATTCCATGGTGTTGCGCAACTTCGGGTCGGCACTTGCCTCTGCCTCCCTCAGTTCGGGTATGCACTTGATGGCATTGCCGATGTTCATCTTCATTCCGTCGGGCAGTTTGTCGGGAATGAGCTTACACAGGTAGTTGGCCTTGTCGAGAGGCAGTTTCTCCACTCGCGCCACATCCTTGATGGAGTTCTTGGTTGCCATCGTACCATATGTAATAATGTGGGCACAGTTTTCATGTCCGTATTTCTCCTCCACCCATTCCAGCACTCTTCCGCGTCCGTCGTCGTCGAAGTCGGTGTCGATATCAGGCAGTGAGATACGGTCGGGGTTGAGGAAACGCTCAAACAGCAGGTCGTATTTGATTGGGTCGATCTTGGTGATACCCAAGCAGTATGCCACTACCGATCCCGCAGCCGAACCACGTCCTGGTCCCACCATCACTCCTAATTCCTGTTGGGCTGAGTTGATAAAGTCCTGCACTATGAGGAAGTAGCCGGGGAATCCCATGGTCTTCATGATGTGTAGCTCAAACTTGATACGCTCGCTCACCTCGTCGGTGAGTGGAGTGGGGTAGAGTCGTTCTGCTCCTTCGTATGCTAACTTTGCCAGGTAGTCGGCCTCAAATTTTATGCGGTATAGTTTGTCAATGCCGCCCAATTTCTTGATTTTCTTCTCGCCTTCCTCGCGTGGCAGTTGGTTTTCTCCGTTCTCGTCGCTTGTAAACTCGTCGAAGAGTTGTTCGGGAGTGAATTTCTCGCGCCATTGTTCCTCAGTTCCGAAATCCTCGGGAATGGGGAAGAAGGGCATGATGGGTGCATGCTCTATGTCGTATGTCTCCACCTTGTCGAGAATCTCGAGAGTGTTTGACAGTGCCTCGGGAATATCCTGGAAAACATCGTTCATCTCCTCGCGGGTCTTAAACCACTCCTGCTTGGTATATAGCATACGAGTAGGGTCGTCAAGATCCTTGCCTGTAGAAAGACATAGCAGATGGTCGTGAGCCTCTGCGTTCTCCTCATCCACAAAGTGGGCGTCGTTGGAGCATATCACCTTGATGCCAAATTCTTTTGCCAGTTCCAACAGAACCTTGTTGGCCTTCTGCTGCAATGGGAATGTCTCTCGGTTGGCGCGTTGCGAGGGATCTTTCACCTCGTGGCGCTGCAGTTCGAGATAATAGTCATCACCAAATAAGTTGTGATACCACTGCACTGCCTCTCTTGCTCCCTCAATATCGTCGTTGATAATCTTCTTGGGCACCTCGCCTCCAATACAAGCCGAACATACAATCAGTCCCTCATGATAACGCTCCAGGTCGGCACGGTCGGTACGAGGCCTACCATAGAATCCGTCAATCCATGAATTCGACACTAATTTGATGAGGTTCTTGTATCCCTTGTAGTTCTTTGCTAATACAATAAGGTGGTAACCGCTTCGGTCGCCGTTTTCCTTCACCTTGTCTTCCTTGCGGTGGCGGGCAACGTACATCTCGCAACCGAAAATCGGTTTGAACGGCTCGAGTCCTTCCTTGGCTCTTTTTCCGTTTACGCCATTGCAGTAGTCGAAGAACTCCTTGATGCCGAACATATCGCCATGGTCGGTGATGGCCATACCCTTCATTCCGTTGCCAATAGCCTTGTCAACGAGTCGTGATATGCTCGATTGTCCGTCGAGTATCGAGTAGTATGTATGTACATGAAGATGTACGAAATCTTGCATATTTTTCAGTGTTTTATGTGAAATCGAGTTCAAAGTTACGTCTTTTTTATGAGATAACCAAAAGAAATTGCCAAAAAGTTTGTTTATTCGCAAAAAAATAACTACCTTTGCAGAGATTTAAATCAATCCTTATAGATACCCATGGGAAGAAGAATAAAGAAATTAAAGAAAATCCGCATTCATCGTGAAGGCACCGATACACTGATTTACAGCGTTTTGGCAATAGGTTTAGTGGCCTATCTGCTATACCATTTCGTGGATAACAAGATTCCGTTCTGGTCGTTTGCTGTAATATTCGGTGCGGCATGGCTCGTTGTGTTGAATTTTTACCGTTGTCCGATTCGTTATTTCGAGGGTGACACCGAGCGTCTTGTCGTAGCTCCTGCCGACGGAAAGATTGTGGTGATTGAAGAAGTCATGGAGAACGAGTATTTCCATGAGAAGCGACTCATGATTTCGATATTCATGAGTTTGTTTAATGTGCATGCCAACTGGTTTCCTGTTGACGGAAAGGTGAAGAAGGTGGTGCACAAGGACGGCAATTTCCACAAGGCATGGTTGCCCAAGGCAAGCGAGGAGAACGAGCATGCCGACGTGCTTATCACCACGCCCGAGGGAGAGGATATCCTCTGCCGCCAGATTGCGGGTGCAATGGCACGCCGTATTGTCACTTATGCCAAGCCTGGTGAGGAATGCTACATCGACGAGCACTTGGGTTTCATCAAGTTGGGCTCGCGTGTTGATGTATATCTGCCCTTAGGCAGTGAGGTGTGCGTCAAGATGGGACAATATACAACAGGCGACCAGACTGTGCTGGCGAAGCTGCCGACTTGTTAAATGAAGAATTAAGAATGAAGAATGGCTGCGCGAACCGAGCGGAGAGCCGAGCTTGTTCTTATATATATAATAAGGTGTGATGGCTAATATTTTAACAAAACATATACCTAATACGTTGACGTCATGCAATCTCGTCTCAGGATGCATTGCTATCGTCTTCGCCCTCAATGCTAATTATACTATGGCATTGACTTTTATCGTTGTGGGAGCCGTTTTCGACTTCTTCGACGGTATGAGTGCTCGACTACTAGGTGTCTCATCTCCTATTGGCAAGGAACTCGATTCGCTTGCCGACGTGGTAACATTCGGTGTTGCACCGTCGTCGATGATATACACTTTGCTTTTAACTCTCGACAAGTCGGGATGGAACGAAACATTGGCTTCTGCCGTGCCATACGTGGCATTCGTGATGGCTGCATTCTCAGCAATACGACTTGCAAAATTTAATCTTGATGAGCGACAGACTACATCATTCATCGGATTACCAACACCTGCAAATGCCCTCTTCTGGGCAGCACTCATTGTGGGTAGCGAGGATATGCTGGTGGCACAATCACATGTTATCCTGCTGCTCATTGTCCTGGTGTTTATCAGCAGTTGGCTCCTCGTGGCAGAGATTCCTATGTTCGCCTTGAAGTTCAAGCACTGGGGATGGCATGAAAACAGAATCAAGTATGTATTCCTTGTTTCGTGTCTGCCCATATTGCTAATCTTTGGTATTTCGGGTATCTCGGTTATTATTGCATGGTATATTTGTCTGTCTATCATAACCTCAAGAAAAAATGGTTAAGGGAATATTGTTTATCATTCTGTTGGTGATTATCATCGGTGCTGTCATCTTATTGATAGCAGTCAACTTTGTGTTGTCGATATTCCGACGTATTCGCCGAGGTGGATATGATGACGACTATGATGATAATAATGATTATGTACGGCGTCATTCCAATCAATATAATTTCCGTGGAACGACAACGTCATATAGCCGCAATACCCGTGATGATCAACCACGCCAACAAGATGAGTATGTTAATAACCCTGGAAATACCTATAACAGCTCCAATGCAGGTGAACAGGAGATTATCTTCGACACTCGTGATGCCCATGTAGCTAATCGTCAGATCATATCTGATGATGAGGGAGAATACGTTGACTTTGTTGAGGAAAAGTGAGACAAAATTAGGAATTAGAAATTAGGAATTTCACTTCCTTGAATTCATATTCCGAGAGGATGCCATCGGTGCGACGGAGGAGAAGATGACCATTGGTCAGGATTTTCTCGTAGCTTGCATCGAATATGCCGTCTTTATCGCAGTATTTGTGTATTCCTGTGCGGCGATAAAGAAGAAGTTCGTATTCCGTTCTGATGGATTCCATGTCTTCATTTGTGATATAACCAAACCAATGACATATTTCTCCCGTAATCTCATCGAGAAGGGCATTGCGGTCGAATGAGCGACCAGTAATATTCGCCATAGACACTGGATTGGGAGCATCGCTATGATACACTGTCTGATTTACATTAATGCCTACGCCAGCAATAAACTCATTTACCCATATATTGTGTAGCGTGCACTCCGAAAGTGTGCCGCTTAGTTTCTTGTCGCCATAGTATATGTCGTTAGGCCATTTAATCATACATTGTTTATTCAAAAGCCTTCTTAATGCCTTGCACACGGCTATCGACACTGTTTGAAGCAGAATAAACTGCTCGGATGCTTTCACTCTAAATGGTTTACACTTTACACTGAACAGTAGGTTTTTGCCTTGTTCGCTCTCCCAATGATTACCACTCTGTCCCTTGCCGGCAGTCTGATATTCCGCCGTGACATATAGAAAGTCTATGTCGGGATTGAGCGCTATGTGGCGCAGGTAATTGTTGGTAGAGTCGGTGGTTTCGAGCCTTCTCACCTCATATTTGAATCCAGTTTGACTTATTTCCATTTTTTTATTTGTATTATTCAACAAAAAGTATTACCTTTGTCCCCATGGAACAACAAGACCAGATAAGAAAAGACGAAAACTACATGCGCAAGGCCATTGCCGAGGCGCAGGAGGCATACAAGGCGGGAGAGATTCCCGTTGGCGCAGTGATAGTGTGTCGCGACCGGATAATCTCCCGGGCACATAACCTCACCGAGACGCTTTGCGACGTGACAGCCCATGCAGAAATGCAAGCCATAACAGCAGCCGCCAATACCCTTGGCGGCAAGTATCTCACCGAATGTACGCTCTACGTCACCGTAGAGCCATGCGTGATGTGTGCCGGAGCGATAGGTTGGGCACAGATTCCCCGCATCGTATATGGCGCTGCCGACGAGAAAAGAGGTTTCCAACGTTTTGCACCACAAGCCGTCCACCCCAAGGCAGAAGTCGTAGGGGGAGTGCTCGAAGCGGAATGCTCCGAGCTTATGAAAGAGTTTTTCAAGAGTAGGCGTTAGTCCGGACTACCGCCACCCTCGAAGGTGTTGTAGCTATTGCCGAGATCGGGATTGTCGCCCATATAGGTGTCCGACGTGATTGTCTGCTTGATGATGCGCTGGTTGTATTCCTTGCGTATCGGACCATTGCGCAGAACGAAGTCATTGAAGTTCACTGTGGGAATAACCAATCCGAAGACACCGATTGCGGCACGCGCACCACGAGAGTTGAAGTTGCTGATGATGTATGCAGTAGAGAAGAACGTGTGATGATAGATTTCAATGCGGTTGAACTTATTGAAATCTGCCAGGATAGTGTCCTTCTTGACTGAGTCGGTCTCGTGGCTTACTGTGGCTATGCCGTTGCGCACGATGTCGTCCGACTTGTCACCAGGCACACCATGGCTCTCCTCTATACATTGGCATACACCGTCGAGTGTGCCATACATCATGCTCTCGTCAGACGGAATAGTCATCTTAGCTGCCAAGAGCAACAACAGAATCACTGCCACCAGCATTATAATTTTGCCGAGGCAACTTCTCATAAACTCAGATGCGAGCGACTCTTTCTTATATTCGCTCTTGTTGGTTTGCATTTCGTTGTTCATATCTTTGGTTTTTTGTTATGTCTGTTTTCGTTAATCGTGATTGTGTATGAGGTTCATAAACTCCTGGCGGGTCTTTGCCTGATTGAAGGCACCGCTGAAGTCACTTGTGGTGGTGATGGAGTTCTGCTTCTCCACGCCTCTCATTTGCATGCACATGTGCTTGGCTTCCACTACCACCATCACTCCCAATGGTTGCAGTGTCTCCTCAATACATTGTTTAATCTGCAATGTCATTCTCTCCTGCACCTGTAGCCTGTGTGAGAAGATGTCCACCACTCTGGCTATCTTGCTCAGCCCGGTGATGTAGCCGTTAGGGATGTATGCCACGTGAACCTTGCCGTAGAACGGCAGCATGTGGTGCTCGCAAAGTGAGAAGAAATCAATATCCTTCACAATGACCATCTGACTGTAGTCTTCCTTGAACAAGGCGTCGGTCAGTACCTTGCGTGCGTCCATATAATAACCGCGCGTAAGCACTTGCATAGCCTTTGCCACGCGCATTGGAGTCTTTTCAAGTCCCTCGCGCTGAGGGTCTTCGCCGAGCAGTTGGAGTATATCCTTATAGTGTGACGCCAACTGCTCAAGTCCGTCACGATATTCTGTTTCTGGATTCATTAGTATTGTACGCTGATTTTGCCTTTCACTATCGATGCCTGCTTATATCCCATCTCCCTGATTTCCAAAAGCATGGCATGAGCTTCCTCGTATGTGCGGAAATTGCCTACTCGGCATATCCATCTCGGTGAGTAGAAATGCACGTAGATTGGTTGCTCAGGAAAGCGGCGTTTGATGGCGTTGCCCACGTTCTCAGCCTTTTGGCGGTCGCTGCGGGTGTTGCCTCCTGCAAATGCTTGCACTCTATATCCCGTCACCTTGTAACTGTTCTTCATCACCTTCTTGCTCATGTCCGGTTCCTCGGGTGTGGAGGAAGCAGGTGATGTAGTCGTATTCGTTGATGTCGGTTTCTCGACAGGCTCTTTCTTTGTAGTTGCAGAAGGAGTCTTCTTTGTTGTGACAGTGGTGTTGGCAGCATTATCGCCATTGACGAGTTTGTCTATGGCAGCATCCTGGGTAACAGTCACGACAGCCTTGTCCTTGGTAGGTTTCTTGAGCCTGTCGAGGAAAGTCTGCGCCTGTGCTCCGCAGATACACTGCGCTGTCAATATGGCAATAACGGCAATTCTTTTCATCTATACTTTTTTATTTTTTTTAACACAGAGACACAGAGTCACGGAGAATTATCTATAGAGATACCAAATCAAGTCTGTGTCTCTGTGACTCTGTGTTTGAATAATTTTATTACTTCTTCCAAGCGTCGATGATACCCTTGAAGTCAGCGGCCTTGAGTGATGCACCGCCAATGAGTCCACCGTCGATGTCGGGCTTTGCAAACAGCTCGGGAGCGTTGCTTGCCTTGCAGCTACCGCCATAGAGGATAGATGTCTCGTCGGCAACAGTCTCGCCATACTTCTCGGCTACGCAGCTGCGGATGAAGGCATGGATCTCCTCAGCCTGCTCAGCAGTAGCGGTCTTACCAGTACCAATAGCCCAGATTGGCTCGTAGGCAATAACGATGTTCTTGAACTCCTCGGCTGTGAGGTTGAATACACTGCCCTCGAGCTCTGCCTTGCACACCTCGTTCTGCTTGTTGGCCTCACGCTCTGCAAGGCTCTCACCGATGCAGAAGATAACCTTCAGTCCGTTCTTCAGTGCCAGAAGCACCTTCTCCTTGAGAATCTCAGGAGTCTCCTTGTAATACTCACGGCGCTCTGAGTGGCCGAGGATTACATACTGAGCACCGGTGCTCTTTACCATCTCGGCAGAAACCTCACCTGTGAAGGCTCCCTTCTCCTTGTCAGCGCAGTTCTCGGCACCAAGACCGATGATGTCCTGATTGAGGAACTGGGCAATACTTGCCAGATGAATGAACGGGGTGCAGATCACCACACCGCAGTTGGGCTTTTCAGCTGTTAATGTCTCGTTGAGCTCTTTTGCCAGAGCAATGCCATCCTGCAGGTTCATGTTCATCTTCCAGTTGCCTGCTACAATTTTCTTTCTCATTTTTCTTTTCTTTTTTAAAAGTTGGTATATAATACTTGATCTTTCCTTGCGTCTCACCCACGATGTCCATGCCCAAAGTCTGTCGGCCAATGTGAGCAGGAATAGTGGGACAACAAACCACGACACTATCCATGCAATGCGCTCGGCGGTGCGGTTGGTGGGCATTTTGCCTATCTCCGACTTGCTGATTGCCATGCTCGTCATAATCTCGTCGGGTAGGGCGTTGTGGCTCCACTTGCCTATGATGCGCCCATCGTGGATAACCACCAGTCCCGGACTGCTCCTTATGATAGTGCGCAGAGTGGTGGCGTCGGTATGGCAGAACGTATATTCAGCTCCCGTCATGTCCTTCCATCGCTCTATCATCTTGTCGCCGCTCGCCGTGAGACAGTAGAACGGCACCTTGTTCTCGCGGGCATAGTCGTAGATGCGGTTGATGTCGTTAAACTGCATGTCGTCCGATTTTTCCAGATACGGCGCAACGAGCAACATGGTGTATCCCTTGCTGTCAATCACCTCGTCGGTGATGTCCTCGCCATTGTCGCATCTTGTAATCGAGAAGTCGTGTATCGGCGGAACATATCCCTTCGACACCTCAATCGTCCGGCTGTCTATGAATGTCCATGTGGAGTCGGGGTAGTTGTCGAGTCCAAACTCGCGTCGCTCTCCGTCCTTCTCCAGTATGAATGTTGTCTCAAACTTCGGTTGCTCGGCTCCTTCGGGTATCTCCATACCCTTGCGAATGTCGGCTCCCACATAATAGGGGCGGAAGTCGAACGGCGGCAGGATATACAGACTGTATCCCGACAGGGCGAGGACAAACAGTATGGTGTAGTTGATTACCAGCCACTGAGTGCCTCTGCTCACCAGTCGAGGCATTTTCGTCGGATAGCACATCAGAACTGCCGTAGCAGCCGTAAGAATCACATTCTTGAAGAATGTCTGCCAGTTGCTGAGCACTATCGCGTCGCCAAAGCATCCGCAGTCGCTCACAGGATTGCTGATGGCGAGCCAAAGGGTGAGCGGCGTCATCACCGCCATTAATGTCATTGTCAGCTTCGTCACCAGTCGTCGTCTGATGGCAAACAGCAACAGCATACCCAATGTAAACTCCGTGGCGGATAACATCACAGAAGCCAATAGGGTGAGGATATCGGGGAAATAATTCCCCACATGCCATGCCGCCAGATAGTCCTCTATCTTTATCTGAGTGCCTATAGGGTCAACAGTCTTGACAAATCCCGAGAGGATGAACGTCAGTGCCACCACGAGGCGGCAAAGGTTAATACCCCAGTTTGATAGCGCCGAAAACCGCATAGTTGATAATGTCCATATAGTTGCCTTCGACACCCTCGCTCACGAGTGTCTCGCCGTTCAGGTCCTCTATCTCCTTGATGCGCTGCAGTTTGGTGAGGATAAAGTCGGTGTAACTGCTCACCCTCATCGAGCGCCACGCCTCGTCGTAGTCGTGGTTCTTGCGCTTCATCAGTTCGAGTGCCTCGTTGGCATATCTGTCGTACAGCTCGAGTGCCTCGTCCACGGTGATATCTACCGTGTCGGCAAACCCTTTCTCTGTCTGTATCAGTCCTACAATGCCATAGTTGATGAGTGCCACGAATTCCGGTCGTATTCCTTCTCCCACTAATGACTCCTTCTTTATCTCAAGGCTTCTTATTCTCTTGGCCTTGATGAAGAGCTGGTCGGTGAGCGACGATGGCCTGAGTATTCGCCACGACGCACCGTAGTCGTGCAGTTTCTTTGCGAACAGTTCGCGACATTCAGCCATAATGGCTTCAAATTCCTTATTAGTATCCATAATTCGGGTGCAAAGTTACATATTTTAATTCAAACAACCAAGAATACTCGTCTATTCTTTTTGTTTTTTATGAATATATTTGATTTTGGCACATTGCATGTCGAATCTCACCTTCAGTGAGTCGAGTTTCATCTTGGTGCGGGTCATCAATTCGAGTTCCTCGGGTGTTGCCCTTAGTTCGGCCTTGTCCTTCTCCACCTTGTCCTTGATATACTTGTAGTCGATGCTCACGGCCTGCAAGATACTGTCGGTGAGGGCAAGGTCCTCCTGAGCCTCTTTCAGTGAGATGTCCTGAAAAAGCTTCAATGCTTTCTTCCTTGTCTCTACCGCCCCGGGATACACCTTGCGCAATGAGTCGATGGCAATCTTGGCGCGGTCGTAATAGCCCTCGCTGAAGTATTTCTCAGCCTGCTTAAGCATATCCTCGGCAGCTTTTTGGGAGTCACTGCCGCCGCATGAGGCCAATACCAGTGTTATCGCGAATAATAAACCAACTGTTTTTTTCATTGAATTATAGTATAAATATGATATTTCAAAATGCAAATTTACACCTTTTATAAATAAAAAAAGAAAAACGGAGTAGTATTTTAGGGTTTTTTAACCAATTCGTTCCTAATTCCTAATTCCTAATTCCTAATTTCTCATTACCTTTGCAGGCGATTTTTTAAGAAATTGATTCTATAGAATGAAGTTATATACAGACAGTGAATTAGCACAAATTCTTGACAAAAAGATTTTTCATCTTATCTCCGAGGCTGCCGATAGCCTGGGATTGGAGTGTTATGTTGTAGGTGGTTATGTACGCGATATTTTTCTTGAGCGTCCATCCAATGATATTGATGTTGTAGTGGTGGGAAGTGGCATTCAGGTGGCTTCGCGTCTCAAGGAGATGTTAGGCAAGAAGGCTCATCTCTCCGTGTTCCGCAACTTCGGAACGGCACAGGTGAAATTCCACGACACCGAGGTGGAGTTTGTCGGTGCCCGTAAGGAGAGTTATAGTCATGACTCCCGCAAACCGGTTGTGGAGGACGGAACACTTGAGGACGACCAGAATCGTCGCGACTTTACCATCAACGCCATGGCTATCTGTCTGAACAAGGAGAGGTTTGGCGAACTTGTCGATCCCTTTGATGGACTCTACGACCTCGAGGATGGTATCATCGCCACTCCGCTCGACCCGGACATCACCTTCTCCGACGACCCCTTGCGCATGTTGCGTTGCGTGCGTTTTGCCACCCAACTCAATTTCATGATTGAGGACGAGACTTTCGACGCTCTCTCTCGCAATGCCGAGCGCATCAATATAATCAGCGGTGAGCGCATTAAGGATGAACTCAACAAGATTCTCATGTCGCCCACTCCCAGTCGCGGTTTTGTCGATCTACATCGTTGCGGACTTCTCCAGCTCATCATGCCCGAACTGGCAGCACTCGACATCGTCGAGACCAAGAACGGCATTTCGCATAAGAACAATTTCTATCATACCCTTGAAGTGCTCGACAATGTATGCCGTCGCAGCGACAACCTGTGGTTGAGATGGGGTGCACTGCTCCATGACATCGGCAAGGCAAAGTGCCGCCGCTTTGAGGGCACGGCATGGACATTCTACAATCATAACTTCGTGGGAGCCAAGATGGTGCCTGTAATGTTCCGCCGACTGGCATTGCCGCTGGATGTGAAGATGAAGTTTGTGCAGAAGATGGTGGAACTCCACATGCGCCCGATTGCCATTGCCGACGAGGAGGTCACCGACAGTGCCGTGCGTCGTCTCATCAATGATGCTGGCGATGACATAGACGAACTCATGCTCCTCTGCGAGGCTGATATCACGTCGAAGAACGAGGTAAGGAAAAAACTCTTCTTGGAGAATTTCCGTATGGTGCGCGAGAAGATTGCCGACCTCAAGGAAAAGGACTACAAGCGCCTCTTGCAACCCGTGATAGATGGCGACGAGATTATGGAGATGTTCAATCTCAAGCCATCCCGTGAGGTGGGAGAACTGAAGAAGGTGATGAAGGACGCCGTTCTCGACAACCTTGTGCCCAATGAGCGTGAGCCCCTCATGGCGCTGCTCATGGACAAGGCCAAGTCAATGGGGCTTCTCTCCACAGATTAATTTTTTAGGCACGGAAATCCACGGCTTTTTCAAAGACACGGCTTGGCTCCGCATTGATGCATCACGGCACTTCGTGGTTACGGCTTGCTGCTCGCAAGTTCACGGCTTAGTTTGCATCTATCCACAGGTTTTTTTTGACCACAGATTATCACAGATTAACACAGATTTTTCAATATCTAAAGATATTTTGATTATCACAGATAACTATGCGCAGCCTAATTCCTAATTCCTAATTCCTAATTCCTAATTCCTAAAAATCAGAGCCAAAGGCTCTAAATCTGTGCCAATCTGTGTTAATCTGTGGTCTAT
>OBLI01002235.1_pt1 | contig 16893 bp, 17 predicted proteins | sample 1519701 | NCBI WGS metagenome assembly OBLI01 (sample SAMEA3663005, study PRJEB22513) | pig gut metagenome | biome: pig gut; feature: pig-associated habitat; material: faeces | place: France | collected 2012 | reverse complement strand
AATTATATTATAACAATTAATATTTATAATATAATATTGTTTTTTTTATTTAATGAGAAAGCTTATAAACGAGGTTTTTAACTACAAGACTGGATATTATACAACCAACAAGGGCAAGAAACGTCTTATAGCATACATTGATGCTTCTAGTAGTGAAAATACATACAAATACAAGGATAAGTTGAAGAATGAGTTCGGAGCCATGTATTCTCCAAAGATTGGAAGAAAGGGAGCTTGGGTATGGTGGCTAAACGGACCTGATGACCCAAAGATTGATGAAGTTATAAAGCCAGCTATTGAGTTTTTGACATCTGTTGAACAACCTTCAGAGAAAGGTGGAAAGATGCGTGATTTCTTGAATATCATTGATAGGTTAAAGATTGATTTGGCTAATGCAAATGATGTTGATGACGTTATAGACATGAATGAGACACATGGCATGACAAAGGAAGAGATAAACAAGAAGCTTGACAGTATTAAGGAAGATATAATATCTTCAATGTCATCAGACGAATTCTTAAGAAAGATAGCTCCAATTCTTAAATTAAGGGCTGCTAGTGGTTATCATTTCTCGCTCAAGAATACATTATTGATTTACATTCAAGACCCACAATCAACAGATGTAAGGTCAAAGAGTAATTGGGAAAAGATGAATCGTGAGGTTTTGCCTAATGCAAAGATGATATCAATGTTTGTTCCTAGGGGAAATTCCGTCTATAAGAACAAGGAAGAGAGACAACGTAAGACTAAGGAGTTTCTTGACAGTTGTGGTAAGAGTAGTAAGAATGAATTAACTCCAGGAGAAAAGGAACGTCTTAGGATTCTATTGGGTCAGAATGATGCGAAGCAAGGATTCAAGTTTGCTCCTTATTGGTGTGATGTTCGTTTTACAAAGCAGATGGAAGGAAAGGAAGTTCTGATTGGCGATAAGAATGCGGTAGATAACATCAAGTGGAATAACTACGATGCTGAAGAGAATGAATATATGGGAGAACTGATAAATGCTGCTGTAAATGTCGCTAAGAAAGTAGGTCTGAAAGTGTTGTATCGTGAAGAAGGAGAACTTGGTGGAGCAAAGGGATATGCAACAAGCTCTGGAGAGATTGCTCTCATCAAGAATGCCCCACAGAATATCGGAATGTTAAATACAGTTATTCATGAAACTGCCCATGAGTTTCTGCATTTCGAATATTTGAAATCAAAGAATGAAGATGTTAAGGATTATTTTGTCGGAACGTCGCAAGGTAGAGGACTTGTAGAGCAACAAGCTGAGCTTACAGCACTTATAGTCTTGAAGGAGTTAAACTTGAACAGTGACACAAGTTTGAATTATATAAGCATATGGGGTGGTGACAAGAAAAATGCGTCTGCTGTTTTTGACACTGTAGCCTATGCTGCAACATATATAACTAACGAAATATTGAAGCAACTTAATAATGAGAGTGAAGAAGACGAACAAGAATATGATTAAGGAAAGTATTCATCTAACAGGAGCTGATATTGCAAACATGCTAGGTGGCGAAGCAGTTGAGGCATACAATCAGTCAAAGGAAATGGAAATCGAATTGGAGAACAAGATAAAGAATCAGAAGAAGGCTATACATGAGATGTTCAATAGACTTGATAATGTGATATTATAATTGTATTGTGAACGAGTTGATGGTTTTATTTACTGTCAACTCGTTTTGTTTTTATATTATATTTTTTATATTTATTGATGTTAGATTATTATTAAATAAATGAAAAAACTGTTAATTACAGAATCCCAATTTAAGCTTATTGTTGAAGGATATAAGAGACACCATATAAATATGAACGTTTCTCTTCCATCAAGTGGAAGGAGTGCAGCTAGAATAACTCCAAGTGAATTCAAGGAGAAAATGAAGAAGATATATGATGATTACAATTCATCGAATGGAGATGACAAGAAATTTACAGTTGGAGGGTTCATCAATACATTCTGCCACTATTGGAGTGATGATAAACCATCTTGTTTGGAAACGATGAATGATGATTTGAGCAAGATAGAGCATGACGGTGAGAATTGTGACTCAGTTGGAGATATTGAGAGTTCAAATGGTCTTACTTATATAAAGGGATGTTTCGGTGGAGATTGGGAAATCCCTATATTATTTTTCATATATTGGGACGGACATAAGTTTAGAGGATATATCCCTACAAAGGGAAATACTTTCAATAGAAAGGAAAAGATAGCTTTAGGAAACAGAGAAGATGACGATGAGTATGTAAGGAAAGAATGTGGTGATGATAATGCCACTGCAAATATGGTTACATACGATGTGAAGTCTTGTCTTGCTGATTTCAAGGCTAGAGTCAAGGTTAAATAACGAGTTTTATATTAAGAATATATAAATAATGACATTTTATATGACTAAAGGTTCTACTCTGCCTATATTGCAGATGGAGCTTATAGACGATGGTAGGAATGATTTTCACAAATTCCATGAATGCATACAGTCTGCTGATGTTACATTTACTATGGTAGATGCTAATACGAAGGTTCCAAAGATATCTAACGCAAAGGCTAAAATAAAGCTCCGTGAGAGCGATTCTTGCGAAGAACAGTATCTTATATGCTATGAGTGGAAAGAACGTGATACACGAGCTCCAGGAGTGTATTTGGGGCATTTCTCAATCACTTTCGACGGCATAATAAAGAATGATATGTATTCATATCCTAACGGTGTGTTAAACATGCCGATTCGTGAGGACTTATATATTGTAATAAAAGATGAATAATGATTGTATGCGAAGAGAAATTCAAGAAAGGCGATTATATAATCAATAGGAAATGTGGTGATATGGGTGTATATGACAAGTGTGATAACAAGGGTTATATGCATTTTAAATATTATTATGGAAAGATGTTTAATGTCTTGAAAGACTGTGAAAAATGGAACCTTCAGTTAAATTACCAGAAGTTCTATGAACTTTGTGATGACAAAGAGAAGGAGGAAATGGATTCTATAATTAATGAAGGAAGATATAATAGTGAGGTTTTCTAATGAAATTCAGTTTACATAATATATATAAGAATATTATAACAGAAGGAGCAGAATCTAGAAACATTGGTTTGGCAAAGCATTATCTATATGACAAGAGAGGAATGAATGAAGAGCAAGCCATGGAGACGATTGGTGCTATAAAGACAGACATACCTAATGTTAGATTAGCTAAATGTAAGTTTATTTTAGGCGTTACTAGGATGTTTTGTGACGGTCAGCTTTCTGATTATCAAAGCATAAGGCTTATTAACAAATATCTGAGATATATTGCTTCAGATGCGCATATTAATGAATATGACCAGAATTTGAATAATATGTCTTTGGAGGAGATTGATGAGAGATTTGGTACTGTTGCATCGCAAGATTTAGAATCAGAAAAGTATATGATGTCTCTGCAAGATTTTAAATCAATATATGAATATAATATTGTACCGATAGATAGTTTTGAGGAATCTTCTAAATATGGAGATTATACAGATTGGTGTGTTACGCAAGATGAAAACAGGTTCGACAGTTATACTCAAGGTGGGCTTTGTAAGTTTTATTTCTGTTTAAGGGAAGACTTTAAACAAGTGGAAAGAGAGCCAAGTGAAGGCTGTCCATTGGATGATTACGGATTGTCAATGATAGCAGTATCAGTTGATATGGATGGAAGCTGCAATACCATAACTTGTAGGTGGAACCATAAAAATGGCGGCAATGACAGCATAATGACTCCAAAAGAATTGTCAAACATAATAGGAAAGAATTTCTATGAAACATTTTTGCCTTACACTGAAGAGGAACTTGCTGAAAGGAAAGCAAAAAAATGCAATAGCTTATTCGAATTATATCAAGATTATGTTGCATATGATATAAGTGAAATGCTAGATACTGAACGTTACTTCAATAATTCATATGACGAGAGAAAAGATGTATATTATGATGAAGATGGATACGAAACAGAATACGAAAATGAATATAAGGAGGCGTTAGAAAGCAAGGACGACATAAATGATATTAGTGGTGACTGGAGCGTAGTTGCTTATGCAGGTTTTAAAGATGACAGCGATATTAGTGAAGATGAACCTCCATGCATATTGATTAATACAGAAAAAAATTCTATTATAGTAAACGACTTGTTCGATTTCGATAGTGAATTTCATATGATGGGTAACTTGGCTGTAGGAACTCTTTATGGAAGAAAAGGAGTAAAAGTAATTGTGGATACTGATAAAATGTCATATTTCACCAATGATGTTTATTCAAATGTATTTTTTACCCACCGTAATTTAGGGTATGGTGCTATTGCTATTGTCTATGCAAAAAATAAAACGGTAAATATTCTCTTGAAGGATGGTTCGTACCTTTTAAAAGAATGGTTCAATGGAGGAATTTCTGAAATAGGAAACGGTTTTTATTCTATCACAAGCAAGGGCAAAAAGCGTGGGATTATGAATTCGAACGGAGAAATTGTAGTTTCAGATATTGATACTAGCGATACAAAAACTTCAGATGCGCAATTTACGCCATTTTATGATGGAGGCTTTACGTTTATAAGACATTCTGATGGCATTACATATGCCTATTCTAAGCATACATACGAGAAATATGCTCCTTGGTCTATTAGTGAACTTTTAGGCATACAAAACAAGCAGATGAAAAAACAATCACCAACAGGCTATAGTTACAAATATGAATCATTCTACAAAGTAAGATTAACAGATGGGCAACTGTTTTTGCTTGATAAAGAATGTAATCTATGTGACTTAAATAGCGGTGAAATTGTTAAGCAAAATCCTTATTTTAAGGATTCTACTACTAATGAATCCATATTCACATTTGGTAATTTGCTTGAGGAAGCTATTGTTAGGTTCATGCTTAGCGATAGAAGCAGCAAGAGAATGCTTAGTTGATAATGCTTAAAACATGCCTTAAAACACAATTTAAATGCATTCTAAGAAACTTTCTTAGCTTGGATGATAACTTATATGTTTTTTGAATAACATCTGTGGTATGAAAAATATTCATTCATATTAAAAAATGTTCAAAAATAAGCAAACTTTTTAAAAGTACGTGATATTTATATATGAACACAAAGATAAATAACACAAGAATAAGTAAACTTATGAAACATAAAAATATTAAAGTTGTTTCGATTGACACTGAAAATATGCTGTATACTTGTGACGATGGAAACGACTATCCTTTAATGGATGGACTTGAAACATTGTCAATAGAAGAATTACAGAGGCATATAGACAGTGCTAAACAAACAACACTTGATATAATTGAAAAAATAGAAAACGAAGATGGATAAACTACTGACATTAAAGGAAACTGAACATTTGCTTAATGTCAGTAAATCCACACTTCAACGATGGGACAATAGCGGTAAGCTAGTTGCATTAAGGACAGAAGGTGGGCATAGACGTTATAAACAATCTGACATTGAGCGATTAATCGGAGAAAATAGCAATGAAGCCACAGACAAGAGCTATGAAGTAATAGTTGCAACATACGCAAGGTGTTCAACACAAGACCAGAAAGCACACAGTGATATTGACAGACAATCATCAAGGATATTCGAGTATTGTACAAAGAAAAAATACAAGGTTGGATACATTATAAAGGATATGGGCAGTGGATTGAACGACAAACGTAAAGGCTTCATTAAACTGTGCAATTTGGTTGTAAACGGCAAAATCAACAAGGTAGTAATTGAGCATAAGGATAGACTAACGAGATTTCAATATAACATCATAGAGTTTTTCTTTAACAGTTACGGAGTTGAGATAGAATTGCTTGATAAGAAGGAGTATACTGAACAAGAGGAACTTGTAAATGACATGATGATGCTGATTGCATCCTTTAGCGGACGATTGTATAGTGCAAGAGCAAAGGAAAACGCAAAGAAAAGAAAACAAGAAATTTAAGTAATGATTATACAGAGTAAGTACACAAAGATATTTCATTCAAATGGGTTAACTCGTCAGAAATATGACGAGTTACATAACTTTGCTGTGCTTATTCAAAATCATAAAAACACAGTATCACAATACGTTAACGATAACTTATTACATTTCTTGGAATACAATAAGTTCCAGTTCTTAAAGGTAATGAGAGAACGCTTCAAAAATGTGATACCAAGTTCATTCGATGCACAACTATACACACAAGTGTTTACTTGCTATCAGAATAAATTTGATGCGATACAGCGTAAACTTGTGTTTGAGGCATCGGTATTTAATGGATTTGAGTTCTACAAGCGTGATACCAAAAATCATAAGAAATGTGATTTGAAGAAAGTAATTGTTGAAAAGAAACACACACCTTTATCCAATTGCCTTACTTATCTTGCAAGATACGGAAACGAAAGTATCATAGACTATATCAATAGCAATATAAGTAACTGTGATGAGAAAAAACGTGAATTCTATAACAATATACTAAGATGTTGTGAGAAATACGGATTTGAACGTTTATATAACCTTGCTCTCTCAAAGAGAAAACGTATTACCAAACAATATTCAGAATATCCAATTGAGTTTAAATCACTCACATTTAGTGGTAGGTGCAGAAAGAAAAGAATAATTGACTATAATAGCAGATTTGGTTCAAAGATTAATTCATTTGTAAGCCTTAGCGGTATAGGTAGGAAATCGTTTGACATACCAGTTACTTTTAATAAAGGTTGGCATGGAAATATGAATGATTACAAGAAGAAGAATAATGATTATGAATACACTCTTACCTTTAATAAAAAGGAACATCAAGTAAATATCCATTTATGCAAAGATGGGGAAAGGTATATCCCACAACCAAATGGTAATACTATTGGCATTGATGTTAATTGTAAACATAATTTGCTCAGTTTATCAGATGAAACCACTTACGACTATGATAGGAAACTAGTTAACGATTTCTGTAAGCTGTCTATTGAAATAGACAAGTTGAAAGGAAATAATAAAGAGTATAAGGTAAGTAAACGTAAGCAGAAGAAACTTGACACTCTAAAATCCAAGATGGTTAAGTCTGAACAGCAACTGATTTCAACAATGTGTAAGACATTGCAATCACAAGGTGTTGGTCATATTGTTATGGAGGATTTGAATAATGGCTTTGGTAAGTGTTACGTTAAAGACAAGGATAATGGAGATATAAACTACAATCGTAAGGTCAAGTTTCTTGGTTTGAGCAGTCTTAAACAAGAAGTGGAGCATATTGCAAGGAAGTATGACATAGCAGTATCAACAGTTCAAGCGAGCTATACATCAAAGATGTGTCCAATATGTGGGTGTATTGAAGATGAGAACAGACCAAACCAAGAAACGTTTGAATGTATTGAGTGTGGACATAAGGATAATGCGGACTTTAATGCCGCAAAGAATATAAGAAATAGAGTGCTCGTAACCGTGTTACGAGAATCACTCTTAAAACAATTAGGTAACGGTGCTTTTGAGCCTAAGAATCTTAAACGTGATAAGGTTAAAGAAGTTCTGTTATCGTTTCGAAGAAGTCTACAAAATGTAGAAAGTGAATGTATAGAAAGTAGCAGCACTACTTTTGACTATATTTAATTCTTCGGAATAGAATTTGAGTTTTCTATTCCCTTTATTGTTTATTATAGTATTATTATATTTTTCATTGCTAGTTTTCTTGACACGTCGTCAAACTCTTCTCCGAAGTGGAATACCAATCTTCCATCTTCTGGGTAGTCGTCATATTCGTCCAAATTCTCAGAAGCCAACGCCACGCAGTCATCTATACAATCTTGGTAACAGAAGCAGCAAGAGTCTTGTGCCAAGTCTAGTTTGATTTTCATCTTTACGATATGTATTTCCGTTATATATTCGTCTGATGGAGCAATATTATTAGATAAGCAGCATGGTTTTACGGAAAAATCCTCACCCCAGAATTCATCTATACTGTCAGTGAATATGAATTCGTAACGGTAATACCCATCATTTTCTTCTCCAATCAGCTTTATGAATCCTAGATATACTTTCTTGTCATTGTCATCCATCATGTCATCTACTTCAATCATTTATCATTCTCATTTATTATTATCTTGTTAATGTTCGTATCCTTCACTTCAAGTATATTTGATATTTTTTCCATATAAGTATCATTGAAGAGCTGATAGTATATTGTTACGTCTTTGTTCTGACCGATTCTATAGACACGGTCTTCACATTGTTGGTTATTTCCTGGAACATAGTCCATCGAATTAAATATTACAGTATCGCTTGATATTAGGGTTATTCCAACTCCAGCAGATTGTATGTTACCTACAAATACCTTTATGTTTGGGTCATTTTGAAAGCTGTCAACAGATTTCTGTTTTTTGCTTCCGTTCATCTTTCCGTTATGTATTACGCATTCATCCTTGAATGCTTCTTGTATTTTATACAATTCACTGTCAAACGAGCAGAATATTACAACCTTATGTCCTTCGCTTATAAGCTTTCTAGCTAAATTTATTGTTCTTGATGTCATTGTATCTGAAAGCCATTGTCTGCACATCACGCCTTCTGTCAGTTTCTTGAATTTTTCAATCTCAGCTATGTCCTTATCATCACCTTTTGCCTTTATGAACTTATCCCATAGTGAATCGTATTCCCTTTTCTCACCAATAGTTAAGTCGTAGTTTATCGTCTTTATTGTCTTTGTCGGTAATGTTCCCAATTCTTCCTTTACTCTTCTTAGATAATAAGGTTTCACAATTTCTTGCAGTTCATCAAGATGGGATGCTCCGTTTGTAACCCAGATTTTCTTACATTTCTTGTCTAGAAACTCATAATACTCAACTTGTTCGTCATGCGTTAAATCATTCCATCCGTATTTGTGCTTCATATTGAAGAACATCTTAGAATATGCAGCCTTTTCCTTCTTGTTGTAGAAGGTCTTTCCGTCACAGTATCTTTCAACATAATACTTCCAATCCTTTGCAAGTGGTGCTCCAATGATTTTAAGGATGTTGAAGAAATTTATTGGGTGGTTGGTTATTGGTGTTCCTGTCAAGGCGAATATACCTTTTGGGTTACTTCTCATTATGAGGTCTGATACAATCTTGAATATTCCGCTAGATGTATTTGATAATCTATGTGCTTCATCAATTATAATCAAATCGAAATCAGATGTGAACAGTTGGCTATTCTTCATGGCTTCTGATATGACATCTTTCTTTCTTGAAATTACTTCCTTTTCCTTTTCTACCTTAACATAATTTCCATCTTTATCTAAGTTCAATTCTCTTCTCTTTACAGTTTCAGTAGGAACTTCATAGAAGTTTTTTAATATATCATAATTTATGATTGTATATTTGTTCTCATCCCATTTGCTTCCTTCAACAATGGTTGTATCGTTTTCATCATTGAAAAATGATATTTCCCTTTTCCAATTTTCTTTCAGTGATGCTGGGCATATTACCAATATCTTCTTGTATTCTCCTACCATTGATGCAACTATTGCTGTGAGTGACTTTCCCAGACCCATTCCATGCGCTAATATAGCCTTTTTCTTGCTTACTAAGAATCTTACACCTTCTTCTTGGTGAGGATACAGTGTTCTTCCGCACATTGAATTGTATTTTTTGAAATCAATAGCTAAGTCTCTCCAAGAATCATCTTCTAGTGACGTTAGTATTGCTTTTTTAGAGGCAAACACTTCTACTGCTTGTGTCTGTGACCTTCTGTATATGCAATAGAAATGATATATTGTGTCAGTTTCTCCGATAAGCCAAGTTATCATTATCTTTTGTGGAATAAATTCTGTATTCCATTCGTCTTTCTTTGTCTCACCCCACCAGTCAGCTACCTTAACAATCTTATTGAGTAACTTAGGTTCTGTATTGCAATTTGATAAAATGTATTCTGCTTCAAAATCATTCATAGCTCTTGTTTTATAGGCTATTACAGTATTTTTCACCCTACATATGAAAGGGTTGTTTCCTTTATATTCACCTAACAATTTGTAGGCTTTTTCAATCTTAGTCAATGAAATTGCCATTTATGATTTATTATATTTTAACAGTTAATAACATGTTAAAATATAATAAATATTATCAGTGAACAAAGCTATTAATAAAGGTAGATAAATATTTATATTAAAATAATTTCTCTAAAAAAGATAAATGAAAATAATCAATATAAATGAATCTCAGAAGAAAAGATTATTTGAGGCTTATGACGGAGAATTTTCTTTTTCTGAACTAGATAGACTTAATTTAAATGGCATGTATGATTATTGTTTAAAGCATTTAGGCGAACCATGTGGAAGTGGTTCTTCTAGATTGGTTTTCATGTTAAGTGATAATTTCGTTCTTAAATTAGCTTATAACAAAGCTGGTATCGAACAGAATAAACTAGAATTTGAACGTTATTATAAAACAAAATCAAAATTATTTCCTATCGTATACGACCATGGTAAGAACTTTGAATATATTGTTTGCGAGAATGTAGTTCCAGCAAATGATGTTGACTTCGAAAAGATATTGGATATACCATATGAAGGTTCATGGAAACAATATAGTGTGCCAGAGAAGAATTCTTCTGATGAATATAATGGAGATTATGAAATTGGATATAACAAATATTTTGATAACATCAAATATGAAGATGATGGTTGGGATGAACCTACTGCATCTGATATAATTGCATATCTTGAGAGAAGATTTATTCTTAAAACGGATGAACCTGATGAATATTATGATGAAATGATTAATAAAATTCCTTGGTTTAAGGAATTGGGAAAGTTAATTGAAAGTGAACATATGTGTGATTTGGATGTAATAGATAACTTCGGAATAGTTAATAGGGACGGTAAACCTTTCATCGTTGTAATTGACAGTGGATTCAATGAGGATGTTTTTAACAAATATTACAAGTAAATGACTAATATAACATTTAATGATAATAAGGTAAAGAGAGTTCCAATAACAAGAAACAGTCTATTTTATGACGAGCAGTCATATATGTATGAGGTAGATATGGGAAAGCAGTATGTTGAAATGGATATGGGTCAGACTGTTGTCTTATATCAAGTAGATACGAATAGTATACAGAGTGACAGTGTGTATGGCGAGACTAATCCTGGTAATATAGCATATAAGACACCAGTTGAGATTCCTTGCGTTTATGAGATAGAAGACCCAGAATTGAAATCATATGACAAGTCAAAGAACCTAGGAACATACATGAAGACTGGAAAGCTTAAAATTGGCATCTATCAAGCAAATCTTGATGAACTAGGGGTTGATATATCGAAAGGTGATTATATTGGAATTCAAGTAACTGAGGAACATATGGAGTTTTTCTGTGTGAATAATGACGGAAAGAACAATTATGACAATAATCATACCATGTTTGGAGTAAAACCTTTCTATAGGAGCATAACGGCAAACCCAGTGGATAAATCTGAGTTTTCAGCATAATATATAATATTAAGACAATGGCAAAGACAAGAAAATTGGAATTTTACGGTTACCGTGACCAGAATAATTATAAAACAATGTCGTCATCTACATTGAATGACATTGACAATTTGGAAAAGGTTAATTCAGAGCAAGATAAGAGTATATCTTCACTGTCTGAATTGATGAATTCTAAAGCTGACATAAATGACATTATAAACTTGAATGACAGCTTGAATCTGTTTGTTTCAAAGCAGAACAGCATAAACAAGGTATTGGGAGAAGGACTGAATACGATAGGTGACAAGTTTAATATACTTTCAAACAATATAACGAATGTGTCAGATAAACTTGCAGAACTTTCTAGCAAAGTTTCAAGCAATACTGAAAGTGGGAGTGAGTCTAGTAATAAGATTGAAAAACTGTCAGAAAAGCATAGTAAAGACATAACCATGTTAAATGACAAAATCCTATCATTAAGTGAATCAAAAGAGAATTTGCTAAATGCAATAAACAGTAAATTAGGAAATGATGAAGCTGCATTAGTATATGCCAAGAAAAAAGATGTATATACCAAGGATGAAATCAATGCATTTGAAAATGCATCTGATGAAAAATTCGCATCAAAGGAATGGGTTTCAGAAAAGGGATACATCTCAAGTGATGAGGCTAATTCTAGATATGCATCAGTTGAAAGCATTGATGAGTTAAAAGATGACATTTCCAATTTCAAGAATAGCATGACAATACAATATAATGGAATCATGCAAGGTGTCATTGATTTCCAAACGAACACAAGTAATAGAATTGATACAATTAACGCTAGACTTGAAACATTCAAGGCAATGATTGACAAGTTGAACGACAAGATATCAAAAATTCAAGGATAATTTTGAAAAACGGTAAATATTTGAATGACTAAGAAGAATAGAATACAGCAGCCTTATGGATATAGGGACATGAATGAATATACTAGCGAAGCAAACATGCTTTCAAATGCTATTTCTAGTATAGGAAAATGTGACTGCGATGATATTGCAAATAAGGCTTTCTTTAGTGTTGAGTATAAGGACGACTTGGAGAGCTTTACGTTTATGAATATGAATGGTGCTCCAGTTGGAACTGCAAAGATGTATGATGTAAAGTTTTCCAAACTGATTGAATCTGCATCTTATAACAGAGATACCAATACAATTGACATTATATTTGAAAACAAGGATAAAGTTTCTCTTGATGTTGATGGGTTGGTTCCAACCGTATCGTTCAATGACGGATTGGAGAAGGATAATGATTCTGTTAAGGTAAAAATAGACAATACAAGCGATGGTTATCTTACAGTATCAAAAGACGGAATAAAAATAAGCGGAATCAAGGAAGAGCTAGACAAGATACCTTTAATCAGTGGCAAAATTGATAAGGAAATCTCAGATAGAAAGAATGCTGACCAAGGTTTACTTACGATGCTAGAGGCAGAAACAAGGAACAGAAAAAGTGCTGATGATGAAATTAAGGGTATTATTGGCGATTTGTCATCTTCTGTAACTAGTGGAAATACAACAATTGCCGAATTGATTGCAAAGGAAACTGAGGATAGAGAAAATGAAGATAATTCCATAAAGGAGCTGTTGGCTGCTGAAACCGCAGGTAGAGAGAGTGGTGATAATGAAATAAAAGATATTATTTCTAATTTGAGACAATCAACAGCAGACAGTGACGAAGAGATAAGAGCTCTTATTACTAAAGAAAGTGAAGACAGAATCGCTAGTGATGATGAGATAAAGAATATTATAGGTGACATTACTTCTTCAATTACAAGCGGAAATACATCAATAGTTGAGCTTATAAAAGCAGAAGCAAATAAAAGAGAAGAAGAGGATACCAAAATAAAGGAATTAATTACTTCAGAGACTGAATCTAGGACAGAGGCTATTAACACTGAAAAGACGGATAGAGAAAATGCTGACAATGAAATAAGGAACCTTTTATCTGCTGAGAAATCAAAGAGGGAAGAAGAGGATAATAAGATAAAAGAGGATATTGTAACTGTAACAAGTAAAATCGATGGATTGTCAGATAAGAATAAATCTAATGTAGTAAATGTCGTAAAAGTCAGTGATAATCTACCAGCTACAATAAGAGAACGCTATAAATTCGTAAAATCAGACAATACAGAACTAGAGCAGACAATAGACATATACAAAGATTCTTCTTTGATGAATGTTGAATTACAAGAAGTCGACAACAAGAAGTGCATAGTATTCACATATATCCTAGAAGACGGTACTGAAAAGAATATTACTCTAGACGTAGAGCAGTTGCTTATAGAATCAGAATTCCAAGATGGTCTAAGCGGTGTTTCTGAAGATGGCGTTATACGTGTAAAGGTAAAGATAGATGACTCTAGTGAAGAATATCTTACAGTTTCTAAGGACGGTGTCAAATTAAGCGGAATAAACGCAAAGCTTAATGAAATTAACAAAAAGATTGAAGCAGAGACTTCAAATAGGGAACAGAGCATTACCGATGTAAACAATAGTATATCAGCAACAAATGCAAATGTTGAGCTAAAGGCTAACAAAACATATGTTGATGAAGAGCTCGCAAATAAAGCTACAAATGCTGCGTTAAATGAACTTACAAGTGTAGTAAGCACCAAGGCTACAATAGAACATGTTGACACAGAACTTGCAAAGAAGGCAGATAAGACATATGTTGATGATGAGTTATCAAAGAAGGCTACCAATGAGGAGTTGAGTGACTTGTCAAATGTAGTTGATACGAAAGCTTCAACTGAACATGTAGATACAGAATTGTCAAAGAAAGCTACAATTGATGCATTAAATGAGTTGTCAGCAAAGGTTAATGAGAATAAGACTTCTGTTGAAAATCTTATAGCAAACGAGGCAACTGCAAGGGAAAGTGCGTTAACAGATGAAAAGGCAACTAGGGAAACTTCTGACAATGAGCTAAGTGAGAAAATTGAATCTTTAAAGAATGAAACTTCTTCTCTAGTTAAAACTATAGTAGCTAAGGATTCTTCAATAGCTATTGATAGTACTGATGCCGTAAATCCAAAAATTGGTGCTAATATTAGCGCAAAATCAAAGGATACGAAATATGTTAATAACATATCTGTAGAAACGGACGGTTTGTTCTCTGTTGCTGACTTGGAATACGACGAAGATAGAAATGTGTTGACATTCGTTAATAATACAAAGACGTTACCAATATATTTGAAATCAGTATCTTCAATTCCAACAGTGTCATATAACCCAACTGACAAGAAGCTTACAATCACATATATTGTGAATGGTGCATCAAACACTGTTGAAGGAGATATGAGTGCTTTGGATAATACGTTTACTGTTTCAGAATCAACAAGTGGCGCAATGTCATTAGTGATGAATGACAGGAAACTAAGCGGCTCTGTAATAGTTAATACAACACATGATGATAATGCTCTTATAGTCGACAACAATTCTCTATATGTATCCAAGAATAGCATAATTGGTGATTTAGAGCGTAGGGTTCAAGAATTGGAAGCTGCTATGGCGAATCTTGTTAAAAACGATGTTGAAGTAACAAGCGTTGAGCCTAACATGAACGAATCAAAGAGTACTTCTAGTTCTAGCATTGTAAATGTTTCAGATTTAGATTTATTTGATTTCGAATAAACTTATTATTTTAATGGCTAGGAGAATTATCCTAGCCATTTTTATATTTATTAGTAAACTGAATCGAATGGTTTATAAGACATATATATCCAAGTTTAATACAATTATAAGCAATAGTAAAATAAACACTGGAATTAATCCTATCTCAGAGTTGGTTTATGGAAAGGACAATATAGTGTCAAGGGCACTTATATATTTTGACCACTTGAAGATAAAGGAATTAATTGATAACGGTACGATGTGCAATATTGATAATATGAGACATATATTGCACATAACGAATGCTGGCTCCCTTGACTTCACACAAGTCCATCAGTGTGAGACAAGTTCAATCAACGACAATACTAAGATAAGAGCTTCGTCATTTGATTTGATATTCTTCCTAATACCAAATGAATGGGACAGAGGTAAGGGATTTGACTATACTAAGAATTATTTCAATTCTGGATTCTATTCCTCATCAACAGATAAAGACCGACTTGTATCTACTGACGCTTGCAACTGGTTTAATCGAAGAACCGCAACACCTTGGGATGAAGAGGGAATATATTCAAATGAAACATTGTCAAAGGAATATGACAAGTTTGCTGCGAATGAAGAATCATTGGTTATAGGAAGACAGAAATTTGATATTGGGAATGAGTCAATAGAAATTGACATAACAGATACTGTAAATAAATTTATAAAAGGTGAATTGGAAAACTACGGAATCGGAATAGCATTCTCACCTATGCTAGAGGTGACTGATAGCAGTTATGAGAATTATGTCGGTTTGCTTACTGATAAAACAAATACGTTCTTCGAACCGTATGTTGAGACAATATATGATGATGCAGTTTCTGATGATAGGAGCAACTTTGTGTTAAATAAAGACAATAGGCTTTATTTGTATTGTACGATAGGAGACCACTTGGATGACTTGGATGAATGCCCTACTGTAACAATACGTAATAATGATGATGAAATCATATTAGACAACATAAAATCAACAAGACAGTTCAGAGGAATATATTATGTTGACGTAAAACTCTCTCAGACGCATTTTAAGGGGGGTACAATGCTTTATGATACATGGGATGGTATAAGTTATCACGGAACAAATTTGAACGCCGTAGAGCTCGAATTTACGCTTAAAGATACTGTTAACTTTTTTAATATAGGGAATTCTACTTCCGTTTCAAATGTAACGTTCAGTCCGACGATAAGCGGAATACAAGAAAAAGAGGAAATCAAGAGGGGTGACATAAGGAAACTAGTCATAAAATCAAAGCCTTCGTATACTAACAATACGATACAGTTGATGGATTCAATGGATTTCAGACTGTATGTAAAAGATGGGACTAGGGAAATTGATGTAATATCTTGGGATAAGATAAACAAGACGTTTAGCGAGAACTATTATGTATTGGATACGAATATATTGATACCTAATAGATATTATGTTGACGTTAGGATACAATATGGCATGAATTCTATAATACATCATGATGTATTGTCTTTTAATATAGTTGACGACTTGAATAACAGATATGCATAATTAATGAGTGGAGAATTTTTCTCCAGTTTTTTTGTAAAAAATATTTATGCTTTGGTTAAGTTTTGAATATCTTATTATTTATAGACAAAAGGAGAACAAAACAACACTAACTCACATGATTGTGAATTTAAAAACTAAAACTCAACATGAGCAAGAAGAAAAATTTGAAATCTAGTATCGATGACTTGGAAATGGAGTTCATCGAAGAGAAAATGAAGAAGGATAGTGCGCTTAACTATCTAACGTCAGAAGGTCTTAAGACAT
>OBLI01002232.1_pt1 | contig 16911 bp, 12 predicted proteins | sample 1519701 | NCBI WGS metagenome assembly OBLI01 (sample SAMEA3663005, study PRJEB22513) | pig gut metagenome | biome: pig gut; feature: pig-associated habitat; material: faeces | place: France | collected 2012 | reverse complement strand
TAAATTTTTTCTCGGATAAAATGGTATTTTCAATCGGTTTTACCATCCAGCGGGAGAGTGCCCTGGAGGAAATGGTAAATACAATGATTCCGAGAATTGCCAGAATAAAACAGAGGGAGATCGTCGGAAAAGTTGACTTTAAAGCAGGGGTTCCGCTGAGCATCAAAACATAATACTGTCCTTTTTTGGCGCGGAGGTGGTTGACGGAAACATACCGCTTGAAAAAAACATAGTTTTTATGATTGGAAATAAGGGCTTTCCCCTGTTTTAAAAGATAATCATCGGTCACGCCGGAAAATGTATCAAACATTATTTCCATTTCATTGGATTCATCGATGGAAAAAAGGCAGTATGGGATATGGTCAAGCTCAGAAGGAGAAGTCTGGCCGTTTGAGATGATAAAGGTATCCCATGTCGTATAGTGCAGGGCAGCGCGGATGGTCTGCTGCAGGTCACTGAGATTATTCCGGTAGGAATTGTTGATGAAAAGGAATAAAATCACCAGCCAGATGACCGTAAGCAAACATATAAAAAGTGTACTAATCCTTCTCTGTAAAGATTTAATCATCGGAAACCTCCATAATATAACCGACTCCGCGAATGGCGCGAATTGTCACATTGACCTGCAGATGATGAAATTTTCGTCGCAGGAAGGAAACATATACTTCTACATTATTGTATTCTGCATTGGAATCGAATCCCCAGATCTTTGTGGTAATCTGGTTTTTTTCGAGAACCTGATTACAGTTATTCATAAAAAATTCCAATAATTGCATTTCTTTTCCGGATACCTGGACAGATTTTTGGGTCTGTGTGTTGCAGATTTCGCAAGTAGCAGGATCGTAGGAGAGATTTCCAACGACCGGGTGTGAAGTATCCTGATGATTGCTGCGTCTGCTGATCGCCTGTATGCGCATGAGCAGTTCACGAATTTCAAATGGTTTGGTCATATAATCGTCCGCACCGGTAGTAAATCCCTGAATTTTATCATCAAGTTCTGTTTTTGCGGAGAGAATAAGTACCGGAACATTGTCTCCATCCCTGCGCAGAGCAGAAAGAACTTCATAACCGTTCATTTTCGGAAGCATGAGATCTAAAATAATCATATCATAAATGCCGGTTGAGGCATGCTCATAGCCGATCTGTCCATCGTTTGCGATATCTACCGCATAGTTTTCGTTTTGTAAAGCTTCTGCAATGGTATCCGCAAGCCGGACGGAGTCTTCAATTACTAAAATTTTCAATTGGAATCCCCTTTGCTAAATCAAAATAATTATTGTTGTATTTGGAATTTATTATAGCGGATTCTGGAAATCTTGCAATTAAAATTTGTGTATGTATCACAAGTGAGAGAAAACACATGTCAGTCTTTATATAAGAGCAAAAACAAAAAATGAATTGTTTTCAAGGTTCATTCAAGGAAAAAAATATATGATAGACTTGTTAATAAAGTAATGACAGAAAGGATGTGAAAATGAAAACTTTATATTTACATATAGGAACTCCAAAAACAGCAACATCATCCATACAGAAATTTTTAGCAGAGAACTGGGATGTTTTACAAAAGCATGGATATTTTTTCCCGGAATCCACACATATATATCCCAGGGTAAATGCAAGAAGAAATGCCCATTTTTTGTCTGGAAGAGTCCGTAATGGAGAAGGAATCAGAGATAAAGAAAAAGAAAAAACGTATTTGGAAGAAGGATTACAGCAGGTCAGGGACGCTTTTCAAAATTATGATAATGTGATATTGACCGATGAGTCTATCTGGTATTGTTTAAGTTATTTGAAGAAATCGCTGCTTTGTGATTTGAAAAAAGAGGCAGATAAACAAGGGTATCAGATCAAGGTAATTGTTTATCTTCGCAGACAGGATAAATTTTTGTTGTCCCGCTGGAATCAGAAAGTTAAGCAGAAATCAACGAGTGATGCGGTATTATCCTGCGATGAATACTTTGAACTAACACAAAAAAAGGAAAAAGATATATACCAGTATGGGAAAATACTAGATGGGATCGCAGAAGTGATTGGAAAAGAAAACCTGATTGTGCGAAGATTCGATGCGGAAAGCTGGAGAGATGGTTCAATTATTCATGATTTTATGCATGAAATAGGAATTGATGTGACACCGGAGTTTCACGAACTTGAAAAAAATGCAAATTTATCTCTGGACAAGAATACAACGGAGATCAAGAGAATATTAAATCAGGAAGAAAGTTTCACCATGAAGGAAATTTCTTACATGGGAAAATTTTTAAAAAAGATCTCAGAAAACTATATCCAGAAGGATCACACAGAAATGCTTGCAAAAGAGGAATTGCAGCAGTTTCTGAAAAAGTATGAGACGGAAAATGAACGGATAGCCAGGGAGTATATCGGGGATGGACATCCTTTGTTTTCAAATGAAGTTAAAGATTTACCGAAGTGGAATCCGCAAAATGAAAAAATGCAGGAAGAAATTATTCAGTTCTTTGCAGCAGTCACTATGGATCTCAGAAGAACGAATGAAATTCAGCGTCAGAAAATAAACCAGCAGGAAAAAAGAATCAGACAGCTGGAAAAGAGGGCAAATGAATTTGTGATGTTCCGGGACAAAGCAAAGCATCCGTTTCGGACGATCTGGAAAAAATTATTTCGATAAAAGGGACTGGGCAGATGACAGAGGGATTCAATACACAAAGAGATGAAAAAACAGACAATAGACATAATCTCACATGGCATGTGATGGACATTAACAGGCAGAAGCGCGAAAAGCAGATGCAGCAGAAGGCTTTTACCATCTGGATGAGTGGGTTGTCCGGCGCAGGAAAGTCTACGATAGCAAATGCGCTGGAGAAGCGTCTGTATGCAATGGGAAAGAAAACGATGCTTTTGGATGGAGATAATGTGCGGATGGGCTTAAACAGCAATCTTGGTTTTTCCGATGAGGACCGGGTAGAAAATATCCGGCGGATTGCAGAGGTTGCAAAGCTGATGAATGATGCAGGCCTGATCGTGATTACCGCATTTATTTCTCCGTACCGGCATGATCGCGAGAATGCAAAACAGATTATCGGAGACGGTTTTCGGGAAGTTTATGTCAGCACTTCCATTGAAGAGTGTGAAAAGAGGGATGTAAAAGGATTGTATAAGGCTGCGCGGGAAGGAAAAATTGCGCAGTTTACAGGAATTACCAGCCCTTATGAAATTCCGGAACATGCAGATGTTGTCGTAGATACCGCGGAGATGGATGTGGAGACATGTGTGAATCATATTCTGGAGCAACTGAAAAGTCTGTTGCGGGAATCTGTGTGAGTCAGGCAGGACCGTTTATCCGGTCAATGTTTTGGATTCTGTGGCTGATATTGTGATGGGGATACCTGGAATTTGTGGTAATTTTTGTAATACAGCAGATAACGGATGGAAAAGAGAGTAGAATTGGGGTATAATTGCAAAGGATGTTGGAACATGGGTTGTATTTGCGACAGTTTTTGTTGTTCCGGCGGTAAATGTATTTTATGAAATAAATGCACAAACAGGAGATATAGAAATTGAGATTTACAAAAGCAAAAATTGTAGCAGCAGGAATGATACTGGCGGGAATCTGTATGATTGCACCACAGCAGCTGAGGGCAGAGGTACCCAAAACACAGATGGATGGTGTGATGGGACAAAGCATCAAAGAAGAGATGGATGATACACAGATTTCAGACGTGGATACGCAGAGGGACGGATTGTTGTCCACATATGCCATGCCACGGCTGCTGGGGGCATCTAAGGCATCTTCCGGATATACACAGGATTTTCTGGATGGTTCTTTTACTTCGAAAGTGGATTATACAAGTGTTACCTATTATCACAAATCGGACTATGAAGATGCGCAGCTTTTGAACGGAATAGATGTCTCCTGGTGGCAGGCAAAAAATAAAAAAACAACAGCACTTAACTGGGAAAAAATACATGATGCAGGGATAGATTTTGCATTTGTCCGTGTAGCGTCAAGGGACACTTCCGATGGAAGTATTTATGAAGATACGGCTGCGGATTCCCATATTCAGGCGGCACTTGAAAACGACATCAATGTCGGTCTGTACATATTTTCACAGGCACTGACAGAAAAAGAGGCAAAACAGGAAGCAGAATATGTGCTGGATCTGGCAGATAAATACGGCTGGGATGTGACCCTTCCGATTGTTATAGACAGGGAAAAAGGAAGTCACAACCGCCTGACAGGGGGGAAACTCTCCAAAGCAAAAGAGACAGCGGTCTGCCAGTCATTTGCAGATACGATTTCCGATGCGGGATATCAGCCGGTTGTTTATGCTTCATATGCATGGATCAAATCCTATATTGATACAGATTCCCTGGAGGATTGCGGCATCTGGATTGCGCGGTACAATAATACGACAACGAGCAATGCAAAAAGCGGGGAACCTTATGCAGACACAGCATATGACTATGAATTCTGGCAGTATTCATCCGTTGCAAAAGTGAGTGGATATACGGGAAATCTGGACGTAAATTTCTGGTACAAGGACACCAGTGCAAAAACCGGAGGATTGAAAGCAACTGTGGGGAATGCATTTGACCCGGTAAAACTAAGCTGGGGCAAAGCTGCCGATGATGTAACCGGATACCGTGTGTATCGGTATGATAAAACACAGAAAAAATATGTGAACATAAAACAGACCAGTAGCCGCAGTTATACAGATACGGATGTTCAAAGCGGAAAATCTTATCAGTATAAGGTACGCTGTTACTGGACAATCGGTGGGACCAACTATTACGGGGCATATTCTTCTGTCGTAAAGGCAACGGTTCCTCCGGCACAGGTAACAGGAGTAAAACTTCAAAAGAGAAGCAGTCTTTATCTGACTCTGGGATGGGATAAGATTTCCGGGGCAAGCGGTTATCGGGTATATAAGTATAACAGCAGCAAAAAAACATATGAAAGTGTTGTAACGCTATCCGGAGGATCAGTTACCTCCTATAAAGTGACAGGACTTAAAGATGCTACGGAATATAAATTTAAGGTAAAAGCGTACAAGAAAGTAAATGGAGAAACCGTATGGGGCTCTGCATCCTCAGAGTATAAAACATGTACAACTCCATTGAAGGTTAAGAATCTGAAACTCAGTACGAAGTCATCCGCGGTAACGCTGAAATGGGGAAAGACGAGCGGGGCAACGGGATACAAGTTGTACCGTTACAACAGTAAAACAAAAAAATATGAGAAGATTGCCACAATAAACAGTGGTTCAACCGTTTCCTATACGGATAAAAATCTGAAAAAAGGCACAACGTATCAGTATAAAGTACGGGCATATAAGAAATATGAAAACAGTACATTTTACGGGGTATGTTCTACGGTTACAAAGATAACTGTAAAATAGATATCCGGAATTAATTCGGGTGATAATTTTCACAGCATTACGTTTCCGGTGTTTGTAATAGTGACAATTGGTTACTGTGGGTATGTGCTGGCAAATTTTCGCGGATGTACCCTGCGGGAACTTAAAGTAAAGCCAATCAGTGTGTTTTGCATGGCAGGAATGTTTGCGCTTGCGGTATCGACCAGCATGACGGGAAACTGGTCGGTAAGTATGATGAATCATGCAGGAATTTTTGTACTTCTTATCTGTATGCTCTTATTTGAAGTTTGTGATACAAGCCAATGGACGTTGGCAAAAGGATTTTCAGCGATTGTGACGGCTGTCTTTGGTGCCATTGGATGTCTGGCAGAACCGTTTATGGATTTTTCCTGTTTCCGTAAACTGCGGACAAAACATCAGATGACAAAAACGGGTTATGTATTGATTGGTTTGATCTGTGCAATTCCGATTCTTGGTATTGTCATTGCACTGTTGTATCAGGCAGATGCGGTGTTTGCCCACGCACTTTCCGGAATGTTTTCCTTTGATGTTCCGATATCACGCGTAATTGGCATTGGCTTTATGTTTGCATATGCATTGTTTGCGGCATACTGTGGTATCCGATATCTTGGAAAAGGAACAATTTCCGCCCAGAGTAAGGACCTGCGCAAACTTGAACCAATGATTGCAAATACGATTCTTGTACTCGTATCAGTGGTGTATCTGCTGTTTTCCGTAATCCAGATTTTTTCTCTGTTTCTCGGAAAAATGCAGCTTCCGGATGGTTATACCTATGCAAGATATGCAAGGGAGGGATTTTTCCAGTTACTGTTTGTGTGTATTATCAATGTGAGCCTTGTGTTGTTTTTCATGGGATGTTTTCGTGAAAACCGTTTCAAGAAAATACTGCTGACCGTGATTTCCGGATGTACCTATGTTATGATTGCTTCTTCGGCATTCCGGATGTGTCTGTATATTCAGAATTACCGTCTCACGTTTTTGCGTGTGTTTGTGTTGTGGATGCTGGCACTCATTGGTGTGTTGCTTGGAGGAATCGTGGCACAGATTTACCGGCAAACGTTTCCACTGTTCCGTTATACGATTGTAGCTGTGACCATTGCGGTATTTGCATTTGGTATTGTGCGTCCGGATTACTGGATTGCAAAATATGACATTGCACGTGGTCCGCAGCAGGAAAATGACCGTATGCTTCCGTATCTGTCTACGGATGCGGCGCCTGTGATTGTAGGGCACAAAGGAACGTGGGTAAATGAATATGTTCTGGGAATAGAAAGTGATATGGAAAGTATGAATGGACTCCGCACGTACAACTTTTCTTATGCAAAAGCGCAGAAGCTGATGAAAAAATAAACGCTGCGTATGCTCTTATTTTTAACGAAATCCACCTGGTATTGTTAAGGATACCTGGTGGATTTTCTGTTTTTTCCTGCTTATAATAATGTTAAAAATAATTGCAAAGGTGGTACAAATATGAGAAAATCATACATAGATAACATCCGGTGGATGACTGTAATTCTGGTTGTGTTATATCATGTGGTCTATATGTTCAATGGAATCGAAACGTTTGGTGTCATTGGTCCGTTTGCAAAAGTGCAGTATCAGGATGCATTTCAATATATAGTTTATCCGTGGTTTATGCTGTTGTTGTTTGTAGTGTCCGGAATGAGCGCAAGATTTGCACTGGATAATCGTTCTGCAAAAGAATTTATCCGTAACCGGACAAGAAAACTGCTTGTCCCTTCTACGCTTGGATTGCTGGTGTTCTGGTGGATCCTTGGATATTATAATCTGCAGATCGGCGGTGGATTACAATCTATGACGGCAGTTCCGAAGCCGGTGCTCTTTGGCATCATGGCAGTCAGCGGAATTGGACCGTTGTGGTATATCCAGATGCTGTGGATTTTTTCGGTGCTGCTTGTGTGGATTCGCAAACCGGAAAAAGACAGAGTGTGGAAATGGGGAGAAAAAACTACAGTTCCGGTGTTACTGTTGTTTGCAATTGTGATCTGGGGTGCCGCGCAGATTTTGAATACACCTGCAATTGTTGTGTATCGGTTTGGCATATACGGAGTTGGATTTTTCATGGGATATTTTATTTTCTCCCATGAGAGAGTGATGAACCGGCTGGAAAAATGGTGGTTACCGCTTACGGTATGTGCGGGGATACTGGCGGTTGTATTTACGATATTTTACTGGGGAAAACCTTACGCGGAGCATTCCGTTCTGGATACGCCAGGTTGTAATCTGTTTGCCTGGTTTGCCGTTCTTGCAGTACTTGCCTTTATGAAAAAATGGGGTGATTTTACCAATCCGGTTACAACCTGGATGGCACAAAGATCATGGGGACTGTATTTGTTCCATTATCTTTTTATTGCTATGAGCGCATATTATCTGCATGAATATGCAACACATCTGCCAGTGGTTATGGTATATCTGTGTGTGGCAGCAGCCGGTTTTGGCGGTGCATATCTGGCTTATGAAATCATCAGGCGTATTCCGGTGCTCCGGTGGCTGATCTGTGGAATTAGCGGAAAGGAAAAATAATGTTTGCAGAAAATCTTATACAACTTCGGAAATTACATCAGATGTCGCAGGAAGAGCTTGCGGATCGGATTCAGGTGTCCAGGCAGACGCTGTCCAAGTATGAGACCGGGGAGTCGTTGCCGGATATTGAAAAATGTAAGCGGCTTGCGGATGTTTTTAATGTAACGGTGGATGATCTGATTAATTATGAAAAGAAGGACGGGCTGGGGCTGGAAGTGCCTCCGAAAGGAAAGCATATTTTTGGAATGGTAAAGGTAGGAGAAAAGGGACAGATCGTAATTCCGGCAAAAGCAAGAAAAATTTTTGATATCCATCCGGGAGATCGCCTCATTATATTGGGCGATGAGGGGCAGGGAATTGCAATGATCAAGGAAAAAGGTCTGCTGGATCTTCTGAAAAGCGCCAAAGAACAGATGAATTAAGGGTGTAAACGTTTTCACAGATTGCCAGATTCTGGATGCAATATTATATACAAATCTTAAGCATAAGCGATTCCAAACGAAACAAAGTCGTGTCGGAATCGCTGTTTTTTCTACATTTTTCTCAAAAAACAAAAACATACTAACTTAATATGAATACAGGGAAATAAAACAAAAATCGTGCAAACGATTTCACATAATTCCTTTGTAATCTGCCTGTTTCCATGTATATAATGCAGAAAACGAAGGAGGTGCAGGAATGGAAACAGCAAGAGACGACATTATTAAGGTCACACACCTGAACAAACAGTTTTTGGTGAACAGACAGCCGATGGAGGTGCTGCATGACATCAATCTGCAGGTAAAAAAAGGAGAATTCATTACCATCGTGGGGCACAGCGGATGTGGAAAAAGCACATTGCTAAAAATTATCTGCGGGCTTGTTGGTTATGAGGACGGACAGGTGGAGCGCAACGGACATCCGGTCACCGGACCCGGACCAAAATGTGGCATGGTGTTTCAGGATCATCGCCTGCTTCCGTGGTTAAAAATAAAAGATAATGTAGGATTCGGGCTTGGAGATCTGCCAAAACAGGAACGGGATGAAAAAGTAAGAAAACATCTCGAACTTGTAGGGCTGTCGGGATTTGAAAACAGTTATCCGAGTCAGTTGTCCGGCGGTATGTCACAGCGTGCCGCAATTGCCAGAGGACTGGCGAACAATCCAACGATCCTGCTTCTGGATGAACCGTTTGGTGCGCTGGATGCTTTGACAAGAATCCAGATGCAGAAAGAGATTCTCCAGATTCAGGAAAAAGAGGGCACGACGATGGTTATGGTAACACATGACATTGACGAGGCAATCTACCTGGGAGATCGAATCGTGGTTATGTCAGCAAGGCCGGGGGAGATCAAGGATATCATAGAAGTTGACCGGGCAGCGGCGAGAAAGCGCAGCGGAGCAGAATTTGCTGCATATAAAAAGAAAATTTATGATTATTTCTTTGAAGACAGTGATGAGAAATATGAAGTGGAGTATGTGATTTAGGAGGTGAGAAAAGGATGAAAACGGTTACAAGAAAAATTATTCTGGCGTTGTTCCTGCCTGTCATTATTGTGATTGCATGGGCAAGTGTTACGACGTCAGGAAAAGTTCCAAGTGGTATTCTTCCGAGTTTACCAAGTGTGGGAAAAGCGTTTGAAACCATGGTAACAACTGGGCAATTGCAGGGAGATTTGTTAATCAGTCTTTCAAGAGTAATAAAAGGATATTTGCTATCTGCGTTACTGGGAGTGGTAATTGGTTCTCTGATTGGAATGTCAAGAACAATTAATGAATTGTTACTTCCAATGATTACTGTAATTCGGCAGATTCCAATGATTGCGTGGATTCCATTGATTATTTTGTGGTGTGGAATTGGAGAAGAATCTAAGGTTGTTATTATTGTACTTGCAGCTTTTTTCCCAATTCTGGTAAATGCAGAGAGTGGAATTGCACAAACGCCGGAAAGTTTTCTGGAAGTGGCCAGATTGTATAAACTGGGTTGGTGGAAAACGTTTTCGAAAGTGTATTTACCACATGCCATTCCACAAATTCTGGTGGGATTAAAGCTTGGACTTGGTGTTTCGTGGATGGCAGTAGTCGCATCCGAATTAATTGCGGCTACATCGGGAATCGGATATCGCATGAGTAACGCAAGAAGTCTTATGAGACCGGATATTGTCATTGTCTGCATGCTGGTGATCGGAATTGTAGGAATTTTAATGGATAAAGCAATTGGAATTATTTTTGAATTATTTACCCCATGGGTGGAAAAGAAAAGGAGAGATTAATTATGAAAAAGACGGGAAAGAAATTTATTGCATTATTGACAGCAGGAATATTGGCAATCGGTTTGGCCGGATGCGGAACAGGTGATAGCAAAGGAGCAGATACAGATACTTCTAACACTACACAATCAAAGGGCTTAAAGACATTACGAATTGGAGCAGCCGGGCAGGATGGAAATTATACAATGGAACTCGGAAATCTTGCATATGATAGTGGAATTTTGGAGGATGAATTAAATAAGGTAGGATATACTGCTGAAATTGTACCATTTGCAACAGGAGGACCGGAGATCAATGAGGCATTGGCAGCCAATGAAATTGATGCAGCTATTGTTGGTGATTTTCCTATTTTTACGGCAAACAGCAATGGAATTGATACGACAATAGTTGCACTGACAAATCAGAAAAATCAGTATGGAATTCTTGCGGCAAAAGGCATCAATTCCGCAAAAGATCTGGAAGGAAAAAAGGTAATTGTGCCGGCTGGAACGGTAGCGCAGTATTATTGGGAACATTACGTGGAGGCTAATGGACTGGATGCATCCAAAATTGAAACAATCAATGCGGCATCAGATGCCACTTCTCTGTTGCAGTCGGGAGATGCAGATGCTTATGCAATTACCGGATATATTGCAGCTTATTATGAAGAGCTTGGACTGGGACATGTATTAAAAAATGAAGCAGAAGTTGATGCATCAACAACATTTGCTTTTGAAGTAAAAGATTCGATATTAACGGATGATCTGGGGGTTGCGATTAATAAAGCTTTAATTCGGTCATACGAAGAAGCAGTGAAAAATCCAGATGAGTTATACAAGGATCTTGCATCGGAAACAATTCCGGAAAGTGCATGGAAAGCTTCATATGCATTTGATTCTTCCCTTTCATTTCTTTCTCCGGAGATTACACCGGATATAGAGAAATATTATGATAATTTAAATGAATGGCTTGTTAGTAAAGGCATTATTTCCTCAAAAATTGATGTCAGTGATGTAGTAAATGACAGTTACTTCGCAAAAGCACAAAGCGAACTTGAAAAATAACGTAAAGGGAGATTAATATGGCAGGAAAGAAAAGATTTACAGGTAAAATAGGAAGGTCTTTATATGATACAAAGATAGCATTTCAACAGTCAGACAGTCCTTCTAAGGGAAAGCCGAATGTAATCTATATTTTGATGGATGATATGGGGTTTGCACAACTGGGATGCTATGGATCTAATATAAATACGCCAAACATCGACCGTCTGGCAGCGGAAGGACTTCGATATAATAATTTCCACACGACAGCAGTATGTTCTGCAACCAGGGCATCTCTTCTCACAGGAATGAATCATCATTCCTGCGGAGTAAATACCACAACAGAAGCCAGAAATGGTCTGGATAATAATCTGGGAGGGATTAATCCAAAATGTGCAACAATTGCAGAAATATTAAAAGAGTATGATTATCGGACGTTTGCGGTAGGAAAGTGGCATTTGTGCGGACGGGATGAAAGAACAGATGCGGGACCGTTTCAAAATTGGCCGTTGCAAAAAGGATTTGATAATTATTATGGATTTCTTGCGGCTCATATGGATCAGTGGCATCCGACACTTACACTGGACAATACAATGGTAGAACAGCCAAAGGATGCAAAAGATGGTTATCACGCTACGGAAGATTTTGTAGATCATGCCATTCAATATATATACAGGCATCATTTTTCATATCCGGAACAGCCATTTTTCCTATATTTGTCTTTTGGTGCCATGCATGCGCCACACCATGCCCCAAGAGAATATATTGATGCATATAAAGGAAAATTTGATCAGGGATGGGATGCAATTCGCAGTGAATGGTTCGAAAAGCAAAAGGAACTTGGAGTTATACCGGAAAATGCAGAATTAACAGATCGAAATGAATATGTGCCTGCCTGGGATACATTGTCAGATCGACAGAAAAAAGCTTATGCAAGATATATGGAAACTTATGCAGGAATGTTAACACATACGGATGCACAGATTGGAAGACTGATAGATTATTTACAACAGGCCGGCATATTGGATAATACAATTATTGTGTTTACTTCCGACAATGGTGCAAGTGCGGAAGGCGGAAAGGACGGACATTATAATCAGGGAACCAGCATGGATATTACACAGGATTATCCGCACGATGTGGATCTTGCATTGGAGCACTATGATACCATTGGAGATGAATATTCAATGCCTCATTATCCGATTGGCTGGGCAAATGCTGGAAATACTCCGTTTCAGTGGTACAAAACATGGGTATATGAAGGTGGAATTAAAGATCCGTTAATTATTCGTTATCCGGCGCAGATTAAAGAACAGGGAGGAATTCGCGGACAATTTAATCATGTTTCGGATATTACACCAACTATTTTGGATATGCTTGAATTGGAAAAACCAGAAATAATCAAAGGGGTACCGCAAAAGCCGTTGGAAGGAACAAGTTTTAAGGCAGGGTTTACAGATAAAAATGCTGTAACGGGAAAAGACGTGCAATATTTTGAAATGTTTGGAAACCGTTCTATTTACAAAGATGGCTGGAAAGCTGTAACAAATCATGAATTTACAGAGGACTACAGCAAAGATGTCTGGGAACTGTATCATGTAGAAGAAGATTACTCAGAGAAACACAATGTGGCAGATCAGTATCCGGAAAAAGTAAAAGAATTGGAACAGGAATGGTTTATTCAGGCGGCAAAATATGGGGTCTTTCCAATGGAAAAATTCGGTTTTCATGCATACAGAGACCAGATGAGCGCACGATATCAGGGAATTACACTTCCAGCGGTACATAAAGAGTATAAAAATGTTGCTTATCCTTATGACTTGCCAGATGATCCGGGATTAACAACAAGAACAAATGCTGTCACTATCCGACTGAATCGAAAAACAACAAAAGAAGAAGGGGTGTTGATTTCTTCAGGAGATCGATTTGGAGGGGCAAGTTTGTATGTACTTCATAATCGACTGAATTATGTATACAATCTATATGGAGAAACTTATTATCATGCTGTTTCCGATGAGGAATTGCTCATTGGGGATAATGAAATTAAAGTTTTCTTTGATATAACGGGAAAAGGAAAAGCAACAGTTCGTTTATATCAGAATGGAAAGAAAACTGCGCAGACACAGATTGAAGAATTTAATTATATGACAATGGGTGTGACATCGTTTCGTGTAGATAAATACATAGCGGTATATGAAAAAGATTATAAGGCTCCGTTTTCTTATACGGGAGATATTCCGGAAATAGTTTTGGATATAGCAGCTGTTAATGTGGATGCAAAGGAAGAACTGACGAAAGAACTTCATGCTGATTAAAGATAGAAAGGAATCGTATGGGAAAAACAACATTTACCGGAACAGTCGGACGCACAATTTTTGATACAAAGTATCGTTACAAGACGGCTCCGAAAGAAGAAAAGAAACCAAATGTAATATATATATTGTTAGATGACATGGGATTTGCGCAGCTTGGCTGCTATGGATCAAGCATCCATACACCGAATATTGACCGACTGGCAGAGGAAGGATTGCGCTATAATAATTTTCATACAACAGCGGTATGCTCGGCAACCCGGGCATCCCTGCTGACGGGGGCGAACCACCACACGGCAGGAATTGCAGGGCTGTGTGAAATGCAGACCGGATGCGAAAACGCAGTAGGACATATCAAACCGGAATATGCGACAATTGCGGAGATATTAAAAGAATACGGGTATGCGACATTCTGCTCCGGTAAGTGGCATCTTTCCGCAGAACAGGCGGCAACCGGAAGTGTGGAAAACTGGCCGCTTGCTAAAGGATTTGATCACTACTATGGATTTTTACAGGGAGAAAATGATCAGTTTCATCCGCATCTGATCAGGGATAACAGTGCGGTGGAACAGCCGAAGAGTGTGGAGGAAGGATATCACTTTTCTGAGGATATTGTGGATGATGCCATTCATCATATATTCGAACAGCAGATGACTACCCTGGAACAGCCATTTTTTCTTTATCTGGCATTTGGAGCCATGCATGCGCCACATCACGCACCAAAAGAATATATTGAAAAGTATCGCGGAGCATTTGATGAAGGCTGGGATATTGTTCGTAACCAGTGGTTTGAGCGACAAAAGGAGATCGGAATTATTCCGAAGGATGCCGAGCTGACGGATAAAAATCCATATGTGAAAGACTGGGATGATCTGAATGAAAAACAAAAAGCAGTATACGCAAGATATATGGAAGCGTTTGCGGGAATGTTAGAGCACACGGATGCACAGATCGGCAGACTGGTTTCATATCTGGAAGATGCACAGATTCTTGACGATACCGTCATTGTCTTTTTATCTGATAACGGCGCCAGTGCGGAAGGTGGTGTCGATGGAAGGTTTAATGCGATGCGTGGGCAGGATGTAACCGTAAGCAGCGAGGGCGAGGTAGAATATGCCTATGAACATCTGGACGAAATTGGAACAGAGCTTTCCTTTAATCATTATCCAACCGGATGGGCAAATTGTGGAAACACGCCATTTCAGTGGTACAAAATCTGGGCACATGAGGGTGGTATTAAAGATCCGCTTATTATTCGCTATCCAAAACTGATTAAAGATCAGGGTGGTGTGCGGCAGCAGTATCATCATGTAAGTGATCTTACGCCAACCATTCTGGATATTATCGGAAAAGAAAAACCGGAATTCATTAAAGGGGTACATCAGCAACCATTTACAGGAATCAGTATGAAATATACATTTGCAGATGCCAGGGCGGCGGATGAAAAGCTTATTCAGTACTATGAAGTTATGGGAAACCGGGGCATTTACAAGGAAGGATGGAAAGCAGTGGTTAACCATACCTTCACGGAAGATTATAAGGATGATGTCTGGGAATTGTATCATGTAGCCGAGGATTATTCGGAGAAATATAATGTAGCAGATCAGTATCCGGAGAAACTGCGTGAATTGCAGGAAGATTTTATGCATGAAGCGGGAAAATATGGAGTATTCCCAATGTTGCGCGGTGCCTTTCACGCCAGACCGGAAAATCTTTCCCGTATGTATGGAGATCACTTGCAGTTACCGGAAAAAACGGTTGAGTTTCATAATATTATAGAGCCGTTTGATCTGACACGGGATCGTAACATTGATACTGCAAATGCAAGTCATGTGGTTATTGCGCAGATTGTGCGCAGTTCTAAGGAAGAGGAAGGTGTTATTTACAGTAATGGACAGAGGTTTGGCGGAGTTACCTTCTATGTAAAGGACAATCATTTGAAGTATGCTTATAACGACAATGTATCACATACAATCGCCGGATCAGAACATGAACTTCCAACGGGAACGTTGACTGTAGGATTTTCTTTTATACGCAAAAAAGATCGTGCAATAGTAACACTGTATGTGAATGGGCAGGAGGAAGGAACTGTAAAAATCGAACATTTTGCTTATATGATTGGATTTTCGGCAACCGTAGGAGCGAACCGTTATACACCGGTGGTACCGGAATATGAGGTTCCGTTTGCATGGCAGGGTAAGCTGAATGCATTGAAATTACAACAGCTTCCAACTATAATTGACGGAAAGAAGGAAATTGAAAAATTCTTTTCCGTAGAATAATTTTTGGGAAACACAAGGAGGAACCACTATGCCAGCAGCCAGTATCTTAATCAAACCCGCATCCGCCAATTGCAACATGGATTGTAAATACTGTTTTTACAAATGTCTCAGCAGTCACAGAGAGGAATACAGTAAGGGATTCATGAAGGAAGAGACCCTGGAGACCCTTGTCCGGGAAGCAATTGCGTATGCGGACGGCTCACTCACCTTTGCATTTCAGGGGGGCGAGCCAACGCTGGCCGGGCTGGATTTTTTTCAAAAGGCAGTGGAACTGCAGCAGAAATATAACAATAAAAAACTGCAGATTGAAAACACGATACAGACCAATGGCCTGCTGATTGATGAGAAATGGGCACGTTTTCTGGGAGAACATCGTTTTCTGGTAGGGTTGTCGCTGGATGGTCCAAAGAAAATGCATGACAGATATCGCAAGGATGCCGGAGGACAGGATACATTTGGACGGATCATGAATTCCGTGCAGCTGCTGGAGCAGTACCATGTGGACTATAATGTGGTGACGGTCGTTACAAATGACACGGCAAAACAGGCTTCATTTCTCTATAAATTCTGGAAACGCAATCATTATCCGTTTGTGCAGTTTATTCCGTGCATGGATGAGATCAAACGGCAGGATGGGACACAGGAGCGCAGCATTTATGCGGTGGAACCGGAGCAGTATGGAAAATTTCTGTGCGAGCTGTTTGATCTGTGGTATGCGGATTTTGTCGCAGGGGAGACGATGGATATCCGTATGTTTTCCAATCTGGCACAGATGGCGGCAGGATATCCGGCAGAGGAATGTGGAATGAACGGCTGCTGTAACTGTTATTTTGTGGTAGAAGGAGACGGAAGTGTGTATCCGTGTGATTTTTATTGCATGGATGCGTGGAAACTGGGAACCGTAAAAGATGGATTTGTACAGATGAAAACCTCTGAAAAAGCAAAAGCATTTGTGGAGGCTTCGAGACCGGTCTGTGCAACCTGTCATGAATGTCCGCATTTTTCTCTGTGCAGAGGCGGCTGCCGCAGATGGCGCGAGCCGTTTGTGGATGGAAAGCCGGGGCTGAATCAGTTGTGTTCTGCGTACCGGATGTTTTTTGCACATACGGCAGAACGCATGGAAAGGCTGG
>OBLI01002231.1_pt1 | contig 16912 bp, 7 predicted proteins | sample 1519701 | NCBI WGS metagenome assembly OBLI01 (sample SAMEA3663005, study PRJEB22513) | pig gut metagenome | biome: pig gut; feature: pig-associated habitat; material: faeces | place: France | collected 2012 | reverse complement strand
ATAATATTTTACCATGAATGGAGTGCCTTATGCTAGTTTGTCAACAATCTGAGACTGCTAATAAGGCAGTCTTTTGTTTTGGGGGCAATTATAGTATACTTAACAAGAGCAGTATTATCTGAGTTGGTGTTTTAGGTGGTGATAAGAATGGAATTTTTTACAGGTGATACATTGAAAAATATCCCAAGGCTGCAAGAAATTGATGCGTATAAAAAGCGATTTTGTTTTGACCAATTGAAGGACTATATATCAAAGCCCAATACGCGCAAGGTTATGTCGATATACGGCCTGCGCCGTACTGGTAAGACTGTGTTAATGTTGCAGCTGCTTAATGAGATAGGTGATTCCGAAAAAACATGTTTTATCCGGTGCGAAAAAGGAGACAGTATTCAAGATTTGAAGAATGTCCTTAATGATAATTTAAAGTGTGACTATTTCTTTGTAGACGAAGTAACTAAGCTGGAAGATTTTATAGAATGTTCTTCAATCCTGGCAGATAAATATAGTGAATTGTATGCCAAGAAAATAATCATGGCAGGAACAGACTCACTAGGCTTTTATCTTGCCAAGAAGGATGAATTGTATGATCGTACCTATATGATACATACAACGTATATACCATATAAAGAATATAATTATCTGCTGGGCAAAGGTCTGGAAGATTATATTATGTATGGCGGTACTTTGACAGATGGCAGTGAGTTTTACAACAAGGACAATTGTGATGAGTATACAAATACCGCCATTGCTAGAAATATACAGCATAGTCTTGATAATTTAGGCCGGGATGGTGAGTACGGGGCCTTGGCATCCTTCCGGGAAAAGGGCGAGATGACTACGTTCATCAATAAGATTGTTGAGCTGTATACACGCAGGTTCACAATGGAGATTGTGAATAAGAAGTTCAAGACCCATGACTTTTTGAACTTAAAAAAATATGCAGTCAGGCATGACATTGTTGAGGATGTTGCTCCTTTAGACACTAGAAAAAATGAAGCTTTACGGCAAGCAATTATGATGGTATTAGAAATCAAGGAACCGCTACTAAATCAGGCAACAGAGAGAGCTATGTCTGAAGCGAAAAAATATCTGGAAATGCTGGATGTGGTACTTTTAGTGCCGAATACTGATGAGGTTATATTTACGCAGCCAGGCTTAAAATATTGCCAGGCTGCAGCACAAGTGGAAGTATTAAAGAGTACATCCTTGTTGCCATATAGCGTAACGGAACGTGAAGAACTATCGAAGGTGCTTTTAAACGATATAAAGGGGAGAATACTTGAAGATATAATTTTTTATCAGTTGTCTAAGGATGTTGATTTTAACAGGGATTATGTTTTGGATAAGTTTAAGACAGCAGCCGCTGATGGCGAATTTGACATTGTATGTATACATAGAAGGTCAAATGAAGCGGTGGTAATGGAAGTGAAACATTCTGCTAAACGTGTAGAGCAGCAGACACGACATTTAAATAATGCGCAGTGCTGCCAAGAATTTGAAGCCTGGGCTCACACGAAGATAACAGGGAAAATGGTTGTGTATATGGGGGAAACCCTGGATGGAAAATGCTTTAATGTGAACTATGTAGGTGCAGAAGATCTGCTGAAATCACCGCTGAAATATGTGGAGCAAGCTAAGGAAAACAATATAATTATATCCATTACTCCGGGAGAGCTGGCAGAGGAAATCGCTAAGTTTCCCAATAGTTTAGTTGTGACGGATAATGTCAAAAATCTGGGGCAGAGAATAGTTGCCTCACATTCACAAGGCAAAACAAAATGAATAGGTAATCGTAGTCCATTTAGAGGTGTCATGAGAATGGCATCTCTTTTATTTTGCGACAAATTCGGAATTTAAAAACCTCTGGATAGGATATGCTATTGCCAGCAATAAAATAGATATTTCTGTAGGAGGTTTTTCAAGTGGCTATATCTGAAGAAGAAAAAGTGAAACTGGAAGAAATAAATGCGGTAATGAGCAATAAGAGTTATCAGGATATATATCAGCAGCTGGTTGACAGCATCATGAATAATGATATTCCCTGGCAGAAGCCGTGGGATGGCAATGTGGGAAATGAACTGCTGGGAACTCCTATCAGCGGTGGCTCCGGCAGAGGTTATACAGGTGCTAACAAATTGTTCCTGACTATGCTGCTCAATCAGCTGCGTGATCCGGAAGGCAACGTTGATCCGCGCTTTTATACTTACAAGCAGATAGAAAAGCACGCGGACAAAGGGTATCACCTGGTAAAAGGGGCGCATGGCTGCTGCATCACCATGTATTTCAAAAATACCTTCGATAAAGATGGGGAGCCGTTACCGCTGGAGGAGCAAAAGTGGCATAAGACCTATTGCACTGTGTTCCATCCGAGCCAGATCAGGCAGTCAGTATATGTGCTGGATAAGGATGGCAATAAAATTCCCCTGCTGGATAAGGATGGCAATCAGCGCATAGGCAAAAACGGCAAGTTTTTGTATAAGATGGAAGAAAGGCCGTTTCCGAAGTATGTGCCCCGGTTTAGGCCCTACACTCATGAAGAAACTAACGAGCTGATTGAGATTTTAATAAAGAAGTCTGGTGCAGTAATTTCCCATGACCAGGGCAACAGGAACTTTTATCGGCCTGGGGAAGATGCTTTGCATCTGACACCGCCTTCAACCTACAAGGATATTAATGACTATTATCGTACCGCACTGCATGAGCTGTGCCATTGGACAGGTCATTCCAGCAGGTTAAATCGCAATTTGAGAGGCGGTTTTGGCAGCAGGGAATATGCCAGGGAAGAATTGCGCGTTGAAATTGCTGCAGCTTTTATTTGTAGCAATTTCAATATACCGCTTTCGGAGCAGCATGGTGCCTATCTGAAAAACTGGCTGGAAGTCCTGGATAAAGATCCCAAAGAGATGGAGATGGCCCAGCGTGAGGCTCATCGGATTATTAATTACATCAACAACCTTGTCAGGGACAAGGTAAAGGAGCTGGAAGCTGTCCGGGAAAATCCTGATAGTGAATATTCGGATAGTGAGGACAAAAATAAGGGCAGGAAGAATAATCCTGCCAAGCCAGATGAAGCGGTAAAGGGTGGAGAAGGAAAAAGCAGTAAGGGCTCAGAGGAAAAGAGCAATCAGCCGGAGCCAGTGCCGGAAACTCCCCAAACTGCCGATAGCCTCGAAAAACTGATGAGTGTCAGGCTTCATCATGTAGATGATGGGATGAAGTGGGCAGGCAAATCATTTATTGAAACAGTTAAGGAAAAGCTGCCAATCGACTTTAAGCAGTACAAATCGTCTTCGGCGGATATTATACCTGCTGTGCAGGAGAAAATGACAGAGTATCTGATGCAGCTGGATGTCAAGGCTGGTGATGTGCTGCAGGTGGAAGACAGGCTGTTTTATCTAAACAAATCGGGTAAGCTGTCAAATATCAAGGAGAATAATTTTTTTCAGGAAGTTTCAATCCGTAATTTTAAGGGTATGCAGATTTTTGCGCCGCTTGAAGGAAAGAAAAGGGAGCAGATCAAGGCGGAGCAGATTGCCCAGATTGGGCAGGAGTCTTTCGATGCTTACAGGGCGCAGTTCCGGGATGTGTTTTTTGCTGGGGAAAAGGCTTCCCAGGAAAATATCAAAGATAATGTGGAGATGCAGTATAAAAAATTTATTTATGATCATACCTTTGATTATGGGCTGTCTGGAATCCGGCCATGCGATCAGAAAGCCTGGCAAAAGGCTGATATGGATTTTTGCCTGAAGGCTTTTGAGAACAGTATGGGTGATGCTGTAGCTATGTTTAATGCTGTAAACATCGTTCAGCAGCATAGCCCCTATGCGGTTGCTAATCCAAAGCTGGAATACAGTGATTATCTTACGGATTGCATCATGAAAAATCCGGAATATCAGAACAAGGATGGTATAGGAATGAGCAAGGAAAATAGCTATCAGAGGTAGACAGGAGGAAACAGAGTTATGAGTGAGTATGAAATGAAATTACAGGATTTTGGTCTGAATACTAATCAGATTGAGATTATCCGGGAAATTCTTACAGAAAAAGTGGTAGGGGAGTATTTTTCGCCGGATGAATACTATCCTGCTGATCCAGTGGAATTTTTGCAGGCATGGGAACATGAGAAGGATATTGGTGATTTTGGGGAGCTGAGGATAGCCGGGCGTGATGATTATCTGATTGTTGCAGATGAAAATCCCTACAGGGCAGGAGAAATAATGCCTGAGATTAATGCCAGGGTGGAAGCTGCCGGAGAGATGCTGTGCAGCGTTATGCCAAAGCTCAGGGAGATGTATATCGATGCTGTAGATTTCAGGGACTTTCAGGAGTCCGATGAAAAAGCAATAGTCAAGGCAATGGAAATGCTGGAGGATGGATATTACGCAGCTGATATTTTGACCTATGTCCATAAGGCTGTAATATTGGATAATCCTGATATGCCAGCGGAGGAAGCTTTTCGGAAAAGTACAGATATATTGAGGTTTGCTGAAAAAGCGTTTTACGACGAGCCGATTAAAGAACCATCGTTGGTGGCGGAGTTTTATGAAACTATGAAGGAAGCTATGCTGGATTTCCGTGAAATGGTACAGTCCCTGGATGGCATCAAGGCCAAAGGCAGGGAGGCCTTGCAGAGATTTTTGGGTGAAAAGGATTATGCCAGCAGCCAGGACCAGGCTAAAGGCAGATAAGGAGAGAATGTATCATGACAAGCAAAGAAAGCCTGTTGGCTGAGAATAGCCAGTTTTTGGCTGATGTTAAGAATAATCCTGAGAGATATGTGGAATTTTTGAATACAATGGCAAAGTTTCACAAGTATTCATTGGCGCAGCAGATTAACCTGTTTTTCCATGCTCCGGCATCCACTGTAGCTGTGGCAACAGCACCTATATGGAACAGCACCCTTGGCTGGCAGCTGGAAGAAAATGCTCCCGGTATAGAAATTTTAGATTCTACATCTACTGATGTGGAGAAAGTTTATGATTTTCGCTATACTGATAAGTACAAGGCCGGGACACAGCCGGAAAGTATTTTGTGGTCATTTCGCGAGGATGAGCACAAGGAGATACTGGATAATATGTTTCCTGGGGAAGGCTCCCTGGCAGAGCGCATGATGGATAGCTTTACTGCGGCGGCAGAGCGATATAATGCCCTGGATGGAATAAGTGAAAAAATCTCTGATACAGAACTCTATGCCCTCAGCTGCAGCTATATCATGCTGCAGCGGCTGGGCTATAATGCGGAGGATGAGCTGGGGATGCAGTTCATGCTGCACGATTGGCAGGATTTCAATGCGGAGTTCATGCTTAGCCAGGTTAACAGCATGACAGGAAACATGCTGACTCCTATTGGCCTTATCATCAAGAATCAGGAAAAAGCAAAAGAAGAAACGAGGAGCGATGAGAGCAATGGAAGACAACGAGATGAGCTGGGAGAGGGAGGAAATTCCTCTGGAGAATCTGTATCTGGGGCAGTGGGGGAACGCCCGGAGAAGCTTCCTGATGAGCGAGAGGCCGAACCAGTGGCAGGAGATGTTGCAGAAGGGGACGGCGAAAAGCTACCTGACGAATTATCAGGAGGAATACAGTCAGAAAGCGGATCGTCTGGAGAAGCAGCTGATGGAGAGAAACGGCATACCAGAGCAGCTTCCACCGGGGATGCCGTGCCTGGAGTACGCGGGACTGCTGAACCAGGTGAGGGAGATAGTCCAGGAGTGCCTGCTGAGGGAGATTTGCGAGATGGATTGACAGATATAGACCTGGGAAGCTTTGATTTCACTGCTGATATGTCTTCGGCTAAAGGCAAGAGGGCAGTGTTTGCCATAAATCTGGCAGCTATCAAGCTGGCAAAGGAATTGGAGGCTGTCGGGAGACCGGCCCTGCCCAATGAGCGAGAACTTCTGAAAAATTATCGGGGCTTTGGCGGCATTCCGGAGGTGTTCGATGAGTTTAATAAGTCCTGGGAAAATGAGTATGACGCGCTCAGGGACACTTTGACAGCAGCGGAATATGCGGCTGCCAAGGGTTCTGTGCTTAATGCCCACTACACATCGCCGGAGGTTATTCAGGGGATCTACAAGGCTCTTGAGAAGATGGGCTTTCAGGGTGGCAATATCCTCGAACCGGCAGTGGGTTCCGGCAGGTTTTTTGAGGAAATGCCTCAGACAATGAAGGAGGGCAGCAATCTTTTTGGCGTAGAGCTGGACAGCCTCACCAGCCGTATTGCTGCTCTTGCTCATCCAGAAGCGGAGATTACCAATCAGGGCTTTGAGATGACCAAGTTTGCCAATAATTCCTTTGACCTGGCAATCAGCAATGTGCCATTTGGCGATTATAAGATGCGTGCTGACTTGCTGTATCGAGACAAGGGGATGCTGCTGCACGACTATTTCATCGCCAAGATGGTGGACCAGGTGCGCCCAGGCGGTATTGTTGCTGCCATTACTTCTTCCGGGACGTTGGATAAGCACAATTCCAAGTCACGTGAGTATATAGCCAGGAGAGCGGAGCTGGTAGGGGCATTTCGCCTGCCGTACACAGCGTTCAAGGGGGCAGGTACGGAAGTAACTACAGATATCCTTTTTTTCAAAAAACGTGAGCATGAATTATCTCTGGATGAGGTACGTCATGAGAAATGGATCAATTCGGATGTTAATGGCTACATACCCACAAATGATTATTATCGCGATATTTATGCAAAATCTGGAAAAAACTTCACGGATAATGTTTTGGGGAATATGCGGCAGCGCAGCGGTCCGTTTGGCACTGAATGGTTCTGTGACGAAAATCCGGACAGGCCTTTGGCCGAGCTGCTGGATGAGGCAGTGCAGACGAAAATTCCAGAGGGAATATATCAGGAAAGTGCAATTCCGTTGCCTGTGCCGGTGCAGGAAAAGGCTGCCCGTGCAGGGGCTATAGGATTTTTCTATGAGGATGGCCGTGTTGTGCAGATTAAGTCTGATGGCACGCGGGATAATATTGATGTTTCAGCTACTGATGAAAAGCGGCTTATTTCTGCTATCCATATCCGGGAAGCAGTGTATGATTTGCTGGAAAATCAGCGTAAGGATTGCACGGATGCTGTACTGGCAGAAAAGCAGCACATTTTGAACAGATGGTACGATGAGCATGTGGCACGATATGGCAGGATTCAGCAGGACAGCAAGCTGAAAAAGATATTTGCCCAGGATCCGTCTTATTCCCTGTTGCGTTCCTTGGAAGTGTATGATAACAAGATATTCCTTAAAAAGGCGGATATTTTCACCAAGAGAACTATCAAGCCAGATATTGCACCTCAACATGCTGATACAGCTGAGGATGCCCTAAAGATTTCCCTGAATGAGCGTGGCGATGTAGACCTTGAGTATATGGCAGGGCTGACAGGCAGCTCAGAGCAGGATGTTATCAATGACCTGGAGTTTACCAGCATTTACTACAATCCTGCAGCAGATAAATACCAGCTGGCAGATGAATACTTGTCCGGCAATATTCGCCAGAAAATTGAGGAAGTAGAGCAGGTTATAGCTGATTTGTCTGAGCGGAAGCAAAAGGCTGTGGCAGAAAAGATTTTTCCTGGCTGGGACAGATATGAGTTCACCCCGGCAAATGAGATAGAGGCGCATATTTACAGTGCGATTCAAAACCGTGTCAAGGAGTACAATGTCGACAAGGACTGCAAGATGTATCTCCATAAACACTATGACAATCGTGACCTGATGCTGATGGCATATGCGGCGCAGTTAATCTCCATACCGCTTGAATATGACAAGGATCCATTATTTCCGTTGCAGGCAATCAAGCTGGGCAGACCGATGGAACAGCGGTATAGAGCCTGGGATATGTCTTCATATTATCATGAACTTTTGCTTCGGCTTAAAATTCCAGAATTTGTTCAGTTTAATATCCGTGAGTGCATGTTTGATAATCCTGACCATCCAGATGCCTGGAAAAATCCGGAATATATGGCTCCAGTGTACAATTTTTTGCTGAAAAAGGGTTCAGAGCTGGATGTGGAAGAATACCAGAGCAAGATGCGTGGCTTATCCTACCAGGAACAAAAATCTTTTTTTGACAAGGAAGCGGCAGATTTTCCTGCCTTTTTGGAAGCTTATCAGCAAAAGGCTGCCGAGTTGGTAGAAGCTGATGAGGTATGTCGGCAGCTACATCAAAAAATTGACAGGCTGCAGCGTAATCGGCAGGCCCTGGAAGCTGCCAAGCCGGAGGATTTGCAGCCAGGGGAAATTTCTGTCAACCTTGGTGCAACCTGGCTAAATCCGTCAACTATCAGGGAATTCCTTTTTGAGACTTTGAATATTCCGTCGTATCAAAGCAATATAACGGTGGAATTTTCCCATGTGACAGGGGAATGGAAAATCAACAATAAAAATGTCTTGGAAGACAATCCGCTGGTGAATACTACCTACGGTACTTCAGGCTCCAGTGCAAATGGAAAAAATGCCCTTGAGCTTTGTGAGCTGGCTCTTAATCTGCGTGAAGCGAAGATTTATGATACGGTTTACGTGGATGGCCGTGAGCGGAAAAAACTCAATGAAAAAGCAACGCTGGAGGCACGCATCAAGCAGCAGGATTTGAAAGATGCTTTTAAGAAATGGCTTTTTGCCGATGAAAAGCGTTCAGAAAAAATCACGGAGTATTACAATCGCCATTTTAATAGCATCAAGCCCAGGGAGTACAATGGCGAGTACCTGACATTTCCCGGCATGACTGCGGATATTACTTTAAAGAAGCATCAAAAGGATGCAGTAGCTCATACCTTGTATGGTGGCAATACATTGCTGGCTCATTGTGTAGGAGCCGGAAAAACCTTTGAGATGATTGCCAGTGCAATGGAATCCAAGCGGTTAGGACTGGCAAGCAAGTCACTGATTGTCGTGCCTAAGCATCTCACAGAGCAGATGGGAGAGGATTTTCAGAGGTTGTATCCGGGAGCAAAGGTACTTGTGGCCACAGACAAGACCTTTACAGCCAAAAACAGGGAGGAATTCTGTTCAAAGATTGCTACCCAGAATTGGGATGCCGTCATTATGGGCTATACCCAGTTTGAAAAAATTCCTTTGAGCCTGGAAAGGCAGAAGATTATTCTGCAGGAACAGATTAATGAGATTATTGAGGGCATGGAAGAATATGCCGATGAGTATGGCAAAAATAATTTTACGGTCAAGCAGATGATTCGTGCGCAGAAGAAGCTGGAATCAAAGCTCATGTCCATGAACAAACAGGAAAAGAAGGATCAGACTGTTGTGTTTGAGGATCTGGGCATTGACAGGCTTTATGTGGATGAGGCTCATTACTTCAAGAATTTATATACACCTACCAAATTGTCCAATGTAGCCGGTATTCAGACGACTGAGGCAGATAAGACCATGGATTTCTATCAGAAGTGCAAGTATATCAATGAGATCACTAATTGCCGCGGCCTTGTATTTGCCACGGGCACCCCGGTATCTAACAGCATGACGGAGCTGTATACCATGCAGCGTTACCTGCAGCCTGAGACATTGAAGGAAAGCGGGCTTGGATTTTTTGATGCCTGGGCTGCGAACTTCGGTCAGCAGGAAACGGATATGGAAATCAATCCGGAGGGACAGGGCTTCCGGGAGCGTACCAAATTTGCCAGGTTTCAGAATCTGCCGGAGCTTATGGCCATGTTCAAGGAGATTGCTGATATCAAGACTTCTGATATGCTGGATTTGCCGGTTCCAGAGGAAAATATTATCGTGGAGCGCATGAAGCCGACACCGCTGCAGAAGGAAATGGTTAACATGCTGGCTGAACGTGCCAAGGCAGTACGTGACAAGCTGGTGGACAGCTCGGTTGATAACATGCTTAAAATCACCAATGAGGGGCGATTGCTAGCTCTTGACCAGAGGATTATGCAGCTGGATGCACCTGATAACCCGGACAGCAAGGTAAATAAGTGTGTCAGCAATGTGCTTGAATTGTACAGGGAAACCAGCGAGGATAAAGCTACCCAGCTGATATTCTGCGATAAGTCCACACCGAATAAGGCAGGAAATTTCAATGTGTATGATGACATCAAGTCAAAGCTGATTGCTAACGGAGTACCGGCTGAAGAAATTGCCTTTATACACGATGCCAAGACGGATGCGCAGAAAGATGCATTGTTTGACAAAGTAAGGAAAGGTGAGGTGCGAATCCTGTTAGGTTCAACGGATAAGATGGGCGTGGGTACCAATGTACAGGACAGGCTCATTGCCACCCATGACCTGGATGTGCCGTGGAGACCGTCAGATTTGGAACAGCGCAAGGGCCGGATAGTTAGGCGAGGAAATACCAATGCCAGTGTGAAGATTTTTCGGTATATTACTGAGGGGACTTTTGATGCCTATATGTGGCAGATTTTGGAGAATAAGCAGCGGTTTATATCCCAGATCATGACATCGAAGGTGCCAACGCGTACTTCGGAGGATTGTGATGAAGTAACCTTGTCCTATGCAGAAGTCAAGGCATGTGCCACAGGCAATCCGCTTATTAAGGAAAAAATGGAAGTTGATAATCAGGTAAAGAGGCTGGAAATTGACAAGTCTAATTATCTGACTGCCCAGGATAAGCTCAAGAGAAAGTGTCAGATGGAATATCCGCTGCAGATAAAGTCCCTGGAAGCCAATATTGAAAAGCTGCAGGATATGAAGCGGCAGGCGGAAGCCAATACCATAAAGATGGAAAGTGGCGAGATTTTATTTTCGCTGGAGCTGAACGGCAAGACATATATTGACAAGAAAGAGGCCGGACAGGCTCTTATGAAGGCAGCCAAAGGCGATTTAACCAAGGTAAAGGGACACTACAGGGGATTGGCTTTGACGATGCGTAATGAACTGCGGACCGGGCTGACGAATATTGTGCTCAGCTACAAAGGGCAGCAGGAATGTAATTTGTCTGGTGTGGATACGTATAATATAACGCGTATGGATGCAGCTATAGAGCAGATATACAGTGACATCAAGAACCAGACGAAAAGACTGGATCAGCTGAAGCATGATTTTGAGCTTGCCAAGCAGGAACTGCAAAAGCCTTTTGAGAAGGAAGAACTGCTCCGGGAAGTGACTGCCAGGCAGAAGGAGCTGGAACTGAAAATCCAGTCAGCTATGGACGAGGATAGTGCGATAAAGCAGGAAGGTTATGTCAGGTTGGGGAATGTCATAGCTCTCTTTGACAATGAGGGGGAGTTTTGCCCGGACAGGCTGCCGGAAGAAGATTTGCTGATGCGTGCTTTTTGGTTTAAAGCGGCAATGCTTTATCAGGAGCACGACAATCAATGGGACAAGGAATTTGATTTTGAAATTTACAAGGAGCTGGTGGAAAAATTTGGTATAACGGAATCTCGCAGCGGCGAGCACGGCTATGATGCATTTGATGTTGTGGATGTGATTATCAAAAATTCCCCTAGTGTACCGAGTTATGAGGATTTAGGGATGATTATGGAGCAATATCATAATTCTGAACAGACAGCAGCCAGGGAAGAATATCAGGACTCTTGTGCAGGTATGGCAATAGCGAGATAAAAACATATAGTCTGTCCAATTTGAACAATACATATATTTGATATTTGGAGTATCCACATAGCGTGGGTACTCTTTTTTTGGCAAATTTGCGACAAATTCGCAATTTGAAATGCCATAAATTTAGTATGATGGTTTTAGCAAAGTGGGAGGATGGATATATGCCAAAAAGACAGCACAATTTTTTCGTCATGCTAATGATAGCAGCGTTTATACAGATTTTGATATGCGGTACAGGTCTGGCAACAACAGCCTATGCGGAAATGAAAAGTCCCTTGAATCCGCCGTTTCAGGTTACGTCCCCTTTTGGCGAAATCAGCGGTGTGAGAAACCATATCCATAAAGGTGTGGATATAGGCGTGCCGACAGGCACTCCTGTTTATGCTGCTGATAGTGGCACCGTGGTATTATCCGGCTATGATGAGGGCGGTTATGGAAATTGGATTGCCATACAGCATAACGATGGCATGGGATCTATTTATGGGCATCTGGATGAACGGCTTGTGTATGCCGGGCAGGTTGTCAGTAGAGGGCAGCTTATTGCTTATTCAGGCAATTCCGGCCACAGCACGGGCCCGCATCTGCATTTTGAGGTAATCCAAGGAGATGTCTTTTCCGGCACGAAGGTAGACCCAGGGCTATATATTCCAGCTATTTTGACAGCGGAGTGCAGCGCAGATGGATATAATCCGGGAAAGCCGCCTATAACCTTGGAAATCGCGGAAGATTTTGCCAAAGTGGTGAGGGACATTATCAATCATACAGTTGAACTGCTCACTAAGGGCATAAGCAATATCAAGGACATGATTTACACTGTTTTTGCTATATTGCTTACCATAGATTTAGGCTGGGCAATTATTACTCGTTTTCAGACGGAAGATGGAAGATTCTGGGTTTGGCTTGTTGAGAAATTTTTCTTATATGGTTGCCTGGTTTTCATCATAACTCATTGGAGCGATACAATCAGCACCCTGGCATTAAATAGTTTTCCGGCAATCGGTGCAATTTCAGTGGGCAGCAATTTGGAGGAAGCAGGAAAATTGTTGTCAGATCCGACAGCAGTTATCCAAAAGGGCATGAGCATTGTAGCGCAGCTGATAAATGAGATGCTGAGCATTAATTCCATGCTGGATGTGTTGATGCTTAATATAACGGCTATTTCCTGCGGTATATTTGGGATGATATTTATGATATGTTTCTTTATCATTGGCATTCAGATCGCCAAGGCATATCTACAATTCTATTTTACAATCCTGATGAGTTTTACTGGTTTTTTGTTTTCCGGCTGGAGCTATACGCGAAAATATGGAGCCAATGCCCTTAACGGTGTATTTGTGGCTTCCATAAATCTTATGTTTTTTTGCGTGTTTTCCGTTATGCTGACAAATACCATGCAGAATATTACAACGGCTGAATTTATAACTCAGGTAAATAATCCGGCTTCAGCTGTCGCAACTGGTAAGATACAATCCCAGGAGCAGCTGTTGGCAGGGATGCGCAGGGTGGAATCCTACAATGGCAATTACCACTGCGATAATGGTGTTGGGTACTATGGAGCTTATCAGGTCTGCAAGGATTATTGGGACAGCTGGTGTGATGATTATATGGCTAATCGTGGTAATGGGCCGGCCCTTGATGATGACAGCAGCTATACACGCTTTAATGGGTATGGGGAGCAGGGGACAGCTCCGGAGCCAGCAACGCACTGGCCGTGGAGTCCGCATAATCAGGATTTGGTGGCAAGTTATATCACAAGGGGGTATTATCAGGAATATGGCAGCTGGGAGGCTGCGGCCAGGGCATGGAATCAGGGCACAGGCGGCATGGAAAGTGCAGAGGCTTACGAATATCAAAGGAAGGTTGCTGGCAGTGTGGGATTCGTGATGGAAAAGAGAGTAAATTATGTTGTTATGCTTAAGCTGCTGCTTGTTGTTATCATCTTTATGAAGATGGCTGACTGTATTTCCGGCAGATTTATGAAACAATTCGGGCAGCCGGGGTTCAGGCTGGGAAATGAGCAGGGATAAGAGAGTTATATCGGGAGGTTTTTTATCATGGCAAAGTTATCACTGAAGAAAAAAAGCTGCATAGCAGTTGCTGCTGCCTTAGTGATTGTAGGCGGCAGCGCAGTATATGCAAGGACGGTTCCAGGCTGGGATGAACCTTGGGATCCGCCAAATTATTATTCGCCTACAAGCATATCCTGGGCAGATACCAATAATCCGAGTTTTTTCTATCGTGATTTGGGCTGGCAGGGTGGCTCTGTGCTGGATCCCAAGCGGCTGGCACAGTGGGTTACTACTGTCAGCCAGTGCGTAAGCTGGCTTTCCAATGCTGAAAATATCTTGGAGTTGAAAATAATCAACAGCCTGCCATTATCTGCAGATATTTTCAACAAGGATCAGCAGATGTTAAGAAAAACACAGACCATCACCGAGGAAACCTACAGGATATCTCAAGGACAGGGGATTTTTGGCAGTGAGGATTTCAGAAAATCCAATCGCTGGAATGAAGATGAGTACGAATATAATGCAGATAGGCAGGCGCAGGCCGTAGAAAATGCCACTGCCAGAATTGCTGAAACATCGGCAGCTGCCATCGCTGATACAGAAGAAATCAACAGGCAGCTGGATGAGCTTTTGCAGCAGGCCGCTGAGGCAAAAGGAGAGCGGGAATTGGCCCAAATCAATATGCAGATACAGGCATTGAAGGAAGCTATCTGGGCCAGGCGTAATGCCTTGATAACTAATTTTGCAAATATGAACAGCATAACAGAGACAGTAAAAAACAATAAACTGCTGAATGATTCAAGGCAAATCAGGGAAGCGAAGCTGAATATACAGGATCCCTACAATAGGTCGGAGCATCAGGAGAAGCTGGTGCCAAAGCCGGAACCGATTGGTTTTGTAAAATTTGAAGATTGAAGATACTGAAAGAGCCATCTGAAGCTGCATCTCAGATGGCTTTCAAATTTTGCGACAAATCACGTTTTTAAAGCGTTTTGGACAGGATATACTTGATACATCATAAACAGAAAGGTGTGTAACTCATGACGGATAATAAAATTCAGAACTAGAATGATATTCCGGAATACAAAAATCGGGAGGCCGTATGGCCAAGGATTTTTGCGGAATATAAGATTAGCGAGGAACTGTTGGATGAATTTCTAACAACGGCAGAAAAGGTATATTAGTGGAGAATTTTAAAGATACGGCTCAAAAGTGCTTGCTCAATACACATAGAGAAGTGAAAACAGGTAAAGCACGATAATCAAATTATAGGAAAGAAGGTAAAAATATGGGGACTTATAGTGAGATTGCTGCAGCAATGCAGCGGAGGGATTATGAGGAAATGCTGAAGTCAGTTAGCCAACATCAGCATAAGAAGGAGCTGGAAGATTTTTTCCAGGAAGCTGATAAGCTGGTGCTTGGAGAAACAACCTCGATTGATAGCTTAGATGTTGTAAATGGTAATTCGCCGGAGGATGTCATTGTGCTGCATTGGCCTAATTATAAGAGGTGGAGCATAGGAGAAGATGAATTTCTGAATGATTGGTGTGACAGGTGTGGCGGTGATTATGTACGTGTCGGTAAGGAGTCAGATGATATTGTTAAAAATCTTAACATGTACGAGATTAGTGTAGGGGAGACCACTGTAGATTGGCAGGCAGGCGATACACGTTATGATATGAAAGATGTATTAGAAAAGATATCTCTGCAGTGTGGCGGCGCAAAGGCGATGGCAGATAAATATGCTATTCCGGAGGAACGGCTTACATGGATGCAGCTGCAGGAAAAGTTTATGCCGGAGGACAAAAAGGCAAAAATGGCTGATGCGGTTAATTTGGCGGATGCAGGACAACGTGGGGAATTTTTAGGTCAGATTATCGATGTTTTTGAGGATTTTTTGGAGGAACAGCAAGTTAAAGTGCCATCTCCTGAAGGAAGTGAAATTGATGAGCAGGATAATGTACGGCTTTGTGGCAGCCATTATGATAAGCTGCATGATGCCTTGGAAAACTTAATGGTAAATTGGCAGGTTATGCCTGGGCTGCCAAGGGAGAATAATGCGGTACTTACCCCTGGGGAACTGGCTGCTGAAATTAATTCTTTTTCCAATGAGCCTGCTGAAAAGCTGCGCATGGTGGAAAATATCAAATCCATCGGATTTGCATTGGTGAACAAAGATAGAAATAACATAACGAGGAACAGATAAAAAGATTTTAGGAGGTAGTGTGCTATGGAAAACGAAATCTATAAAAATTTACCACTTTCCCAGGGTGAGATTAATACCTGGGAAGATGTGCCGGGGTGGCAAGAGCGAAATGTGGATTTTCAGACCTTATTTCATGATTATAAGGTAAACAAGAAGATGCTGGATGAATTTTGTACATATCCGGAGGCCTTCAAGTACCATACTGATCATAATTTCACATGGTATGAGATTAATGCGTGCAGCTACAATATTTTCTGTTATCAGCCATATGATAGTGAATATAAAGAATTGGTAGTAAAGCACTGCAATAAGGATCATTTCAATGCAGATGCTTTTTATAATAATCATACTGTTCCATATGATTTAGGCACTAAGGCGGCCTTGCTTGAATTTGCTTCTGCTGGAAATGAATGTGCGTATTTAGAGTATGAAGGTAAATTGAGCTTGCTATCAACAGTGGAAGCAGTGGATATGGCAAAGCTGAAAGAATTTCATGATCCTGATATGAGTGAGTTTTCTTCAAGAGATTTTCTGCTGCATCAACCTTGGCATGGTGCACAGGTTTGCTGGCTCACACACAATTTGACCAATATGGACCAGCTGACATTGGAATACTTCATGAGTAAGGATTACAGTGGCTATCAGTGGGAAATATTGAAGAATATTGCAACTTATCAGTACAATTTGGATGATAAGTTTATTGAAGCTCATATAGACGAGCTTCCTTCTGAGGCTTTAGCAGCAAGAGTAAATACAGGATATATGCTTTCAGAAAATATACTGCAAAAATATGAAGACAAGCTTTGTGTATTAGATAATATAGATCGCCTGGTTACATATCGGTATATATCGCAAGAAAGAAACTTTTCAGAGGCGTTCATTGAAAAATATAAATCCGGCCTGGAAGAAAATGGCTGGGAGTGTATTTCTGGAAAGTATAAGTTGAGCCAAAATTTTATAGAACACAACTATGATAAAATCAATTTAGAGGCGATCGAGTATAATGATACTATTCCATATTCCATAGATGAGGTTAAGCAGTTCATCAAGAACGGTGAGAAAGCTGCCAGAATAGAAACGATTAGCGCAGTGAAGGATAGTATCTTGGAGGCACTGAGAGCTTCTGGATTAACTTCCAAGGAGCAGTTGCAGATACTTGAT
>OBLI01002230.1_pt1 | contig 16919 bp, 14 predicted proteins | sample 1519701 | NCBI WGS metagenome assembly OBLI01 (sample SAMEA3663005, study PRJEB22513) | pig gut metagenome | biome: pig gut; feature: pig-associated habitat; material: faeces | place: France | collected 2012 | reverse complement strand
GTGCAAACAACTCTGCTCATAATAGCAGATTGCCTTGCATAGCAGTTGGCAGTATCAGGTCTCGTCAGCCTCCCAGCCCCCTATTTCAGGCTTGCTCGTAAAGTATCATTATGTTTCTATGGCAAAATATAAGGGATTGCTGATAAGTAAGTGGGGAGCTGTCGCAGAATTGCAACTGTTAGCAGATAATGCGATGGGCGGAGAAGGCGGTGCCAATGCAAGGCACTGAGACGCGCCTCGGTGCTTAGCGAGTCGCAAGCCGTAGGCGCAGCGAGAGCTTAGCATCCGCTAGGCGTGGATAGTAGCGCGAGCGTGCCTGCATTGGCATTGCCTCTCCGACCATTGGAGTATTTGCTGATGTTTTTCTGACAGCTCCCCTGCACTAATCAATAAAACTTACATATATCGCCAAAGTAACGATCAAGCACTACGACAAACTGAAATTTACTTCATTGGAAAATGCATTAGCTAGTAGTATAATATAGGAATAGCTAGTAGTAGATTCAACAAAAGGGGGAAGTACAAAGAATGAACGAAGTAATTCAGGCTATGAAGGGCAGGCGCAGTATTCGCAAGTTTAAGCCGGAGATGCCGCCAAAGGAAGATATAAAGCAAATTATTGAGGCAGGGCTGTATGCAGCCAATGGCCGTGGGAAGCAGGCAACAATTATAATTGCCGTTACAAATAAGGAAATGCGGGATAAATTTTCCAAAATCAATAGGGAGATAGGTGGCTGGGATGAAGGCTTTGATCCATTTTACGGGGCACCAGTTATTTTGATTGTATTGGCTGATAAGGAGTGCCTGACCGGCATCTACGATGGCAGCCTCGTCATGGGGAACATGATGCTGGCAGCTCATTCCATGGGGCTGGGCAGTATCTGGATTCACAGGGCAAAGGAAGAATTTGAGCTGCCGGAATATCAGAGCCTGCTGAAGGAGATGGGCATTGAAGGCGAATGGGAAGGCATTGCCCATTGTGCCGTTGGCTACATTGATGGTGAGTTACCAGAGGCAGCTGCCAGAAAAGAAAACAGAGTTTTTTGGCTAGAATAGATTTAGCAATTTGCAAAATAAAACAGGTACTGCTTGGTAAGATGTAAAACTTGCCAGGCAATACCTGTTTTTCTTTTGCGTAATTGTTATCTTATCTGTACATCAGATAATCATCACTTTCTGTATCCATGTCCACATCAATAACACCACATACATAAGGGGCTATTTCGTACAACTGGAACAGGAAATGCACATGCCTGTTAGCATCGAAGTAGAACTGCTCAGGCAAGGAGGATAGGGGCAGGATGCCATCAAAGATGATAAGCCCATCGTTTTCCGCAGCCTTTTTGGCCAGCTTGTTAGTGAGCAGTTCCGACGTATAAATATCTTTGCCATATTTTTCTGCCGAGAACTCCTTCAGGTCAAATGCGACAATTTTTTCGCCTGTCTGTGGATTGAAATTCAGCCCATGGATATAACGCATAGGGTGGGCGGCATGTTCAACATTAATGTACTTGGTCAGGACAATGCTTAGCACTGAATCGTCATTGCAGGTGACGGTATAGCTGTTGCCCAAGTAGACTTTATTCCAGTCCTCATTGTCCTTGTAGCACTCGTCAGTCTGGCTGATAAATGCCGCAATATTCTTTTCAATTTCTATATTGATGGCAGCAGTGGCATCAGGATTGCCTGGCACGGTAACAACAGGCACCTGAATGTCAGGGTACTGCTGCTGCACAGATGGTTCAACCTGCGCCGGTGCGGCAAAAGCCGTAGCCGCAAGCATGAACAGCAGGCAGAAAGCACAAAGGGATGACTTTACAAGCTTGAACATAGAATTTCCTCCTTAGATTAATATTTTTTGGATGCTATAACACCATAAAGCAGGGGGAACGATAGGGAAAATCATGTTGCACGTGAAACATGGCTGTCACCTTTAGCAGTTATGCAATGAAAATATTAGTTGGCACCGATAATCTCGTTGGCGATATTCAGAGCCACTACACCATCAGAGGCGTAGTAGTCTGCCCCTGCCTCATCAGCATATTCCTGGGTGAGGGCGGCACCGCCTACCATGACCTTGGCATTGATATTCTGCTCCTTCAGCTGGCGGATAACCTCGTCAATCTCAGTCATGGTGGTGGTCATCAGGGCGCACAGTCCCACGATGGCTGCCTTGTTGTCCCGGGCGGCGGCTACAATATCCTCTGCCGGTACATCCTTCCCAAGGTCAATCAGGTTGAAGCCGCTGTTTTCCAGCAGGGCACCTACGATATTCTTGCCCAGGTCGTGGACGTCACCTTTGACTGTGGCAAGTACCACCGTGCCCTTGGTACTTTCGCTGGCGGCAGGGAATTTCTCCTTCAGCTTGATGAAGGCGCTGCGCATTGCCTCTGCAGAAAGCAGTACCTGTGGCAGGAATACCCGTCCTGCACCGAAATCCACGCCGATTTCATTCATGGCGGCCGTGAGGGCCTTTTCTGTAATCTCGTTTGGTTCCAATCCGGCATTAATGGCATTTTCTACTAAAGTACCGATTTCATCAGCCTCGCCTTCAATGACAGCGGCCTTCAATGCATCCAGCGGCGTCAGCTCTACATGCTTTGCCACGGCAGCCTTCTTCGGCACGGCCAGGTTTTTCTCGTTGCGGCTGAAATCCCGCCCGTTAGGGTCCTTGCCAAGAAGTGCCATGCTGGCCATGAGGGCATTCTGCATGGATTCATCATAAGGGTTCATAATCGGGGCATCCAGCCCGGCTGCCAGGCACATGGTAAAGAAGGTGCTGTTAATCAGAGGTCTGTTTGGCAGGCCGAAGGAAATATTGCTCAGTCCCATCGTGGCAGGATAGCCGTATTTCTCCCGGTAAAGCCGCAGGGTTTCCAGGGTGTGGTTGCAGGCATCTGCATCCGCCGCAACGGTCATCACGAGACCATCCAGCAGGAAATCACCATCCTTGAGTCCTGCTGCTTTAGCAGTGGAAATGATTTTGTCCATGACAGCCAGTCTTTCAGGTGCAGTTTTTGGAATACCCTCGTCAGTTAATGGCAGGCAGAGGATGGCAGCACCGTATTTTTTGGCAAGTGGAATAAACTTCTCCAGTCGTTCCACCTCGGCACTGACGGAGTTAATCAGGGCACGGCCAGGATATGCCCGAAGGCCTGCCTCCAGGGCGGTGGCATCGCTGGTGTCGATGGCAAGAGGCGCATCGGTCAGCTGGGCGATTTCTGTTACGGCACGCTTCATGGCAGCTGCCTGGTCAATGCCGCCTACGCCCATATTTACATCAAGCAATTTTGCTCCGGCTTTTACCTGGTCCAGAGCCTCACGCTTGACGGAGGCAAAGGAGCCGTCCTTGATTTCTGCTGCCAGCTTTTTTCGGCCAGTAGGGTTGATGCGCTCGCCAATCAGCACTGTCGGCAGTTCCTTGTCCACAGTGACGGTCTTGCTGCGGCTGGTTAGCATCAGACGGCGGCGCAGGGGAGCGAACTTAGGCGGCTCCACGCCCTGCAGGGCAGACTTGATGGCGGCAATATGCTCCGGGGTAGTGCCGCAGCAGCCGCCCACGTAGGTAGCCCCTGCCTGCACCAGCTTAGGGGCCCAGGTGCCGAAATCAGCAGGAGACATAGGGAAGACGGTCTTGCCGTCTATGAGCTGGGGCATGCCGGCATTTGGCTGGACGCTGATAGGCTTGGTGGTATTTTCAGAGATTGCCTTGACGATAGGTACCAGCTGCTCAGGGCCAAGGGAGCAGTTGATGCCGATGATGTCCGCCCCCATGGCATCCAGGGTAATGGCGGCAGTCTGAGGGTCCGTGCCTGTTACGGTGCGTCCGTCTTCGCTGTAGGAAAGCTGGCAGATAACAGGCAGGCTGGTGGCGTCCTTGGCTGCCAGCAGGGCGGCACGCATTTCCTGAATGTCAATAAATGTCTCAATGAGGATGTAGTCAGCTCCGGCAGCTTCCAGAGCTTTGGACTGCTGGAAATAATTTTGGTACGCTTCCTCAAAGTCCAAATCCCCCAAAGGCTTGACGAAACGTCCGGAAGGACCCATGCCGCCAGCAACCTTAATAGGTCTGCCATCGGCAGTCTTTACAGCCTTTGCCGCCTTTACGGCAGCGGTATTTAGTTCTACTACCCTGTCCTGCAGGCCGTAATGCTCCAGCTTCAGGGCGGAGGCGCCAAAGGTAAAGGTCTCGATGATATTGGCACCGGCATCTGCATAGCGCTGGTGTACCTTGGTGACCTCAGCAGGATTTGTCAGGCAGAGCATCTCCGGACAGGCTCCCGGCTGCAAAAGTCCCAGCTGCTGAAACATGGTGCCCATGGCACCGTCAAAAATATGTATCATAATTGTATACCTCGCCTTATAATTTTTTGTCAGATAAGCATGACACGATACAGCAGGCACATCCGAAAGCCGTGCTGTTATCGTGTTATTGCCGTGTTGTTAGTGTACTATGTTTACAGCTTTTATGCAAGAGTATTTACATACTATTTTGCTAGGTAAAATAAATTTTTATTCACTGGCTCTGGCAGGGCAATCCAGTTTGCTGCAATGGCGGCAATCATGTTTTTTGGCGGAGGCTGCAGCTTCAATGCCTGAGTTCCGGGCGGAGCCGTTGCAGTTTGGAACGGCATCAGGATAATACAGCCCGATGACAGCCGTAATGGATTTTCGCGGCATCAGCATCAGTGATTCCGTGAGGGAAATGCCGATCTGGCTGCCGCCTGCCAGCTGCAGGATTTCTGTCTGCTGCTGGATTGGCCAGTCACCATAGCCGGGGCTGAATCGCCATTTCATGGCAAGCCCCAGCTTTTTCACTTCATTGTGGATGGTTTTCTCCATGGCATCTGCCACCTGTTCTACAGCAGCGGTGGCGGCGGCGTCCAGCAGCACCGAAAAGCTGTACCTGCCTTCCTCGAAGGATTTTGTCACCTGCTTTTCGATGGCTTCGCCTACGGTAGCAGCCATGACAATCATCTTGCAGCAGCCTGCGAGATGATTGCCGATGCTGCTGCCCTGCAAGGCAAGGCGGTTAGTGCTGGTGCCGGTATTGTCCTTGCAGTGCCGGGCAGTACATTGTGGGGAAAGGGTATTTTCAGTGTTAAGCAGAAGAAGCTGCCGGGGGGAATCATAATCGTATAGCTGCCAGATGCCTTTGGGCTGGATGAGAAGCTGCGCTTCCATGCAGGCATCATCAATCAGCTGCTGGCTGAAATCGGCCTTCTGCAGCCCCGCATATCGCCTGGCTTCCGCAGCATCTATGGCAAAGATAGGTGAATTGTATATGGGCATAGTCATACCTCCCGGAGAAAAAATGTATAGTGCATCTGCCCTGCATTTCGGCAGCAGAATATGTTTCACGTGAAACAAGCAAAGCTGTGGAACAGTATCGATGAAAGAGTATTATAGAATGATTATAGCATGTGTATGGGGAATTTTATGTATTTAGTGAGAAAAATATTTTGCCTTTTGCTGCTATGAGAAATTTTTGCAATAATTAGGGATTTATCGCGATTTTTTATCGAAAAAATCCGTTAATGATGGTACAATATAAAAGCACTAATTTTGCATGAAGCTTTTGGATAGAAGAAAGTGGTGAATATATGGGAAAGATTATTGCTGTAGCCAACCAGAAGGGGGGCGTTGGCAAGACAACCACCTCGGTCAATCTCAGTGCGGCATTTGCCGAGATGGGCAAAAAGGTGCTTTTGATAGACTGCGACCCTCAGGGGAATGCTACCAGCGGCCTGGGGATTGAAAAGGACGGGTTGGAGCTGAGCATTTATGATGCCCTGATTAATGATACGCCTATGGAGGAGATTATCATCCAGACGCAGTTTGGCCTGGACGTGGTGCCATCGGTCATGGATTTGGCCGGTGCCGAGGTGGAGCTGGTCAATCTGGAAGACAAGCAGTACAGGCTGAAAAAGTCAGTTGAATTAGTAAAGGAAAAGTACGACTATATTTTGATAGATTGCCCGCCATCCCTGGGGCATGTTACCCTGAATGCCCTGACGGCAGCTGACTCCGTGCTGCTACCTTTGCAGTGCGAGTTCTACGCCTTGGAGGGGCTTTCCCAGCTTCTTTCCACGGTGCAGCTGGTGCAGGAGCAGCTGAATGAGAAACTGAGGATTGAGGGGCTGGTGCTGACCATGTATGATTCCCGCACCAACCTGGCCGAGCAGGTGGTGGAGGAAGTAAAGACGCATTTTCCGGACATGGTTTATGCCACCAAGATTCCAAGAAATGTGCGCCTGAGCGAAGCACCGTCCTTTGGCAAGCCGATTTTTGCCTATGCGTCAAGCTCCAAGGGCGCACAGGCGTATATGAGCCTGGCAGAGGAGGTTGTAGCAAATGGCTAAGAAGATAGGCGGCCTGGGCAAGGGGCTTGGTGCCTTCGGGCTGGGGCGCGGTGTCAGCAAGTCCCTGGCGAATTCTGTCAGGAATGTGGAGGCAGTGCCATCAGCCGGCAGTGATAAGTCCGGCTTTGTGCAGCAGCCTGTCATGGAGCTGGATTTGACGCTGATTAGTGCCAACCCAAACCAGCCACGGACGGAGTTTGAGCAGGAGGCCATGGATTCCCTGCGGGACTCCGTGAAGCAGTATGGCGTGCTGCAGCCTGTCCTGGTCAGGAAGACCACAAAGGGCTATGAGCTGATTGCAGGGGAAAGGCGGTTCCGGGCGGCACAGCTGGCAGGGCTCAGGACTATTCCGGCTATGGTGCGTGAGTACAATGATGCCCAGATGACCGAGGTTGCCCTGATTGAGAATATCCAGCGGGAGAACCTGAACCCTGTGGAGGAAGCAAGGGCCTATCAGCACCTTTTGTCTGATTATGGGCTGACTCAGGAAATGCTGTCCGGCAAGGTAGGCAGGAGCCGTTCCCATATCGCCAATTTCCTGCGGCTTTTGCGTCTTTCAGAAAAGGTGCAGGGCATGCTGGCAGAAGGCAGCATTTCCATGGGGCAGGCAAAGCCGCTGCTGTCATTAGAGGATGCCTCCTTGCAGGACAAGGCGGCGGAGTTTATCATAGCCAATGAGCTTTCTGCCCGCAAGGCAGAGGAGCTGGTGAAGAAGCTGCAGAAGCATCCTGACTGCCTGGATGCGGCAGAGGAACCTGCACAGCAGCCTGTGCCTGAAGCAGAGGATATTTTTTACCGGGAGGCACAGGACAAGCTGAAGATGCTGCTGGGGACTACGGTGCGCATCAAGCATAGCGGCAGCAAAAAACGGCTGGAGATAGATTTTGCCTCCCAGGATGAGCTGAACTACGTTATCAGGCTGCTGGAGAGGCTGGAACATCAGCAGGCAGGACATATTGAGTCCGGGAGCAATGATGAAAAGCTGGCAAAGCTGCGGCAGTTTTCCACTACGGGCAAATTTTCCGTGTGATGATTGCCTGGCAGGCTGCCAACCTCTGTAATAGAAGGGACGAAAATTTTTTATGGCAAATACAGATGTGATGAATTTTATTGTAAATAACCTGAGTTATCTGGTAGGGATTCTGGGGGTACTGGTGATTATCATGTACCTCTTGATTATCAACCTTATCTATAACCTTAATTATATGAAGAAGCGCTACAAGAAGATGATGACCGGCGTGGACGGGGCAAACCTTGAGCGCATGATGATTGGCTGCATTGACAGCACCAAGGCAGTGGCTGATGAAAATGCCAAGCTGTGGGAGGAAAACAAGGCCATCAAGGACCTGTTGAGCCAGGCTCTTACCCGGGTGGCTATTGTGCGGTTCCGTGCCTTTGAGGACATGGGCAGCGACCTGAGCTATGCGGTTGCCATGCTGGATTCTCATAACAACGGCGTTGTCCTGTCCAGCATTTTTGCCCGGGAGGACTCCCGCAGCTACGCCAAGCCGATTGTGAACGGCACTTCTACCTATGCCATGACCAAGGAGGAGGAAGAAGCCCTGCACCAGGCCATGAGCAAGTGATGGTTTGATAATTGGCAGTTTATATTTTGCGGAAATGATGAGGCGAAAAATATCATGGGTGGCAAGGTATTGGATTATGAGGCTAAGACTATATATATGAATGGCAAGAATGACGGTATAGCTTTGGGCATGGCACAGGGAATGGAACAAGGCGTAGCTCAAGGCGTAGCACAGGGACGGGCGTCTCTGGTGCTGGACATGATAAAAGATGGGCTGGAGATAGGGACTATCGCCAGGATTGCCAGGATGAGCGTGGAGCAGGTAAACGAGCTTGGCAGAAAAGCTGTCTTGGAATGATGGATGTGCAGTACAAAGTATTATGATTAGGAATGCTGTAGCACAGCGGTTTTTGAAAGAATAGGGGAGAAATGTCCCCTATTCTTTTTTTGCATGAAAAAAGTAGATATGATATAATATATGGGAAAATTTTCCGAGGAGCTATGACCAAGATGTATAGAGGCATAGCATAGATGCGTTAGTATGAGTGCGATTTGAGTTTGGAAGTTTGGAGGAGTTTTGCTTGAGTAATCAAGAAAACAAAGCAGAAAAGGTTGAGCAGCAGGAATATACGATAAAGATTATTCCTCATAAGGGTGCCAATGTACGCAGTATCCGCCTGCCGGAGAGGTGGATAAAGTACGGGCTTGCATCATTGGCGGCAGGTGCGGTGCTTTTGGCAGGTGCCTTTGGCTATTCCACCTACAGCAGTTATTCCCTGAGAAATGAAGCAGCGCAGATTGAGAGGCTGCAGCAGGTGAACAATGTTCAGCAGGAGCAGCTTTTGCAGCTTTCCAAGAAGGCCAACAGCCTGCAGAATGAGCTGAATGAGCTGAGCCAGGTAGAGATGGAGCTCAGGCAGCTGACCGGTGTGGAAGGGGGCAGCACAGATTCCCCTGACAGCAATGGCGGTGACGGTACCCATAACGGCCAGGGCGGCCCTGTCGGGCAGGAGCTGAAGATTGAAAATGTCAGTGCGGTGCTGGATGACCTGGAGAGGCGCGTAGCTGCCAGAAAGGTAAGCATCCAGCAGCTCCGGGAGGCCATGAAGCAGCAGCAGGAGCTGATTGCCTATCAGGAGAGCATCAATGCCTCCACGCCTTCTATATGGCCTGCCAGCGGTGATGTCAGCTCACCGTATGGGCTCAGGTGGGGAGGTTCTGACTACCATCCGGGCATCGATATTGCCAATGACTGCGGTACGCCGATTGTAGCAACTGCCGACGGCGTAGTGACGGATGCCGGATGGAACAGCGGTGGCTATGGCAACATGGTGGACATTGACCATGGCAACGGCTATATGACGCGCTATGCCCATGCTGAGTCAGTGGCGGTATCACCGGGACAGGCAGTGAAGCGGGGGCAGATTATTGCCTATATGGGCAGCACAGGCTACAGCACGGGGCCGCATCTGCACTATGAGGTGCGCGTAAACGGCAAGGCAGTGAATCCGGCAGGGTATTTATAAAAGTTGAGGAGAAGATTTATGTTTGGCAGTATTCGTAAGCAGGTTGATGAGACTATCAGCCACGACATTGAAACCATTATCGGCAAGAATACCATCATCAAGGGAGAGATTTCCGGTACCGGCAATCTGCGTGTGGATGGTACGGTAGAGGGCGGCATTTCCAGTGAGGGCTGTGTCGTTATCGGTGAAGCAGGTACCGTGAACGGTGATATCAGGGCCAATACCCTCAACGTTTCCGGGCAGGTGAACGGCAATGCAGATATTTCAGATAATCTGTCCATCGCTGCCAGCGGACAGCTTATCGGTGATGTGAAGGTGGGGAGCTTCAATATTGCCCAGGGTGGCGTATTCAAGGGGCGCAGTGAGATGACCACCAGAACACGTTCCGAGTCTGTTGATGATTGACAGCTGTTGGCTGCATGTTTTTTTATAGCTAGATTTTGTCCGTATTTGCTTATATTTGACGGTTTGCCACTGTGTGACCTGGCGGTTGTGCAGTGGCTTTTTCTATGCCGTATTTTGTATTGCAATTCTGTTGTAAAGAATAAAGTATTACTGTATACAGAAATACAATGCAAAACATAAATGCAGGGCAAAAATGCGGCAGACACGATAATAGCACGATATTTAAGGAGTTAAAGGTGATTTTGGGACAAAAGCAAAACATTTTTCAGAAGAAATATACACTAAAAATGTATAAAAATACAGATAGAAAATAATAAAAGCAATATTTTCAAGGCGTTTTGACACTTTACTGCGATAAAATATTGAATATTTATATTGACAGCCGCAAATAATATACCTATAATAATACTTGCCGCTGGCTTTTATACTAAAAGTTAGGTATTAATGTCCGTGGTCAAGCGATAATCTATATCAATCATTGAATAGTTTCTATTCATATCAACATATAGAAGTTATAGCAGTCAGGATTGCATTATTGTTTTGCATATTTTACTTTGCACTGTTTAGCCTAGAAGCTATTCAATGGTTGATAACAACTTTATTGTATTTGTGTGTATTGGAGGAGTGTTAATATGTGTAGAATTGGTTCTATCAAAAGCAAGGTGCCTGTTCATCCGTCCAAGGCACTGCATTTGATGCTGCCACAGCAGGAAGGCCATGACAATTCCGGCTTTGCCATGGTTATGCAGGACCTGTATGGTATTTTTTCTACCTACAAGGACAAGCCTTTGCTGTCTATGGCCTGCACCCAGAAGGGCAACCAGATGGTAGAGGAATACATGGACAGCCACAACTTTGTGCAGCTGGCTGAGTGGATTCCTGTGCCTAACAAGGAGCCGGGGCTGGACATTCAGGCCATGCCGTACTATGTGTTCAGAAACTATGACTATCCGGAGCATTATAACGAGCTGAGCCAGAAGGAAAAGGAAGATATGCTTCTGAATACCCGCCTGGCACTGCGGGAGCTTTTGGAAAAGTCCGGCGAGGGCTTCGTTTATTCCTTCTGGCCTGATGTGCTGACCCTGAAGGAAATCGGCGACCCAAGGGATATTGCCACCTATTTCCATCTGTGGGAGGATAACGGCTGCCTGTCTGCCAAGAATATTGTGGTGCAGTGCCGCCAGAACACTAACTATGATATTGTCCGCTATGCGGCTCATCCGTTCTTTCTGCAGGGATATACCCTGTGCGCCAACGGCGAGAACACCTTCTACACCAAGAACAAGGAATTCCAGAAATCCCTGCACAGGGGCTATATCGGCTTTGAGTCCGATTCCCAGTGCTTCCTCTATACCCTTCACTATGTGCTCCATGAGCTGAAGTGGCCGATTAATTACTACAAGCATGTCATTACGCCGCTGCCTTTTGAGGAAATCGAAAAGCGTGAGGACAAAGAGGTGCTGACTGCCATCCGCCAGTCCCTGGCACATCTTGAGATTAATGGCCCGAATACCATTATTGCCACCCTGCCTGACAACCGCATGATTACCTGCTGCGACTCCAAGAAGCTGCGCCCGGTTGTTATCGGTCAGGATGAGAACACTGTAGCAATCGCCTCCGAGGTATGCGGCCTGAATGAAATCATGCCGGATCGTGATATGACCAAGGATATTTATCCAAATGAGCGTGAGGTTATTGTAATCGACAATGAGCTGGAGGTACAGAGATGGAAGCAGTAAAGACTCAGGACGTTTCCGTAAACGATCTTGCCTGGAAAATAGAATATCATGCAGATAGGTGTACGATGTGCGGCAGCTGCGTTGCTACCTGCTCTTTTAAGGCTATCAAGGTAGAAACTCAGGCCCAGTCCATCGTGGTTTCCACCGACAGCCAGCCGGTGCCGGAGCATCGCCACATTGCCCGTCCTATTATCAAGCAGGTGGCAAGCCTGACTGATTTCTGCCGTGGCTGCGGCATGTGCGAAAAGGTATGCCCGAATAACGCCATCCGCCCTGTCAGGAATCCTGACAGCCGCAAGACACTGCTTTCCAAGGATGCAGGCCCTATTAAGCGCGGCGGCCGTACCAACCTGAACGCCCAGAGGACTCTGGACAGCATTATCGTTGGCCGTATTTCCCAGATGACTGACCCGTCTCTGGACTCTGCCCGTCATACCTTTGATATCCGTTCTCCTTTTGGCCGTGTATTGTCTGCCAAGGAACTGCCATTCAAGCTGGAAAACGGCAAGATGGTCATGGCTGAAAAGACGCCGCCTGTAAACTGGATTTACCCTTTGATTTTCTCCGATATGTCCATCGGCGCCCTGTCCACCCGTGCCTGGGAGGCAGTGGCTCTGGCCTGTGCCTACCTGAATGAGAAGTGCGGCCTGCCGGTTCGCATGAGCTCCGGTGAGGGCGGTATGCCTGTAAAGCTGATGGAGTCTGATTATCTCAAGTATTTCATCCTGCAGATTGCTTCCGGCCACTTTGGCTGGAACCGTATTGTAAAGGCTATTCCGCACATGGTAACAGACCCTGCCGGTGTGCTGATTAAGATCGGCCAGGGTGCAAAGCCGGGCGATGGCGGACTTCTGCCGGCTGCCAAGGTAGCGGAGCATGTACAGGCTATCCGCGGCGTACCAAAAGCAACCCTTTCCTCGCCGCCAAACCATCAGGGCCTGTACTCTATCGAGGAGTCCGTGCAGAAGATGCATCTCTCCCTAAATGCGGCCTTCGGCTTCCGTGTGCCGGTTGCCATCAAGTGCGCGGCTTCTTCTACTTCCGTATCCGTGTACAACAACCTGCTCCGCGACCCGTACAAGATTTGCGGCGGTTTCTTCATCGATGGCATTCAGGGCGGTACCGGTGCTGCCAACGAGGTTTCCCTCGACCATACCGGTCATCCTGTTGTTTCCAAGATTCGTGACTGCTATCTGGCTGCTGTTAAGCAGGGCTTGCAGGGACAGATTCCTCTCTATGGCGGCGGTGGTATCGGCATGACCGGCAACGCGGCTGCTGATGCCTTCAAGATGATGTGCCTTGGCGCCAACGGCGTATTCGTGGGCAAGGTGCTTATCCAGCTTCTGGGCTGCGTAGGCAACGAGCAGGGACGCTGCAATGCCTGCAACACCGGCAAGTGCCCGATGGGTATATGCACCCAGGACCCTCGCCTTGTTAAGCGTCTGGATATTGATAAGGGCGCACAGAAGATTGTTGATTATGTACTGGCATTTGACTCCGAGCTGAAGAAACTCATGGCTCCTATCGGCAACAGCTCTATTCCTGTTGGCCGCAGCGATGCTCTGGTTTCTACTGACAAGGCTATTGCTGACAAGCTGGGCATCCAGTATGTATGCTGATAAGGGAGGAAATACGGAATGTTTGAGATAGATACTATTAAGGGACATGATCGTATGTCCACCCAGGATTTGCTGCTGGCGATTGAGGCTGCTGTCCGCTCCGGCGAGACCGAGTTCAATATCCATGCCTCCGGCCAGCACGACATTGGCGGCCCGTTGTGGAATGCTGATGGCAAGAAGCTGGTTTTCCATGTAACCAATGCCGGTCAGCGCGTAGGCTCCATGTGCCTGCCGAATACCGAGATTTTTGTGGAGGATTCCACCTCTGCTGATGTAGGCTGGCTGAATGCCGGCGGTATGATTACCGTTCGTGGCGATGCCGGTGATACTGCCGGCCACTGCTCCGCCGGGGGCAAGATTTTCATCGGCGGCCGTGCCGGTACCCGCAGCGGTTCTTTGATGAAGCATGACCCTCTCTATGAGGAGCCGGAGCTGTGGATTTTGAAAAATACCGGCTCTTTCTCCTTTGAGTTCATGGGCGGCGGCCGTGCCGTTGTCTGCGGCTATGACTGCGATGAGTTTGCCTCCGTGCTGGGTGAGCGTGCCTGTGTTGGCATGGTAGGCGGCGTGGTTTATGTCCGCGGCCCTATCAGCAGCTATCCGTCCGATATCCGCTACCTGGATTTGGAGCAGGAGGATATTGACTTTTTGGCTGGCGGCATGGATGAGTTCCTGGAGAAAATCCAGCGCACCGAGCTGAAGGCTGAGCTTTCCGACTGGAGCCAGTGGAAGAAGCTGCGTCCTCTTACCTTTGAGGAAAAGACTGCCCAGCCAAGCGGCAAGGTGTCCATGAAGGATTTCCGTGCCAATGAGTGGGTAAAGGGCGGTATCTTCAGCGATGTTGCCATGGACGATTTCGCTGTTCACAATACTATTTCCAATGGTCTTTATAGATTGCGCGTACCTAGCTGGGACAATGCCAAGTACAACGCTCCGTGCGAGTTCAGCTGCCCTACCGGCATTCCTACCCAGAAGCGTTATAACCTCATCCGTCAGGGCAAGCTGCAGGAGGCTATTGACCTGGAGCTGGAGTATACTCCGTTCCCTGGTTCTGTCTGCGGCAGTGTCTGCCCGAATCCATGTATGGATGGCTGTACCCGTGGCGGTATCGACGAGCCTATCCAGATTGGCAACCTGGGCTGGCTGTCTGCCTACCAGAAGGTTGCTCCGCCAGCTGCTGAGACCGGCAAGAAAATCGGCATCATCGGCGGCGGCATGGCAGGCCTGTCTGCGGCATGGCAGCTGCGGCGCAAGGGACATACTGTTACTGTCTATGACGATGCGGAGCATATCGGCGGCAAGCTGGAGCAGGTTATTCCTCGCGGCCGCCTGATGCACGATGTGCTGGTCAGCGAGCTGAAGCGCATCGAGGATATCGGCGTGAAGTTCGTCACCTCCTGCAAGGTGGACAAGGCGAAGTTTGTTGAAATCCAGCAGGACAATGATGCGGTGGTAGTTGCTACCGGCGGTCACAAGTCTCGCTTCTTCAACTGGGAGGGCAAGGAACGCCTGACCATGGGACTGGATTTCCTGAAGAAGGTCAATGCAGGTGAAAATCCGAAGGTGGGCAAGCGGGTAGTAGTTATCGGCTGCGGCAACTCAGGCATGGATACCTGCCGTGCGGCATACGACATGGGCGCAGAGTCCGTAGTGGCTGTAGATGTGCAGAAGCCTGCTGCCTTTGAGGATGAGATTGAGTATGTAGAGAGCCGCGGCGGCAAGCTGGTATGGCCTTTCTTTACTGACAAGATTACCGAGGAGGGCGTATATGCCAACGATGGCAGGTTCATCCCTGCTGATGAGGTTATTGTATCCATCGGTGAGGAGCCTGTGCTGGATTATCTCCCTGATGATGAGTCCATCCAGAAGTTCCGTGGCAGCTGGCTGATTGCCGGCAAGGACAAGTCCATCCTGCCGGGTGTATTTGCTGCCGGTGATGTAATCAAGCCGGGCCGCCTGACTGATGCCATCGGCGATGGCATCAAGGCAGCCTACTATGCTGACCAGTATGTGACCGGTGCTGAGTATGTGCCGTTCCCTGAGAAGGTGAAGATTCCGGCAGAGCGTCTCAGCAAGGCATACTTTGCCAAGTGCCACCATTGCAGCCTGGGCGAGCCAGCTGATGACCATGCACGCTGCGTAAGCTGCGGTACCTGCCGCGACTGCAAGATGTGCCTGGAGTCCTGCCCTGAGAAGGCTATCAGCCGCATCGCCAATGAGGATGGCTCCTGGACCTATGTATCCGACCCGAAGAAGTGCATCGGCTGCGGCATCTGTGCCGGTGTCTGCCCTTGCGGTGTCTGGAGCATCAGCGATAACCCTGAGCCTATCAAGATGTACCGCACTTACAACAAGAAGTAAGATTAAGATATAAGATGTTGTAGGATGCAGGAAATAAGAGTTAAAAACAAGATTATTTTCTAATTCTTGTCCAATACACAGGAACAGCCCCGATGTGCTATGTGCATGTCGGGGCTGTTTCCATTTGGTTTAATTTTGGAAGCAGTTCAGCTTCGATATAAGTCAGCTGTCAATAAATCAATGGGCTGCTTTTCTCTGGAGAGCTCTAGAATTTTTTTTGCCCTGAGTTGTATGAATGTGGACATTTTGCTTAATGTATCGTCTAAAACGTTATATTTGGGATGCTTAATGAAATAAAAATTCAACAGCTTGCGGATTTTTGGGATGTGCCGAGGCTGCACAAATAACCTGGCTGCCAGGTCAAAGTCCAGGTATTTGCCGGTAATTGCTGATATGTATTCCGTCAGATTGTCCATATCGCTTTTGGCGGCACCATATAGCAGGGAAAAGCCGTTATCAAAAAGCGGTGCTGGTTTTAAGTAGTTGCCGGTATCGTTATCAATCAGATAGCCAAAATTGCCCAGGTGTCTGTCCTTATTGCAAATCAGGGCATCAAAAATCATTAAATCCGCATATTTCTCCCTGCCGTAGATTTCAGCCATCTTATCCTGCACGAGAATTTTTTGCAGATTGGCACGTCTGACACCCAGCCCCTTATCCCTTAAAAAATCATATGCCGGTACATAGCCGGTATTTTCATCTGTAAACAGCTTGCACTTGCAGATGATTTCCCTTTCGCCATCACGATGGTGAAATTCTTCCAAATCGTAGGGGATATGTTCAAAATCCATTATGGCAGCGATTTGTGCGGCATAAAATTCCATTGTTGCCTGAGAGCGTCCATCTGAGTAATTGATGAAATCATCACCCTTTAGCAGATAAATGCCATCAGCGCGGTTTGACCAGCATTTTTTCAGGGCACCGCTGGAAGTGTATTCCGGGGAAGTGACCACGCCGCTGATTTTTTCGCTGTGCCCGGTAAAGGCGATGTATGCCAGCACCTGGTCAAAAGGATGGCTATATAGGTTAAAATCATGCCATGCAGCTGTCATGGCATCGTTTGTTATCCAAAGGGCATCGTTCAGGGACAGGGCATGGGAAATATCTACATAGGCCAATGGATTGCCTTTATCGCTGATGGTCTGCATCAGCTGCTCCACAAAGCGCCTGTTTTTGGGAGCTTTGCGCCGTTCAATCCACAGCAGCAGATTTTCAGGTGAAAGCTCATTTCTCAGGCTGTATGGCAGCAACGTCTGCTGTTCCTTATTGATGTAGTTGATTTTGAGTGCATAGTCTGATGCTGTATCATAATTGTTGACACTTTTTACTCGTATATGATGATATATAATACGAGGAAAAGGAGGTGCTTTTCATGGCACGAA